>Ga0070399_1002803_pt1 | contig 16239 bp, 16 predicted proteins | sample BioMet4_FD_61217 | JGI IMG/M metagenome (GOLD analysis project Ga0070399, IMG submission 61217) | Microbial communities from bioreactor (seeded with sewage sludge) at LBNL, California, USA - Biofuel metagenome 4 (version 1) | ecosystem: Engineered > Bioreactor > Anaerobic > Unclassified ... | reverse complement strand
TTCAGGAACGTAATAAGGAACAGCCCCACCAGCAGCGCATCCTCAAACGTGTAGTGATCCTCCAGCAGGTGCGGATGCTGGTCCCACGGCGCACGCGCCATCTTTTCATTATCCTGCGCCATCGAATGGTACCAGACGTTCCATTCGTCAAAGCTGAGATTGATGACCTTCTTCGAACGCTTCTGTGCCTTCACATAATCGATTGTACAGATGACCGTATGAAGAAAGTTCTCGAGGTCCAGCGTATTTGCAAGAAAGTCCGCCGTATCCGCATCCGGGTTGCCATAATACTGGTGCAGGGAAACATAGTCCACATAGTCATACGCCTCCTGCAGCGTGATCCTCTCCCACTCCGGGAACGTCGGCATGGTGACACCGGAAGATCCGCACATCACGAATTCCAGCGAATCGTCCATGACCTTCATCGCCTTGGCCGTCTCCGCTGCGAGCCGTCCGTATTCCAGGGCAGGCTTATGCCCCACCTGCCAGGGTCCGTCCATCTCATTCCCCATGCACCAGGTCTTAATGCCATAAGGCTCTGCGTGGCCCCCGGCGCGGCGCATCTTTGCATAATACGTATCCGTATCAAGATTGCAGTATTCCAGGAGATTCAGTGCATCCTTCGTACCCCTTGTCCCCAGGTTCACCGCCATCATGACTTCCGAACCTGTTTTACGGCACCATTTCTGAAACTCATCAATGCCGAACTGATTGGTCTCCAGGGTGCGCCAGGCAAGGTCGAGGCGCGGCTTCCGCTGTTCCTTCGGGCCGACGGAATCCTCCCAGAAGAAGTTCGATACGAAATTGCCGCCCGGATACCGGACGATCGGCACCCCGAGTTCTTTGACCAGGGCCATGACATCCTTCCGGAACCCGTCCTCATCCGCTGCCGGATGTCCCGGCTGGTAGATGCCGTTATAGACTGCCCGTCCCAGATGCTCGATGAAAGAGCCGTACAGACGCGGATCAATTTCTGCAATTTTGAATTCTTTATCAATAATCATATGCGCTCTATTCATGCTCATTACATCCTCTTCTCTATGATTTACTCTTCCGCATAGATGGAATACTACTAATATAAATAGTTCAATAGAATGATAAAGAATAAGACAGGTACTATGACTGGTTCATATAGTGCCTGTCTTAATATAAACTGCTCTTACAAAATCAAATCTTTTTCAAAAATCTGAACCTCAAATGGTTCCAGTACTCCTGCTGTTTTTCCCCTGATCAGACGATATCCTGAAGGAATATCAAATACTCCGGAGGAAGAACCATGGTTGATCGCAAATATCCATCGCCCATTTTCATTTTCTTTAGCCGTCAATTCCACTTCCATGCCAGAATTACCAAGTGAAATAATACCTGCCTCTTCAGTAAATGTTTTCAACAGTCCTGCCATTAATTCATCCGATGGCTCAGTTCCAACATACCAGCACTTACCTTCTCCAAATGTATTTTCCGTCACGCAGGGACTGCCGGCATAAAATTCGCTGGAATACACTGCTAATACTTTTGTATTCTCCTTAGAAGAAATCAGATCAGCCCATTTTTCTGCCTTGTAATCTTTTCCATAATATGTAACAGATACCTCTGCCTGATTAAGACAGTCATAATCAAGGACTTCAATCCCAGCCAGATTCCCCAGCTTTCCGGGAAGCTCATAATCAGTCATATTAATATTGTATTCATCTTTTACGCCGGTACGCATAGTAAGTACCAGATGTCCGCCTTTTTTAACATAATTAAAGTACTGTTCTTCCAATTCAGGTGACATCAGATATTGTAGTGGCGCAATCAGTAATTTATATTTAGAAAAGTCTCCGGTATCCTCTACAAAATCAACCGGTATATTCCTGTCATAAAGAGCCTTGTAATACTTTAGCAAATGATCAACATATTTCAGATCCGGATGGTTCGGCTGAATTTCAAAAGCATAGAGCTGTGCGAAAGAGAAGACAATGCCGACTTCCGGCTTCGGAACAGCGCCCTGCATCCTGTCCATCAAAGGAGCCATACTGTGAACGGTTTCCGATAATTCTTCGTATCGACGGCCCGGTATCCCGCTGTGGGGCAGGATACCATGCCAGTACTGTTCTGTTCCGATCGCACATACTCTCCAGCGAAAATAGATGACGGCATCAGCACCATGTGCAATTGACTGCATTGTCCATGCTGTAAGCTGTCCCGGCTGCGGCGCCCTGCCCATGATCTGCCAGCCTGTGATCCCGGACTGCTGCTCCATGATCCAGTAGCTTTTATCCTTATAACTGCGGACCACATCAAGAATAGCCGAAAGATAAGCATTATCTGTATGTGGCTGCTGGCCGAAGAATCCGCCCGGGTATTGGTCATGACTGACAAAGTCCAGCTGTTTTCCAAGATCATAATAATTGACCGTATCAGCAAATCCCATGTAATTATGCGTTATAAATTGTTTTGGACAATACTTTCGGATAATGTCCGCCTGCATTTTAAAGAAGTCAACGATGAGATCCGAATGACACTTCTTCCAGTCCAGCATCTGGGAAGGGTTCTCCCCTGTGACTGTAAGAGCGGGCGTAAAAGTTTCGCTGAAGTCATTGTATTCCTGGCTCCAAAAGGCCGTTCCCCATGCTTTATTCAATTCTCCGACTGTACCGTATTTTTTCTTCAGCCAGTTTTGAAAATTTTCACGACAATACGCACAATGGCAAAGACCATCGTGACTATTGCCCAGTTCATTGTCCGGCTGCCAGCCAATCACATTCGGATTATCGGAATAATGTTGTGCCATGGCTGTAACGATTTTTCTTATATACTCGCGATAGGCAGGATTTGACTGGCAGTCATGATGTCTCCCGCCGAATCCTCTTCTCCGTCCTTCCCTGTCAACCGGAAGGATGTCCGGATGCTGATTGATCATCCAAGCCGGCGGTGCTGCACTTGGCGTACCGACGATCGTTTTAATTCCATGTTTTCCAAGAAGATCAATGATCCGATCCAGCCAGGAAAAGTCATATTGCCCTTCCGTCGGCTCCAGTTTATGCCAGGAGAATTCTGCCATACGTACGACCTGAACTCCCATTTTCTGCATTAATTCTGCATCTGTATTCCATCTTTCTTCCGGCCAGTGTTCCGGATAGTAATCCACTCCAAAATGAATATTCATAAAATGCTCCTCTTTTATTCTTTAACTGCGCCAGCCGTTAAACCTGACATAAAAAACTTCGATGCACATAAAAAAGCTACAAGCAATGGAAGAACTGCGCAAGTACTAGCAAGCATAATGGCACCATAATCATTCCCTCTGTCTGAAACCATAGATTTCAAGGCCAACGGCAATGTAAACATCTGCGGTGTTCTCAAAATCATCAATGGCTGCATAAAGTCATTCCATGTATTGACAAACTGCATGATGCCAAGTGCCGAATAAGCGGGGATCAGTATCGGTGCTATTACCCGGAAAAATATCGTCCATTCACTGCAACCATCTATTTTTGCTGCTTCCCTGAGTGAAATCGGAACATTATTCTGGCAATACTGCCTCATCCAAAAAATTCCAAATGCATTTGCACAACTAGGTATTATTAATGCACGAAATGTATTCAACCAACCGAATTTTGACATCATGATAAACCATGGAATTATTCCTGCAGTAAAAGGAATCATCATAGTTGTCAAAAGAACTGTAAACAATTGTTTTTTGCCAGGGAAATCATATGTTGCAAATGCATATCCTCCCATGGAGCAAAATAGCAAACAAAGAAAAGTATACGAACAAGTAACAAACAGGCTGTTTCCAAACGCTCTGACAATATCAACCTGCTTTAACATATTTGCCCAGTTAGCAGCCAAATTTGTTCCAAACCATAAGTGGGGCGGAAAAGAATATATTTCATTTGTTTTCAGTGTTGACATCACAAACATCATATAGAATGGAAGAATCATGATGATTGCAACGAGAATCAGTATAATGTACAAAATTACAATTTTTGCTGTCAGTTTATGATGTCTCATGCTTTTTTCCTCCCCTTTGCCATCTTTTGTTCATCGTCTTTTTCTTCAAAAACTTTATTGAAGATTGTAGAGATGACAACTATAAAGAGAGTAATGATATATGCGACCGCTGATGCATAACCATAAGCGTTACCACCTTGCGGAGCCTTGTTCAACAGATACATCATCACTGTGAGACCGCCATTATTTATGCCACCGGTCCAACTGGAATTGGTTAAAATAAAAGGCTCTGTAAACAGATTAAACATTCCAATGGTTGACTGAACAAGAGTAAAAAGAATAATTGGCTTTAAAAGAGGTATGGTAATACGAAACAGAGTTTGCCCGCTCGAGGCACCATCAATTTCAGCCGCTTCATATATATCCTGGCTGATCCCCTGCATTCCTGCCAAATATATAACCATATTCCAGCCAATCCATTTCCATGCAAACATCACAATTACGGCAACTTTAATTAATGAACCATCTCCGCCGAGCCAATTGACTTTTTCTCCCCCAAAAACGGATACAAACCAATTGATTAGACCATAATTGTTACTGAAAAGTTGCATGAAAATAATGGAAATGGCTACAGAACTGGTTACCATAGGCATAAAATATATCGTTTTAAAAATATTTTCTCCCCTGACAAGTTTCGAATTCAGGATATGAGCCAGCGCCAATCCGCCAAGAAGAATCGGTATGTGTGCAATAATACCAATTAACAGCGTATTTCCTGTCGCTTTCCAGAATAATACATCTTTAAACAAGTTCAGATAATTCTCAATGCCGATAAAATGAAGTTTCGACATTCCATCCCATCGAAAAAAGCTCAATCCAAATCCTGCAACAATCGGATAAAGATTAAATATTGCAAACAGAATAAAAAAGGGGGCTATATATACATAAGCAACTCTATATTTATATAAAGCCTTTAAGAAGGCGTTTTGGTTTCTGTTGTTATTTGTTACGGGCACTGCTGTCTTCACAGAGCTCATATGCACCTCTCATTCCTGAATTATGCATTCAGACACTGACTAATACCTTTGAAAATCATTTGAAATACAGGACCGATTTTTCAATCGGTCCTGTATTTGTTTCTAATAATAGATCTTCATTTATTTGTTCCAAAGCCCAGCATCTTTATAAACCTGTATCTGCTGCTGTTTCAATTCTGCTGTAGCATCTTCAATGTCCTTGCCCAACTGAGTACGAATCTGTTCAGGTGTTGAACCATCATCCATCCCCGCATTTACTGTGCTGAAAATGCAGCCTTCTGCGGTTACATCCATCATTGTATTAAACACTTCTTTCAGATTCGGAGCAATTGAAGCATAAAGTGCTTTCGTTTTTTCTCCACCAAAGTAAGGATCTGCTTCATCATAAATGGGATCACTATAAGCAGGGGTATACGCAGGGAAATAGTCAACTGCCTGAAGCATTGCGTTCTGTCCTTCTTTTGTACAAAGCATATACTGGACAAAGTCCCAAGCAGCCTCTTTATTTTTGCTCTGATCAGGAATCACAAGGAATGATCCACCCCAGTTACAATCAGCAATTCCTCCAGGAAGTTTTGCAACTTTCCAGTGGCCAGTTCCATCGGGATCAATATCTGTCTTAAGGAAACCGCCAAACCAGCAACCAGTTGCAACAGATACACATGTGCCTGCCTGATAGGCTGCATATGCTTCGCTGCTCCACATATCCACGTTCATATCCCAGCCGTTCTTACGAAAATCAATTGCTGTCTGCAAAGCATCAAGATCTCCGTTTCTTTCAAGCTTAAGATTCAGATCCTGGTCATAGTAATCACGGTTGCAGAAAAGAAGCTGATAAAAATATGCCCCATTTGGTACAAGCCATCTCTTGCCCGGAATCGATACTGCCTTTGCCACTTTTTCAACACCATCCCAAGTGCTCATCATCTGTGCCACTTCATCAGGGTCCGTTGGAAGGCCACATTCTTCAAATACATCTGAACGATAATAGTACACACAAGGGCCAATATCCCACGGTATGGCATTAATTCTGGTTCCGTCAACCGATGTAATCTGATTCCATTTCAGACCAACGAAATCATTTTTATATTGTTCCGCATTATATGGGGCTTCCTTTAAATTTGTTAATGCTGTTGAATCGCGATACTGTGCAATATATGCTCCTTCAACCATATCAACATCATCTGCGCCAGATCCCGCAGACAAAGCGGTTGCAAGCGCCTGATGATGACTTGTTGTATCTGTAAAATTGAATTGAACATCAATATTCGGATAAAGTTTATTAAAGCCCGGTAAAGCCGCTTTAAAACCATCATCTCCAGACGGCCATCCGCCAACCGTTATTGATGCTTTGATATCTGATCCTTGCATGCCTGGTTCTGTACCAGAAGCAGAAGATGACGCTGCCGCAGCACTAGTTGCAGCAGCTGCACTGGTTGCCGACGCTGCAGCGGTAGATGCTGCAACTGATGCAGAATCAGAAGAGCCTGATGAAGAAGAACCGCATGCTGCAAGTGATAATGCCATAATACTGCCGAGACTGACTGCCAAACATCTTGTTACTACTTTCTTTTTCATACTTTCCTCCTTTGAAATTATAAAAAATTTCTTTGGCATTATGCCAATGAAATCAGTTACAACAACGCCTTACTGACTCTCCTTCAACAATCCCCGGTTTTAAATGTACAAAACAAGAAGTTCTCTTACCGCTAATCAATTCCATTAAAATATCAATACATACTTTTGCATGTTGTTGCATTTTCATATCAACCGAAGTTAAGAGAGGCTTCATATACTTTCTGCTTGAAATTCCATCAATGCCCATAATAGAAATATCTTCTGGAATTTTTAATCCGCAAGACTGCAATCGAGACATCATTCCCATAGCGAAAATATCATTAAAGCAAAGGATTGCTGTTGCATCATTCCTATTTTTAATAAACATGTCCGCAGCTTGGATTCCCTCTTCATAAAAGAATTCATTATGATTAAAATAATCATCAAAGGATAAGCTGGATACAAATTCATACTCAGATATCTTTTCTCCAAGAAAAGGTTGCATGGCATTTTCATAAGCTATTGTTCTTGCCTGCAATAATTCTCCTGACATTTTCCGATAAGGAGTTGCAAAAGCTATTTTATGATGGCCCTTCTTAATAAGGTATTCGATTCCCTTACTTACCGCCTCATAAGCATCCATATCAACATATGAAATCCCCTTATTTTCAATTAATGGTGTTCCATATGAATTGCTGACTATAGGAAAACCAATATTGCACTTTATTTCTCTGTTAAAATCTCTCGCCGCAATCTCGTTTCCAATAATCATCCCGTCAAGCAACAGCGTATTAAATTTATCAGCATGCAGACTATTAATTAAGAATAATGTATAGCCTAATTCATCGGCATATTGAGACATATAATTATATAAATCCATATAATATGGATTATATAAATCTGCTTTATAAAAACATATCTGATGACTACTTCCGCTTTTTAAAGACTGGCTTATTGGATTTTGACGATAACCTAGTTCTGCTATGGCATCTAAAATAGCTTCTTTTTTAGCTTTGGCTACATACCCGTTTCTATTAATCGTACGGGATACTGCACTTACTGAAACACCAGCTTTTTTTGCTACATCTGCTCTCGTGACCATAATCTATTAATAGCCTCCATATAAATTATTTACAATAATGTAATTTATGCACATATGTGTCATAGTGCATATTTCACAATTACTTTACATCATAATTAGATACTATAACAATAAACTGTATCCGTTAATTATTTGGTTATGTGCTCCGTTCATTTCATTTTTCTTTACATCCTGAGTTTTGGTAAACCATTGTTAAACTATGAAATATAATTATTCCTAAATAAGTCTGGATTGATCTAATATCCAAATTTCTTATAGACAATCTACTTAAACACTTTTATAATATGCCTTGTAAGCGAACGTGTGTTCGGAACGTATGTTCTTTATGAGGTATGCCAGTGGAAGCATATGTGATAGAAAACAACATGTATATAACGAAGGTCGAAGTACTCCGGAAGGATGCTGCTTTCTATACGATTCGTTTTCCAAATGGTTCCGAATCCTGCCTTCGCTCCTCGCGTCTTTACATGACAGAGACGGATGCAGAAGACGCTTTAAAAAATAAGCTTCTTCCACAGATACCAGCACCGCATGAGGGATACAGACCTAAACCGGTTTCCCATTCACACTGGGACTATCCTGACTGTTAGGCATCTGACTTTCAGCCTGGAATAAGCAGAAATTTCTGGGAAAGGCCGCAACGATATGATTTCGGAAGAAATACTGAATAACAAGATTGAACAGCTTGAGCTTGTAATAGAAGACCTGAAAAAGAAGAACGATCAATATTGTCTGGAGGCGGAAAAGCAGAGAAATATTGCCACCGGGTTAAAACTGATCCTTGATCAGGGTACCTGCCAGATGGAACAGCGTTACCGGATGCTTTCAGCTGAACGCTCAAAACAGCACAGTGATTACAAGCGGCAGACAGATGCCAGAATAAAGAGTTATCTAAGAAAACTGGCTGCAATAGAAAAGGAAAGAGATGATGCACTAGCCCGCGTCAAAGTCCTGGAGAATGAAGCAGCAGTCCGGAAGATGTCCACCGAAAATTCCTTGGACGATGAAGGAAAACTGCTTCTGAACGAAACCAAGGAAAAATGCAGGCGGTTGGGACAAGAACTGACCCGGAAAAACAAGATCCTGTCTATTTCGTCTGAAGTCAACGCCTGGAAGACGGCAATCTGACATGGATTTACAGGTTGCGCATAAAGAGGAGGGATTATGAAGGAAACAAGAGCTGAACGCTTTGGCAATTTTCTCCGGAGTCTCATGGAAGAGCATGGGAGAGGGCTGCGCGAAACCGCAAGGGATATTGAAGTTTCTGCGCCATACCTTTCGGAAGTTCTTTCCGGAAAGAGGATCGGGATGACATCCCAGCGTCTTGATATGCTGAGCCATTCCCTTGGTCTGTCCGATATTGAAAAACGGACAATGTATGATCTTTCCGCAGAAGCGAGATCCTCCAACGAGGTCCGGTTCCCACAGGACTGTGCCGACTATGTAACACAAAATGATTATGTACTGGATGCGCTTCGGATTGCCAAAGACCATAGCGCAGGAGCAGAGGAATGGCAGCGTTTCATAAGACAGCTGCAGGAGAAGGCCGAGAGTGTATAAACCAGAATTCACAAGGAAGAGTGATGGAACGCCCATCCTTTCCAATATCGGTATTGATCACGATGCAGAAGAAATGCTGAAGGATTTCTACCAGTTCCCCGCATTGGTTCCGCAGAAGCTGGATGTCCGTGCATTTATTGAAGATTATATGGGACTCCTGCTGTATCGTGCATCGCTTACTCCTGATCAGAGTATACTTGGGCGAATGATCTTCAACGACCGGCGCGTTCCGGAATATGATCCTCTGCATGAAGAAGTACTGATGAAATTTGAACTTCGGGGAACAATTCTTGTCGAAGAAAGACTTACCGTTCGGGATAAGAGTCACCGGATCCTGCGTTCAACAATTCTTCATGAAGCAGGCCACTGGATTTATCACAATGAATTATACACACAAAGAGAATCAGAAATGCCGGCATGCCGTATGAAAGACATTGATGATACTGGCCGTCATGAACTGGTAACCCAGTCCGACTGGCTTGAACACCAGGTTCAATACTTCAGCAGTGCCATACTGATGCCAAGATCCGTTATTTTCAATATGCTGCGTGATCCGGAAGTGCGAAATAAAGCAATATGGGACAGGTACTACTTTGTCCAAAGTCTTTCAGATATTTTCGATGTATCAGAGTCCATGGCCTGGATCCGTATGGAGAACCTGGGACTGTATAAGAACAGGATCGCCGTTCCAGGAAGATTCTGAGGCAGCTTGATTTACCTGTTAATCAAATAGCTAACATTCTTTAAGAATGCTGGACTCCGGGAGGAGGGAGATATACGTGAAGATCAATAAATACAGCATCAATTGTCCTCTTTGTGGAAAACCGCTATTTCGCAGCAGCTTCAGTGTAGTAGAAGTGGAAATTGAATGTCCTAAATGTCATACTCCGCTATTGATCAGAGTGGAAGATCACCGTGTTGTGGTTGAGAATGAGGATATCGAATCAGCAGCACTGCCACAAAGATAGTATCTGTTTGCTTGAATGCAGCATCAATAACAACTGAATATCAAAATGAGGCAGCGGAAGAATCGGCGAATCGGCGTACAGCAACAACGTACCGAAGCGAACCCATAGGGCCGGCACCGTCTGCCAAGAGTTTGTGAAGACTGGATCTGGCTAGAACCACCAAGAGCCTGGCAAAACAAGAGCAATCCCATTATGGGACGAGTCTGTTTTGCCAGGCCTTTTTATTTCTGACATCTCCTGTCTGAGTTGCTTTTGTTTTAAAGACTCAGACAGGAGTTTTCATGTTATACGTCTGGGAACCATATATAGCTGAGTATCCGTGATCTCCGGGTTTTGAAACCAACAACTTTCAAAATTCGGAGGAAACGGAAATGGAATTCAACTACACATCGAAAATGAAACAATTTTGCCGGAAATGGGAGCAGCTTCGTAAGGAATACGCCGCTGCAGGCATGTCAAAAGAAGCGATTAATAAGATGTATGAATATGATCTTGAGGATTTCAGAAAAGAGCGAATTTACTGTATGCACACACAGTTTTTTCCTGAAATACCTGAAGAAAACGACGATGGTGATTACGAAAGTGAAAATCCTCTATACCTTCACTTTCTCGATGCTATCAGCGTAAAACCAGATGAGCGTCTTATAGAAAATCAGTTTGACTGGGTATATGAGATAAAGGACAAAAAAATCAGACATGCACTAACAATGCTGAATATTGAAGATTTAGAGCTAATTACTCTATTTGCCATTTCTGGATATACGGTTGTTGAAATAGCAAAAATCCAAAAAGTTTCACACCAATCTATATCCCGAAAAATAAAACGCATAAAAAATTTTTTAAAAACTTTTGACTAAGTGTTGCGGATTTGGCTTTCTCGCTGCCTACCAATTGAGGGGATCTTTTTTAAGACTCCGAAAACTGAATAGACAGGTTATCAAGTACGTTCTGCAACGGGAGCGATGAGCACCAGCCACATCAGCGGTACGCGATGATCCTCAGAAGAGGAGAGCGGTCAATACCGGCATGTAAATATTGGGTAGCTCCCAATATGGCAATGAAACGCTGCAGATACAATGATACTTCCGCCCAGCCACAGCTGCACGCAATGGGGACGGTTCCGGGAAATCCCCGGAGGGGCAAAACCCATGAGACAGGAAAGCAAACTGTCGCTTGATAGCTTCCCGATTCCAGGGGTGCTGAGAACAAATATGGAATGAAGATCAAAAATGTCGAAAGAGGCTGCTAAATGCTATTATCACACACATTTATGCAGCCTCTTTTACATAGTTCAATCTTAATAGCCTTTTGTAAGCACGAACTATCCATACCAAGTTATCCATTTAATTTTTGGAGGAAGTAATGAGAAAAGACTGGAGTTATAAACGTGGTGATATATATCTTGCAAATCTCGAACCTCATTTGGGTTCAGAGCAGGGCGGAACAAGGCCTGTCCTAGTCCTGCAGAATAATGTCGGCAACTACTTTTCAACAACACTGATTGTTGCACTTTTGACAGGAAAGATCTCTAAGAAGAAGAATCTTCCAACACATTACCATCTGGAGAATATCAAAGCTCTTGCTGACGGTTCCACTGTTCAGTTAGAGCAGATCACGACGATTGATAAGCAAAGGATCAGCTACTATCTCGGCAAAGCAGAAAAAGAACAGATGCGGGATATTGATGATGTAATTCAAAAGAGCCTCGGTATTTATATCCCTGAAGAGATGGAGGCACCGTAAATCAATAGTATATAGGGCATCTAATTAACATAATATAAGGCCATTTGGAGATGGCTCGATTAAGGAGTATACGATGAGAAAAATGAACTATAAGGATTATTGTCCTGAAACAGACTGCATTGATGGTCCGAACTCTTCAGACAATGAAGAAGAATCAGCCGATTTTGAAACCCCATGCTCTCTTGATGAGCTGCAGGATTCAATGGGTGTCAGTGGAACAGCTGCATATCGCATTCTAAAAAGAGGTCTGCTTACCTGTTTCTGGTATGACTATGGCGAAGATGATGATCTGATTGCCGATCCTGCCTAGCCCGCTGATATTATCTACTTTCCATTTTGATTCTGTAAAAACTAATTTTGATAACATTGCACCATGTGCACTCTCAGAATATGATGATTCCGCAAGACGTCATTCACTAATTTCTGCCGGTGTACATGGAAGGAGGACATATGGAAGCAATTACCACCGGCTGCAGCAAAGCTGCAAAGGATGATATGCCGCGTGTGTACCATGTGGAAGATATTGCCGGAATTCTCGGTATCAGCCGCGCTTCAGCATATAAGCTGATTGCAGAAGGCCTCTTTCACACCGTTCGCATCGGAACCTCTATTCGGATTTCTAAAAAATCCTTTGATGAATGGCTTGATCGCCAGGTAGTGGAATAAAACAGAAAATCAGGGAGGTTTTAGAAATGGCCAGTATTGTAAAGCGAAATGGTAACTATTCAGTTGTTTATAATTGTCTTGACCCTGACACCGGAAAGACGAAACAGAAATGGATCTCTGCTGGTAAGATATTGGCAGAAGCAAGAACACTAAGAGGTAAAATCGAAGCCGGTTTCCTTGATGTCAGTCATCCTGCAACTTTGGAAACAAGTACCACCGTAAAAAAACTACTCAACGAATTTGTTGATATCTATGGTAAAGATCGCTGGGGATTGTCCGGTTATGACAATAACCTTGCACTTATCAACAACTATATAATGCCTTTACTTGGTGACGTTGAGGTCCGTGCTGTAACGCCACGGGTTGCTGATAATTTCATAAGACAGCTTCAGGAAACGCCGGCAGTTAGTTCCTGGAACCGAAAAGCACAAAGTGAGTTTGTAACACCAAAAACGATCGAGAAAATCGTTAAACTGTTACGTACTGCATTCAAACAGGCTATTCGTTGGGAAATGACCGAAAAAAATCCTTTTGATCTGGTCAATGTTCCACGGACAAAGTACACGCGCAGGGATATCTGGACAGCAGACACTATTCGTCAGGCATTGGATGCCTGTAAAGATAACAGGCTTTATATCTGCATCAATATATCTTTTGCCTGTTCCTGCCGCCTGGGAGAAATCCTCGGTCTCACGTGGAACAATGTAGCTATTTCCGATGATGATATCGCTGCCGACAATGCCAGTATCTATATCGACAAAGAACTTGCCAGATGTACTCTTAAAGCCATGGATAATGTCGTCGCCAATGATGTGATGAAAATCTTTAAAACAAACAATCCGAATTCCACAACACGGGTTGTACTGAAGAAACCTAAGACGGAATCCAGTATCCGTAAGATTTGGCTTCCGAAAACACTGGCTTACATACTTCGTGACTGGAGACAGGCCCAGGAAAAGATGAAGATATTCCTTGGAAATGAGTATGAAGACAATAATCTTGTCATCTGCCTGGAGAATGGAAGGCCCTGTGAAGCCCGGCTGATTGAAGAATCCTTTCAGCATCTGAAGGATGACGCCGCTCTTCCGAATGTTGTATTTCATTCTCTTCGTCATTCCAGCTGTACGTATAAACTGAAGCTCAATCACGGAGACCTGAAGGCGACGCAGGGAGATACCGGTCATGCAGAAATGGATATGATCACAGATGTATATGCTCATATTCTGGATGAAGATCGAAAGGTAAATGCCCAGAAATTTGAAGCTTCCTTCTATGCAAACCCTGCTCTGCACGCTCCAATGATTGACCGGCAGGAAGAATTGATACACAGAAACACTGCTGAAATGCCTGTGCAGCCTGTAACACCGGTAAGGACCGTCAGGGGAGCTGCTTCAGGATCAGATGTTGAAGACCTGTTCGAAAAGCTTAAAAGGAACCCGGCTGCACTCGAACTGTTAAAAACGCTTCTTTCCGAGCCAAACCGAACCGCCGGACAGTAACTGTCATTAGCAAAAAAATTAGCAGAACGTTTTCATTAGCATTTTGGTTCGGTTTTTCTTAGCAGAATTACTAAATATACATTTTGATATGCAATCATTTTTCATGGTCAACCGGATCCTGTTAATGGTTCCCCAGTAAAAAAAAGAATGCCTGAAAACCAAAGGTTTTAAGGCATTCAGACGTTCCTGGGGGGGCTCGGACCCCCGACCTCTCGCTTAGGAGGCGAGCGCTCTATCCAACTGAGCTACAAGAACATATACAAGTAATTATACACTATTTGGCGGACGAGTCCTTCCACTTAGGAGGCGGACGCTCTATCCAGCTGAGCTACAAGAACATGCAATAAAAAGCTGTGTTATACGTTCTGATTGAGTTCCACCGTCCCCTGCATCCAGACAACACCCTTAAAACGGCGGCCGGGAGCCGGCTCCCCATAAAGATCGCTGCGGTTGATGCAGAGAGCAAAACGAAGTCCGTTGCATTCGATCTCCATCTGGCAGAGTTCTTCACCGGTGACTTTATTCTCTGTAAACTCACATCCGAGGATTTCTCCCATCACCGAATACATATCGCATTCTACACCAAACGGCATAAAATAGGAATCCACAATGGAATACACATCCTGCGTCTGGATCTGGCGGGAAATGGCTGCATATGTATCCATATCTTCCATCGTCAGCTTTTCCATGGCCTCCTCGTCACCATCCATGGAGGCTTTGATCAGCTTCGTACGCTTTACCGTTTTCCGCTGGTTCAGCTGAATATCGCGTTCTGTTTTACGGATCGGAAGAACTACCGTCCCCTCGACAGACAGGGCAGCAAGCATACAGTCCATTCCGTTTTCCGGAATCGAATCGGCATTTCTCATCCTGACAAAGTCGATAAGATTCTGAATATGAAAAATCAGCGTAACTCCCAGTTTCAGGTCATCGACCACACCGGCGTACGCCTCCTCGCGGATCCGCGGCTCTATAGTGACATTCTGCATGGTACTCACGGTTTCGCTGATATAGTACGGATAGCTGTACTCATAACGAAACTGATCGTTGGCATCGAATTCGCCGACGACACTGACTCCGCAGTTTTTAGAAAAGCTCATACGGAACTCTGCAAGCAGTGTCTCTTCTCCGTTTGTCGTATATGCGCGGTATTCCGGACTGGCAAGCACCTCATTGATCAGTGACTGCAGTCCGGCCGCGGTAATGGGGTCCGAAAACCCGATCGCTCTGAAATATTTATTCATCTGGGCAATTGCTGTTTTCCGCCTGTTCTATATGTCCGGTTCAGGCATTCTTTTTGTTTTTCGGTACGAGTTCCGTCATTCCGCCCATGTACGGCTGAAGGGCCTTCGGTATGGCAACGGATCCGTCTGCACGAAGATTGTTCTCCAGCAGTGCAATCAGCATTCTGGGAGAAGCCACAACGGTATTGTTGAGAGTATGGGCAAGATATTTATTGCCGTCGGAACCCTGGATACGGATATGCAGCCTGCGTGCCTGTGCGTCTCCGAGATTCGAACAGCTGCCGACCTCAAAATATTTTTTCTGTCTGGGACTCCAGGCTTCGACATCGCAGGAGATCACCTTCAGATCCGCCAGATCTCCGGAACAGCAGGCCAGCTGTCTTACGGGAATGTCCATCGAACGGAACATTTCCACTGTGAACTGCCACAGTTTTTCATACCACATCATGGACTCTTCCGGTCTGCAGACAACGATCATTTCCTGTTTTTCAAACTGGTGGATACGATAGACGCCTCTCTCCTCAATGCCGTGCGCTCCTTTTTCCTTCCGGAAACAGGGCGAATAGGATGTCAGTGTCTGCGGGAGCTTTTCTTCCGGGATGATCTGGTCAATGAATTTACCGATCATGGAGTGTTCGGAGGTTCCGATCAGATACAGATCTTCTCCTTCGATCTTGTACATCATGGCATCCATTTCCGAAAAGCTCATGACACCGTCCACAACCGCTTTCCGGATCATAAACGGCGGAATATAATAGGTAAATCCCTTGCCGATCATGAAATCTCTCGCATAGGCAAGCACCGATGAATGCAGTCTGGCGATATCCCCCATCAGATAATAGAATCCGTTGCCGGCCACACGTCCGGCTGCATCCAGATCAATACCGTCAAAGCTTTCCATGATATCGGTATGGTAAGGTATCT
>Ga0070399_1002800_pt1 | contig 16256 bp, 5 predicted proteins | sample BioMet4_FD_61217 | JGI IMG/M metagenome (GOLD analysis project Ga0070399, IMG submission 61217) | Microbial communities from bioreactor (seeded with sewage sludge) at LBNL, California, USA - Biofuel metagenome 4 (version 1) | ecosystem: Engineered > Bioreactor > Anaerobic > Unclassified ... | reverse complement strand
CAGTACGGCTGTATGGGCCTTGGCGACTGCGTGAACGCCTGCCAGTACGATGCGATCAGCGTTTGCAACGGAGTGGCCAGAATTGACCCCGCGCGGTGCAGAGGCTGTTCCATGTGCGTCAAGGCCTGCCCCAAGCATCTGATCACCTTTGTGCCCGCGACCAAGCAGGCTGTTGTTCGGTGCAGCAACTGCGACAAAGGCGCGCTGACAAACAAGGTCTGCAAAATCGGCTGTATCGGCTGTATGAAGTGCGAAAAAACCTGTCAGCACGACGCCGTACATGTTGTGAATTTCCTTGCGGCAGTAGACCCTGCTAAGTGCATTGGCTGCGGCGACTGCGTTTCTGCCTGTCCAAGACACTGCATTACCATGTTTCTACCTTAATTCGTAACGAAAAAGCAGACAGGGCGTATCTGTGTGCAAAGTATTTCTATAGCATCGGTCAGTTTACTCTCCCTGCGAGAATCCCAGTTGGCTTTGCTCTTGGCACGACATGTCTCTTACGCAGAAATTGCAAAACAACATTGCATTTCCGTTGGAAGACTCACGAACATTATGCTGGAGATTTACGGAAAGCTGCATATATCCGGACGGGACGAGCTTGCAAAATACATTAACTGTGAAAAAAACGTGACTTTTTAGGCATGAAAAGTCACTGTTCAAGAGACCGGTTTGCCCTTATGATAGAAGTGAAGAGCTATCGTAAGGGCTTTTTTAATTCGGTATAAATCCTTGATCTTTTTTTAGCAAACCTGTACCAGGTACGGGGATTTTCCAGGAAAATAAATATATAATATTTATTAAATATGGAAATTTATGGAATATTATACTGCATGCGCAAAAACAGTATTTCAGATGTACATGGCGGGAACGATTCGAGATCCTTCGTATAAAGGGTTTCCATATTTCCGCGCAGTTCACCGGCGGAGGAGGGACTTTATGAAAAAGCATCAAAGCGTTCACAAACAGGTTTTGGCTCTCATCTTGGCTTTTGCTCTGGTATGGCAGATGGTGCTGCCTGTAAGCGCAAACATCGCAAATACCATTCACAATACGCAGCAGCAGAACCAGAGTATTCTGGAAAAGCTGCGGGGAATGTACGGCGGCAGCCTTACCGCGACCGATGTGGCGGAGGAATTGAAGAACATGGGGCTGCTGGATGCCGACGGGAATCTGTCCGTCAGCCAGAACATCATGGTGGACGGCACTCCGATGACGCTGGAACAGGTTCGGGCGATGCTCACGAAGCCGGAAACGAACCTGAACAAAGTGGTCAGCGTGGATGGCACCGATGTAACGCTCGCCAGCCTGAAAACCATGATCGATATTGAAGACGAGCTTTCGCGTTTGAAAAAGACCTATTTCACCGACGCCGTACCTTTTGACGCACAGCGGGAAAAAATGTATGCTTCTCTGGCAAACCAGCTGCAGACCGAAGGGCTCAGCCTTCAGAAGGCATACGCCTCAGGCGCGTTTGAGCAGAATATCTACATAAAAATAAACGCCGACTATGCAGGCTTCACAGCCACCCCAGTTTACGCCAACGGAAACACTACGACAGTCCTGCACGACGTATCCTTTAAATGGCGCTTGCTGCCGGGTTCTTTCAGCTCGACCAGCACATCCTTCGGAACCGAAAACACAACGAACTTTAAACTGGGGGATTCCCCGAAAAGGACAAATTATTCTACAGGTATTTCAACTGCCCATTATAACGGCGACGCCTACTGCATTCTGCAGGTGTATGACCCGAGCGGTTCCCTGTTTCGGACGGATACAGGGGAAATTACACGGTCGCTGAACATCCCAATCAAGCAGAGCTCCACATATCAGTGGACAACGGAGATCAGCTTTAGCTATACGCAGCCGGACGGAAGCTATTCGACTCTCGGAACGGTCAGTGAGCCGATTGTGCGTACTAATTTTATGGCTGCTGATACCGAAAAACTGGAAGCTTCCGCGTTGGATATATTCGGCGATATGGCCAACGCAAGGTACCACTTAAAAGCCGATATGAGGCTGAACGTATCTTCGGGTAGTCAAGCCTCGACAATGACCGCCAAACCAAGGCTGTTGAAAAGCAGCCAAAATACATATTCAAACGACGAGTACAGTCTTGACGGAACCAGTTATACTCCTTTCGCCCAGACGGTTCCCCGGAATTTCGAAGTCGGATATCAGAATCCGGGAGCGCAGTTTACAATTGATGCAAGGGTGCAGGGGGAGATTCCTTCCTTACTGGCGTTCACTTCCGCAACCTATAGTCCCTCCATATCCGACATTCCAAGCCGGCAATATTATAACGGTACTCTCTCCATTTATGACAAACAAGGCCCGTCTGTCAAAGCCATCACCGCGCCGGCGGGAAGCTATTACACCGGTCAGCAGGTTCCCATCACGGTGGAATTTTCCGAGCCGGTCACAGGCGCCCCGACCCTTACCATGAAGGACGGTACGGTGCTGAATCCGCAGGAGAGCTCGGCTACAAAATCCAAATACAGGCTGTACCTCTATACGGTCCCTGTCAGCCCGAACCCGAATCCGGTGCTGGGATCGGTGAACAGTATTGCCGATATGGCGGGCAACAATACCGCAGCATATGCCGTGCCGGACATACAGAAGACGCTGAATGCCGTCAGCATGGTGCAGGATAGGCTGCAGTCTTTCAGCGGACTTACGGCGGACAGCACCACCACATATCCGTGCAACGGAAAAATTACGGTGACGCTCACGGCAAAAGACGCCTACAAGCAGTGGCTGTCCGACGAAGCAGCCAATAACGGTAAGGAACTAAGGACCTTCTGTCTTTTCGCGAACAATGGAACCAGTGACAAAACCTATGCGCTGAAGGCGGCGGGTGAAACCGGGCTGGTTTTTACCGCGGAGATCAGTACTGCGGATTATCTTTCCCTCACGGATACGACTCTTGACATCGGCTTGCTTTCTAACCCTTCCTACGACAGTAACACAAAGACATTTTCGGGAGGAAGCAAGGTCTTCGGCCTGTCCTGCAGCGCGAAAATTGCCGCAATTGCTCCCGTAACCGGTATTACGGTTACGGAACCGCAAAACCATACGATTTATATGACAGACGAAACCGCCGCCGTGCTTTCGGCTTCTGTAACGCCGGCCAACGCGACTTTCCCGACGGTCACATGGAATAGCAGCAACGAATCGGTGGCAACCGTTCAGGCGGATTTGAGCAACCCGAACAGGGCGGTCATCACCCCCGTCGGTCCGGGTACGGTATACTTTACCGCTACTGCGGCAAACGGCGGCATGGGAACGCCGGTTGTACAGAAAACGAATAATTTTACCGTTTCCAATGACGGTATCCCGGCGATTGTGTTTGCTAAGGGAAGCGGCACGTTTTATACGAGAAAGAACGAAGCCGTAAAAGTTTTCTGGGGGCAAAACCTGATTGGCAGAGAGGGCTCAACTGCCCAGCCGGTATTCAGCGTACAGGTTTACGAAGGAAATCATACCCTGACGGAAACGGATTCCCTGCAGCCGAAATACGAGCAGAGCGTAACAAACCAGAACAGCTGCACCATTCCGGAAGATAAGCTGGGGAATGCTTCCACAACCGACGCTGAGCAGAACAAGGTTCCCGCCTACACCGTCCGTGTGAGCGCGCCGAACCCGGACAATCCGAGCGAGAGTCTGAAAGCGGCCGGATATATTATCGTGTATCCGCAGCCTTTGAAGGTCAGCCTGAATACGCTGTCCAATTACAGCATTACCGACGAGGCTTCCTCGCAGCAAATCGGCTGGAATATCTCCAATCTGGAGAGCGGCGGCCAGATCGACCTGAAAATACTGAAAAATGGCCAGGCGGTGGATACGGCGGGCTTTACCCGTCAGGCTGCCGGAAGCTTTTCGTTGCCGATCGGTAAGGTTTCCGCGGGACTGAAGGATATTTATACGGTTTCGCTGAGTGCAAAAAATCAAACGGATTCCTCATGGTCCACCGATTCGTTCGTCCTGAACGTCTATAAAAACGATTCCATGAAACTGATGGTTGACGACCAGGAAAAGCCGGACAACAGCTTGGTTTCGCTTGATAACGAACCGCTTATCAAAAGCAAGTTCGATGCGGGTGGAAGCGAGTCCATCCTGCAGCTCAACCGGGAAATCAGCCTGAAAAAATCCGTCAGCATCAATTTTGACGCGTTTCCCTGGGGTAATATTACGGATCGGATTCTATGGAAGTCCGGGAACAGCGGAATCGCCTCCATCAATTACCGCCAGGGCTCCCTGTATGAAAACATTGAAAAATTCAATTACCTGACTTACAGCCCGCTTGCCAAATTTATGCTGGCGGGCAACGGGGACGGAACCGCGCAGATCACCGCGACGCACGCGCCCACCGGGATGAAGCAGACGCTGAACGTTTCCGTAAAAACCCTTAAGAATAAGCTTTACCTGTTCAACCTCTATCCGAAGCAGAAAACGACCGTTACCTTTGAAAACGGCCTTGGACAGTCCCGCAAGCTGACCACGAACGATAACGGGGAAATCGCGGTTTACGAGCCCAGCGGAATCAAAGGCGATATTTCATTCCAGTCCGGTTCCGGTACCGACACTTATGTGGGTACCATCTTCCACAACGACCTGCAGTCGGCGGAAGGAAATGCGGGTTATTACGAGCGTTACCCGGTAAACATTCTCCGGTTGCGCCTTGTCACCACGTTGAATCTGTATTTCAAAAACAGCGACGGCACCCCGTACACAGGGGCTGTTACCTTCGGCGGCGCGGTTTTCCGCAACGGGGAGGAATGCAGCCGGACGCAGGTAAGCAATCAGAGCATGACGCTGAATACGCAGGGTAATTTTCAACTCCATTTTGACTCCACTCAGTTCACGGCCGGAGACAACAGCCAGCCGTTCAAAGCCACCGACAAACTGACGTTTATTTATGAAGTGCGGTTTGCCAACGATTCGTATTACCCGCAGCTGATTACCGCGGACGGCAGCCTCAGCTCGGATGACCTTGTGCGCTTCGGGGACAGCGTGGTCAACCTCAAGGAGGTTCCCTCGGGAGGGAGAAACAAACCGTTTATTGTTTCGCAGGCAATCGATTATCATCTGGCAAGCGGAAGAAAACTGGACGTGACAAACTATGCAGGCGCTATCGGGCCGGGCAACCTTTATCCGAGCACGGATCTGGTCAGCACGGTGGCGTGGTGGGGGATTTCCAGCCCGTCGCAGAATAAAAATTATGGTCTGGAAATGCAGGATGAATATGGCGCAGTGATCCCCGGCCAAAAGGTCAAAACGCTGAACTATCCGTTCGCCGCCATGTCCTACACGGAGAATACCGCCACGATGAGCCCGGCCAGCTTAAATCTGCCGATCGGTGGGAAGAAAGGGGCGGCGACTGCCCTTTACCTGCCGGACGGAACCCTGTACAGTCGTATTCAGAACCCGTTCAGCTTCACCAATATGGTTGGAGCGGCGGACGCGAATGATAAGGACAGCGGTGTAAACCACGCGTTTAGCGATTTAAAGCAGTCGGGAATGCTCGGTTTCAACACGGCGGATCTTACTGGGTCGATCTTAGGCCAGATCGGATCGTCCGACGGCACCCTCCTCAATGTTGTGAAATTGCTGAACAGTACTGCCATAGGTCCGTACAAATTTAATATGTCCATCACCGCGACGAACGATCCGATGATTTTCCGCGGGCTGATCACCGTTTCGGCTCAGGAAGGGGAAGATACCAACATCGATATCGGCGGGGCCGATGAAAGTATTGACCTGCCCGGAATCAGCAGTCTGGCGGAAACCGCCAAAAATAAAACCGACATCAAGGAACAGTTTTCCGCCGAAACCTCACCAAAGGCCTCGGGTGGGTTTGAGTGGGGAATGAGCGTGGCCGGGTATTACGAGGTGGAGGCCCGTTACGACGCGTCGGCTTCCAAATGGAAAATGACGGTGACCGGCGGAGGCGCGGATATCGGCGCCATGCTGGGTTATTCCCAGTGCTTCAATACAAGCGTTTACGGAATCCCTATTACCGCTGAATTCGGGGCGGGCGCGCAGATGAACCTCGCCTTCCGCGCGGCGAAGCCTTCCGCCGACAGCGTGCCGGAGGGAGTAACGGCGTCCGATGTGAATGATTTCTTCACGATGCTCCGGGTCAACCTGTATGTGAGGGCGTTCGGCGGGTTCGGCTTCGATTATGAAATCGTCGCGCTGAAAATCGGAATTTTCGGTCAGGTGGACCTCGGATTCAATAATGAGAACCTGAATCGGAGCTACCTCACGGAAAATCAAAAGCTTTCCTCCATCAGCGCCAACCTTTACGGCACGGCGGGAATCAAGTTTGTCGCAAAGTTTCTGTTCGTTTCCTATTCCACGGTGCTGGCCTCGTTCTCCTACGGCGGAAACCTGTTTACAAAGGATGTCGCGGGAACGGATGCCCACAATAACATAAAAGCCTGGAAATCAGACCAGACGCTTCCCATGCCGGACGACCCGGAACAGGGCTTCAGCTATGGATTCCTGGGCGGGCGGTACACAGGCACAAAGAGCTTTGCGCGTTCGTTTGCTTCCTCCGGGCTGCAGACGGTTCAGAGCTCGGCTGCGCTGGAAGGCCGCGGCTATCTGGGCGAATATACGCGCAGCTGGCCGACCAGACAGTTGCTGCGCGCAGTTGACAGCCCCAGCACCCTGAGCAATATTGAATCGAATGCTTACCCCTACTCCAACCCGGTGGTTACCAGAGACGGTCAGGTTCTTGCCTACCTTTCCGACTCCAGTTCCAAAGATGTAAACAATACGCGCGCAAGCTGGGGGCTCATGGGCAGCAACGGCTTGTATGAAGATAAAAAAGGACTGAGCACCGATGCCGCAGCCGGGCCGGACAGCAGCCTGTCACTGGACGGCACCTCCGGCTTCGCCGTGGCCGCGTGGACGCGGCAGGGTACCAAGGTCACAGCGGCGGCCGGCCAGAGCTTGAGCGAGTCGGATGTTTCCGCCATGACGAACAGCACAAAGGTCATGGCGAGCGTGTACAGCGGCGGAAGCTGGGTTACGGCCCCCCTGACGGACGCAAACGGAGATAACCTGGCTGCCGATCTGGCGCCGGTGGTGGCGGCCAACGGAAATAAGGCGATTGTTGCGTGGCGCAGCGCGGCGGGGAGCAGCATGGACGCTCAGTCTCTGGATTATTCCGGCGTAAGCGACCGCATACTGTACCGAATCTACGCAAACGGAGCATGGGACGATACGAAAGTCCTCTACAACGGTTCCAAGGGAAGTATAAAGGGCCTTGTGGCCTCCATGCTGGACGACGGCACCGCCGGCCTGGCCTATACTGTGAACTGCGGCACCGACACAACCAGTTCGGAGGGATGGGAAACCTTCTGCGCCGTCGTGAACGCGGACGGTTCCATAGCCGGTGACCTGAGACTTACGAACAATGGCGATACGGACGACAATCCGCAGATCGCCGCCGTCAATTTCGGCACGGATGCAAACAAGGAACAGAAATTCGTGCTCGGCTGGCATACGTCGGTGAAAACAACGGATTCCGAAACCAAGAAGGAATCCTCGACAAACGATATCCGGCTGGCCGCGGTCAACAAAGACGGAACGCCCTGCGGTGACTTTACGGATTCCCTCAGCAGCATCGGAGACAGTTCGGCGGTTGCCGGCGCCAGCGGTTTCCGCTTTGCAAAGGGAAACGGCCTAAAGCTGGATGACCTCTCGCTGATCTGGGTGCAGGCGTCCACCTCCGGCAGCGCAACCAATGCGGAGACGCTGCCTTCGCAGTCCGGCAACAAGGACTGTCTGAAGGCCGTCAAGTTTATGAAGGATGAAAACGGGAAAATCTATCTGACCGGCGCACTCGACGTGGCGGAAATGCCGGACTGCGTCAAGATTGATCATTTTGACGCCTACTATGAATCCGCCGGCCAGAAGGTTCGCGCGGTTATGCTCGCCAGCGATTACAACGCCGGCGCTCTGCAGTCCGTTACAGCAGCCGACGGCAAGCCGGTTTCCATAAAAGAGGCGGTTTGCTCGATGAAATCGGCCACGGCTGTTTATACGAACACCATTGGCGTTCAGGATGTGCGTGTCAATTATTCCGAACTGAAAAGCGGGTTCCGCACGACTGTTCCGTTTGCCATAGAAAATAAGGGTGTTCAGACGGTCAGCTCCGTAACCATCACCGTGGACGGAAAAGGTCAAACCTACAGCGACCTGAATCTGCTTCCGAATCAGAAAATAACGCTTTTCTATGATTACGACGTACCGGATCCCATCCATGACGTGAGCTATACGGTAAGCGCTGCTTTCAGCGGCGGCTCGGTAAACAATCAAACCGGAAAACTGAACCTGGATCTTCCCGACACCGGCGTTTCCAGGCTGGAGCTGGTCGGCGACGAGCAGGGGGAGCGCATCATCCAGGCCACGCTGCAAAATATCAGCGATGTGCCGCTTTCCGGCAGCAGCAGGAAGGTTTATGTGGGACTTTTCACGTCCCCGGAATGCACACTGGCGGATAAGGACGGAAATGCCTTATGGCTCCAGAGACAAGAAGTTACGGGGGATGATCTCAAGCTGCTTGACGAGAGCGCCCTGACTGTGCGGTTTACCTACAGTGTGCCGCCAAGCGGCATACCGAGCGGCGGAACCCGGCTTTACGCGCGCATCTGGGTAGAGGAGAAGCAGCCCGATTTGTCCTATGACGAACTAATTGAAAACAATACGACAAACGACAGCAAATCAATTCTGCTTGCCAATCCGCTGGAGGCGAACAACGGAAATCCGATCCGCATTACGGTTGACCAGGATAATTCATCCGGCGTTTCCGTTGCAAACCTGACGGTCAAGAATCTTACGATGTCGCCGGTTACAAACGGCAATATTGCCGCGGAGCTGCTGGACAGCGAAGGAAACGTGCTCGAAACCAAACTCCTCTCCTATAACAGCTCCGGACTGCTGAGCCTTGGCGGCGAGGAGAGCGTGAAGAGGCAGATTTCGTTTACCCGGACCGGGGCGAAAATCGTGGCGCAGTATTTTACCGCCAACGAAGGCTCCGGAGGAATTTCCAGCATCACCGCACAAGGCATCGGAATGGTATTTGACAGCGGTGTCCATGCGTATTCTCTGGAGGCAATGAACCTGCCGTCCACGGTCATTATGGCGGCCGCGGCCGATCCGGACGAATACGTCATCATCAAGGACAGCGGCGGAACGCGAACGCTGGCGCAGTCACAGGGGGCGGCATCCTATACCATGGCGCTTCCGGACGGCTCAACGCAGACTGTTCAGGTTTTAACCAGCACGGATCCGCCTGTAAAGAGCAGCGGCGGCACACAGACACTGCTGAAGTCCTTCAGCCCCGGACAGATATTCCGAACTGCGTTTGCGCAGTCTGCGGCAGATCCGCCCGCCTTGTCTTCCGATACTGCTTCAAATGCTTATAAGCTGACCATCAGCAGCAAAACGAGCACGGCAGCAGGCGGTACCATTTTGCTTCAGACTCTGGGGAAAAATGCGGACGGAAAAATGCGAATCCAGGTGAACGCCTCCGGACTTTCCGGATTTACGCCGGCAAAGTGGCAGTATACGTCTGACGGCGGAAAGGACTGGAGCGAACTGCAAAGCTGGAATGACAGCAGCCCAAATATTTTTGTGCTGGATAAAGGCAATTACAGCGCCGTGCAGGCCCGCGTGCTTGACGCGTCCGGAACGGCAATGACGTCGCACCCGATTTCTGTTTCTTCCACAGGGAAGATTTTGAAGAGCTTGACCGGCCCGCCCGCGATTTCCGGGCTTCTGAATGGTACGGCTAAAACTGAGCAGGCGCTGGGTTTGCCGGATACGGTGACTGCCGTCACGGACTGCGGCCAGGATAACATTTCTATTATCTGGAACATGAGCGGCTGTTCCTATGACCCGTCCTCCGCGGCATCGCAGACCTTCACCGTGAAAGGTACGGCTGTGCTCCCCGCCGGAATATTCAATCCAAACGGCGTTTCCCTGTCGGTCGGGATTTCCGTAACGGTCTCAGCGAAGTCGTCGAAAACGTCGTCCAGCAGCGATACAAAGCAGGAAAATCCCAATATCGTTTCTTCCAACTTTGCCAGCGATACGACCTCCGACCTCACGGTTCGTGATTCCTATCGGTTCCGGATTACCAGCGCGGACGGCAGCGTGCCTTCCTTTATCCTTGGCACTCCCGGCGTGTTCAGCGTCCAGATGATACGGGGCGGTCAAAATGAATTTTTCTTCCAAGTAATCCCCATCGGGCGTCCCGGAAGTCAAACCGGCGTGTATCTGAACGGAAACATCAGGCTCCTTGTGCTTACGGTCGCCCCGACTCAATGGAACGGAACTAAATGCGATACGCAGGGGATGTTTGATGTACAGGAGGGCAAATCCTATCAGTTCAAAATCGTTTCCGGCCACAAGCCGGTTTTGCTGCCGGGCAGCGGCAGCTTCCGTCTGCTGGATATCCGGCAGAACGGACAGGAATGGTATTTCCGCTTTTCAGCGGTCGGCCATCCGGGCGAAAGCTGCGGATTCTATCTTGACCGCCGGAAGACGCCGGTAGCAATCGCAAATATAAAGTAGAAATTCAGACCGCCCCGGCACGTATGCCTGTTTACCGCTCCCACAGCGGGTTTTGCAGGACGGCGGCTGTGTCGGGACGCTTTACCCCGCAGATTCTATGATCTTTCCAAAACAGCAGGTCTCCTGCCGCGTTTCTGTTTGCGGCAGGAGACCTTTCCCATCCATTTAAAATTTGGAATCTTTTATCTTGTACATTGCTTCCACGCGGTTTTTCACTCCTAATTTGCTGAAAATATTGGAATTGTGATATTTAACGGTTCGGATACTGATTTTCAGCTCTTTCGCGATTTCGGCATTGGTGCACTTCGCGGCAAGAAGCTGCAGGACAATTTTTTCCGTGTGAGTCAGGGCTTCTGAAATTTTGGCGCTGTCTTTGCGGGGAAGTGCCGGTTTTTTAAAGCAGCGCAGCAGATTTTCCGCATAGGCATATTTTTTGTTCCCCGTGCCGGCGGCTTTCTGTTTCAGAGAGAGACGCAGCAGATGTGCCATAGGTTCCGGTTCGTCAAGAAAGGTTCGGGCGTAACCGTCCTCCATACCCAGTTCAAGGGCGGCGTCAAGCGTATCTACAGCCTTTTCCGTATCTTTTTTCAGAAGGTATGCTTCAGCCAGAAGGCAGAGTACCTCAATCCGGCTTCCCAGCCTTTGTTCTTTCTTTGTAAAGGAATTGAGACGGTTCAGCAGCAGGACAGCTTCCTCCAGCCTGCCCGCCAGCATCAGGTATCTGGAAAATACAATGTGTTCGAATTCCCGGGCGGCGGACAGCGTATCGTACACTCCGGTTCGGCTGGACTTCATCCATGCCTCCGCCCCGGGCCGGTCGCCGGCTCCGATATACAAATTGGCCGCAAACAGGTCCAGAATGTAATTCCACCGCATCTTTCCCTCATCGGGCAGCTTTTTTCTGCCTTCCTCCACCACGGCGAAAGCGCCCTCTATATCCCCGTCTGCCCTCCTTATTTTGGCAAGCGTGATAAAACACGGCACGATAATGCCGGAAGTGCCCAGCGCAAGTATTTCTTCAAAAGTTTTTGCCATCGTCTCGCGGCATTCATCCAGCCGGTTGCGCTCATAGAAGGACTCGATAAAAATCATGGGGAAGTATGCCGAAAAATCACCGATTACGCCGGATACGGTCTCCCATACGCCCGAATATGCCTCGTCGACCTTATTGAGCCTGCCCAAAAAGCCGTAACAGGTTCGCAAAATGCCCGGCTGGCCGGAATTGATTTCACCCAGAAAAAGATTTTCCCTCAGACGGATACCACATGCCTCCTCGTAACAGCAGGCCGCTTTACGCGCGTCCATCCGCGTGGTCGCGATATTGGCCTGCAAAAAGCAAATCAGCGCAAGAAGCTGGTTAGCGTGCCCGGTTTCCGTGCCGTCCTTGATTTTCCGATAGCAAGCGTTCGCCTTATCCGCCCATGCTTCCGCTTCCGTTACCTGATTTTTCAGCAGGAGGAACCATGCGTACACAATGCGGAACGTAACGTTATCCCGATATACCTCCTCCGGCATGCGGCTCATCCATCCGAACAAAAGCGCGTGTTCCCCCGCACGGCAAAAATGCCGGTACGTTTTCTTGTACAGCGTGAATGCGCCCGGATAATTCCCGCCGGCTATGTAAGCATCCATAGCTTCTTTGAGAAAGCCGTTATCCTCATACCACAGGCCCGCCTTTTTAAGAACGGATTCTTTGACGGAAGGATTTCCCGCGGAAAGCTCTGATTTTAAAAAATCCGAAAAAAGGTGATGATACCGGAACCACTCGTATTCCTGATCCAGTGGGATAATAAAACAGTTGTGTGCCAATAGACTGTCAATAATTTCCCCGCAGTTTTCAAGACCTGTTACCTTATGGCTCAATGAAAGGCAGAACCGGTCCAGTACGGCGGTTTTTGTAAGAAAGGACTTTACATCATCCGGCCATTGTTCAAAGACCTGCTCCTTTAAAAAACTTCCGATGTGACGACTGGACGAGAACAGCTCCCCGCTTTTAAAAAAACAGTCGTTCCCCTCCTGAATGGTAAGGGCTGCGGCTACAAGACCTGCGGCCCAGCCTTCGGTTTCCAATTCTATTTTCGAGAGATTTTCCTGCGTGAGCCCGCAGCCAGTCACTTCAAAAAAATCAGCGATTTCTTCCCCGCGAAAGGACAGGTCATGTGTGTTCAGCTCCAGAATCTGCCCTTTGACATAGAGGCTTTCCAAATCGGTATCCAGCTCTCCGCGGCTCAGCAGTACGGTGCTGAAATTGGCGGGCGCGTTTTTTATAAAATAGGCAAAGCTTTTGTAAGAATCTGTATTTTTAATCAGATGATAATCGTCCAGTATGAGGACGATCTTTCCGGGAATGCAGGAAAGCCGGTTAATCAGCAGCCCCGCGAGAATGTTTGAGGTTACAAGTTCCCGGCTGACGGGAATATCCGTAAAACAGGCGGATTCACTTTGGAACTCCTGATTGAGAGCGGCAAGAAAATATCGCCAGAACCTTACCGGATCACTGTCTCCTTCGTCAATGGAAAGCCAGGCCGCAGTCAGGCTCCTTGTTTCAAGCCAATCCAAAACGGCCGTGGTTTTGCCATAGCCGGCAGGCGCGGAGACAAAAGTCAGCCTATACGTCAATGACGCGTCAAGCTTTTCAGACAGACGTTTCCGTGTCAGCAGCTGCGGGCAGACGCCGGGCCTGCAATATTTTGTTGCGATTAAGTCGGACTCAAATGACATTCTGCATTCGCCTCGTCCCAATATCAGAATATTCAAAGTGAATATATCTTTATAATATATTGGAAAAAACCGGAATACAAGTATGTTTATTAAGTTTTCCATGAAATAATAAATGTACTTTTACGTCATCTTTTTGTGAAACAGTGTGATTCTGGTTGATTTTTTACTCAGTACAGCATATAATACCTTTACAGAATTTTTAATTGCAAATGGCAACGATAATCTTGCCTTTTTCAATCCGCTGTATGAAAAATTGAAAATGCATTTTATGGCTGGCGGTATGCCTGAATCAGTTGACAAGGCTGTACAAACTTTCCCAAAGCCGGGGATGATGATTACTGTAAGCAAAGGGGGATGTCCGATGAGCCAGGATGCAACGGAGCAAAAACCGGCGGAAGATAAAGTAAACTACAGCGTAGTAAATTTAAAATGGCTTAGACGGCAAAACATCCCTTACGTTTTTATATGGATTTTTTATTACGCCTGGGTGATTGCTTTTACGACATGGTGGACAGCTTCTCCTCTTACTGAAAATGTCTTCAGTACGCAATTGCGTGAGCTGATGCACTCGCTTACTTTGGTTTCCTCCGCTGCCTTTGTATTTATCATCCGAAAAGAATGGTTCGTGAAAACTGCCCGCATAGGAGCAGTCCTGATCATCACTGGAATGAGCATTTTTTTTACGACTCCGAATGCAAATATTCAGACTTTGTCGGCCGTCATAAGCTCGATTGCTATGGGCTGCGTCAACATCAGCATTCTGATTCCATTTATTTTTTTGCTTAACAATACCGAAAAGCTGTACGCGGTCGTGGGCAGCAACCTTCTGATACAGTTGCTTTCATTGTTTCTGGAATCCAATACGCAAAGAAGCATTGAGTTCGTTCTGTCCGCCGCTATTCTTGCCGTTTCCCTGGGCACCATTGTTTTTTTCAGAAAGAACGACATTGTAGAATACATTTATGATCCGAAGCCGGATCTGCCTCGTTTTCATCGAAGAATCTATCTCTCCCTGCTTTTTAACTGCGCCGTCGCAATTTTATGCAAGGGTGTGGGCAAGGGCATCCTCAACGTAGCGGCGGAAAGCGCCGGCGCGTCTGTTTTAACGTGGTATTGCGTCGGGGGATTGGCGGGATGTCTCCTGTATATCCTGATTTACACCTTCACGAAGAAAGCGTATATCTGGCTTGGAAACATGACCTTCGCCAGTGTGGCGATCAGCTATATGCTTAACGCCTTTCTCCACCACATTCAGGCGCTCACGGTTCCATTTGCTGTTTTGCTTGGTCTTGGCAGCACGATGGGAATGATTAATATGTACTATATCCTCGGTGTGATCGGGAAAAAATACGACAGCATGCGATATGTGAGGCTGTATATTTTCTTTATCGGCGTCTTTGGCGGAGGATCGGGAATCGCCGTGGGTAGTCTGATCAGCGTGGGCGGAACCCTTGAGCTTCCCATTTTTGCCTCCATCTTTTCGGTGGTGGTTATGATCGCTTTTATGTTTATATCCCCCATCATGGAGCGCGCGGACTATGTCAACGTTTGGGGATTTGATTCCCAGCAGTCCGAGATAGACAACGAGCAGCTTCATGTTTTCCGGAAATACCGATTGAGCAAACGGGAAATCCAAGTGTGTAAGCTGCTTTTACAGGGATATACCATGCGGCAGATATCAGGCATCCTTTCGATTGCTTATCCGACTGTTAATACATATTGCACCAGCATTTATCGAAAAACGAAAATCAACAGCCGCTCCGAGCTGCTGCAGGTTTTTAAGGATTATACAACAAATAGCGTAAATACCGGTTAAAAGCAGCGCCTCATTAGAACTAATGAGGCGCTGCTTTTTGCGCTCATGCGTGTTAATGAATAGGCAGCAGGGATTTTTTCATGCAGAATGGGATTACAAAGAAACAGTTTTTATCGTAATTCCAGAAAGGAGAATACAAAATGGCAAATGATTTTTTTGGCGGACTTGGCGGACTCATGAAAGGGCTTTCCGGTTTCATGCCGCAGGATGATCCGGACGTGAAGCTGATGAGAGCACAATCAGATCTAAGCGATCTGCAGAAACAGGAAACCGCCATTTACGCCGACATAGGCAGACAGTCGCTGGCCCAGAGCCAGGACCGGTTCCCAGAGTTGGAAAACAAGCTTAAGCTGGTGCAGACCAATATAGCAGAGGCCCAGGCCCGACTGGAAACGGTTCAAGCAGAAAAGAAACAAAAGGAGCAGGAAGAACAGCTAACGGAGCAGCAGTGCGCTTGCCCTACATGCGGTTACCACAATTTAGAGGGCGTGAAGTTCTGTCAGCAGTGCGGCGCGAAGCTGGGAGTATCCAATTGTCAAAGGTGCGGCGCGGCTTTGGCGCCCGGCACACGCTTCTGCGGTGAATGCGGCGCAAAACAGGAGGTGTGAGCATGGCAAGCTACAAACAGCCCTGCATCCACTGCGGAGCGTATATCGAGCCCGATTCACGCATTTGCCCCGCCTGTCAAAGCGAAAGCCCTTTTGGGTATCTCTGCCCAACCTGTCTGCGCCCCATCCAAAAGGGCCAACCTATCTGCTCCGGCTGCGGCAGGCCGCTTTCTGTCACTTGCCCCGCCTGCGGAAAACAGACTTTCGTACAGGAAAGATGCGAACAATGCGGCGGGACACTGATGATCCGCTGCCAGAATCCGCGTTGCGGCGCGCTGCAATTCTTTGAAAACACTAAATGCACTGCCTGCGGGAAAAAAATCAAATTAATGAAGAAATGAGGTAACGGCCTATGCTGCAATCTTTTACGAGAAATTTTGAAGATAACTCCACGGAAGCCGGATTCCAGTTCACTTTCTACTGTGACCTGTGTCAGGATGGGTATAAAAGCAGCTTTGTGGAATCCGAGACTTATAAAAAGAACAGAGGCCTGAGTGGGCTGGCGCGTGGGGTTGGAGCTT
>Ga0070399_1002788_pt1 | contig 16302 bp, 19 predicted proteins | sample BioMet4_FD_61217 | JGI IMG/M metagenome (GOLD analysis project Ga0070399, IMG submission 61217) | Microbial communities from bioreactor (seeded with sewage sludge) at LBNL, California, USA - Biofuel metagenome 4 (version 1) | ecosystem: Engineered > Bioreactor > Anaerobic > Unclassified ... | reverse complement strand
CGAAGTAACCGGCCATGTAAGGATCGGATTTTACAAGGGACTCCATGATGCCGTCAGCGGCGAAAAGGGTATAGTGGTCACCATCGTCGATGGCAGCGGCATCCTCGCCCTCGGCAGCTGCAACCTGAGGAAACTTTCCAGTCGGCAACAGGTCGACAATCTCGTGAATCCGCCCTTTCCGAGTCACGCCGGGAAAGTTGCGAATTGCTCCGATGACGTCCTTAAGGGACATTACCAAGGCTATCGACGGCATGGTATAATAGTTTACCATCCAAATGGCTCTGAAGTCAGGCGTGATGAGTCAGATCAGTTTCGTCTGCTTCGTTTCCATGACGAGGTGGCGGCTATCCTTCTCTTCGAGAACAATGGACGCAAGAACATCCTCATACTGATCGGGATAAGTGCTGTTAGGCAAGTAAGCATCACCGGCCGGCACATTGTTGCCGCTGTGCCGTAAAGCTTTGCGGCATTCGGCGACCACCGACTCATCGGCCAGTTTACCAACTGGACGCATCACGCCAGCCAACCGAAGTTCTGATTCGAAGATTGGACGTTTGAGAAGGCGGTTTAGAGTGTAAAGAATGAGCTCATCAGTGTCTATGCCAGTAACCTTGCGGCATTGCCGTTCAGTCGTCTGATACAGCGATTCAGGCAACTGTTTTGCTGGGACATAGATCTTCGCCGGCGGCACCTCACGTTCACGCAGATAGCCCAGGTCTTTCATGGCCCGCAGGTACCCAGTAAGGATCAGGCGATGATTCCTGATTCCTTGCTCGGTCAAATCCTTGTCAAGAGAGCTGATGGACTTACCGTCCTTTCCGAGTGACTCTATAACCATGCGGCTAAAGTCCTTCTCCGGATTGAACATGCAGCGAACATCGTTTCTCTGCTTATTAATCCTCGCCGTGTGATTAACTACTTTCGGCTGATTTGAGAATATTTTTGTCATAAAAATAATTTAAATAATACTGGAATACGTCTTCAGTAATCAATATGGTATACAATATGGTAACAAATATACGTTTATATTTTACCAGATTTCGTTCAAAAATTACTTTATATTGAGGAGTTGTAGTCTGTATTAGCCAGCCATCTGGTGTCAGTGGATGGGAAACTGCACACTGGAAGTCCGCCTAAATGTACCGATTGAAGCAGAGTCTACGGCCCTGCTCGGCACCATGCACCTATCCCAAATTTCTGCGGGCGGACTTCCAGGACACCAATCTTCTTTTTTTTTGCTTTTCAGTCATCATATTCATATTATGACGGCTACGATGACCAGGATGTAAAGGAATATCATCAGGACCGATAGGTTCGATGTGACTTCATTCGCAATCCGTTCCCGCTTTTCCTTATCTTTGTAACCTAGTTTCTGCATCAACGCGTCGAGCCATCCTAAGAAGATGAAGCCTCCATCGAAGGGGAAAGCTGGGATGGCGTTCGAAACACCAAGCATGATGTTAAGCCAGAAGATCCAATAGAGAAGTTCGGCCGTCATCCAGAACATTTCTCCCTGGTTGCCGTACCACCACTGTACGCTGGAAGGAATGGGATCGAATCCGTTGAAGGGCAGGGCGAGATACTTCAGGGCACCGGTCGCATAGCCGCTGAGAGACGTCTGTCCGTAGAAAGGGTCCGTTGCGACCTTCAGGAGGTTGTTGGGCGTCATGAAGCTCATGCCCGAAGTCGTGGTCCGGATGCCGATATAGCCGACATTGCCGTTGGTGCCTAATGTGATATCGACTGTTGAAGTAGTGCCATCTGATGCAACGAGGGTGACGGTCGCTGTTTCGCCGGGGGCAGTCGCCTTCATGTATGCGGTGAAACTGGTGGTTGAATAGAACTCATGACCGTTGATGGCGGCGATGATGGTGCCGGCAGCAAGCTTACCGTCGGCTGGCGAGCCGCTGATGACGCTTTCGATATAGACGCCCCACCGAAGTTGTGCCGTATGTTCGCCATCGGCAGTCATATAGACTACCGTAACGACGTCGCCGGCGCTCCACGAATAGGTGGCCGTTATGTCCTGATAGTCGTAGTCGGCTCCGTCGATGGTCAGGATAATGGCGCCGGCGGGAATACTTGCGAGGTATGCTGGAGAGTCGGAAGTCTCCGAGTATACGGCAGTATTATCGCCGTAGGCTGTGGAGATTCCACCGAGCATGATGTTAGCGAAGAGAACGAAGGCAATGATGCCGACGATGAAGTTGGTAGCAATACCGGCTGCATATAGATCTAGTTTGACACGGCGGGGTGCTTTGTTCACGTCCTCCTCGTTCGGCTCGACGAACGCACCGAGCGGAACAACGCAGTGAAGAACACCGGTGTGTTTCACCCGCATCCCGTTGGTCCGAGTCTGCATGCCATGGGCAAGCTCATGCAGCACCATGGCGATGATCAGTGCAATCAACGAATACCAGAACGGCAGCAGCGGGTTGAGTCCCGGAATGGCCAGTGCATATTCTATGCCGATGCCGCTCGCTGAGAGCGTTGCCGGCAGCCGTGAGATGCCAACTACCATTATGTACAGGATGCCGACCATCAGTATGAAAGCGATAATCTGCGAGAGGATACCGAATCCGCGCCAAAAGCGGTGGAAGCGGGCGAACTTATCCATCAGTTTGGTGCCTAACCGGGTGTTAATCTTGACAGTGGGGCCATATTTCTCAAGGCCGTACTTGGCGGCCTTGGGAGACTTCCAGGCATATATCCACAGCGGGATGTAAAGAACTGTGAGGACAATCAGCACCCATGCAGTCAGACTCAGGCTCATCGGGGGTGCGTACCAGCTTGATGATTAAATGTCTTGTGGCAAGACCAGATCGGTCCGGCCGGGACCGAAGATGATGCGCTGCGCCCAAGAAAGTTTCCGGCGTTTTATATTGGGATCAGAGCCGGCTTTGGGATACGGGTGGTCAAAATCAAAACCGACAAGACGGATCTGCTGGACACCGAAAGCTCGAGCCAGGCAGACAGCCCGGTCTCCGTCGGTGAAACCGCCAAAATCAAGGACGATGCCGTGCGGCGGGCCCTGAGTTGTGAGCACCACTGGGCCGCGGAACAGGGGTGCAGCGGTACGTACAAGATCCATGTTGTCTCCGTGGGCAAGAATCAGGGTCAATGCACCTGCTGCGCTCGCTGTCAGCTGCGGCTCCAAATCACCGTCTAGATCGGTGACAACAATGTCGGGCGGGCAGTTAGCCGCTGTAGCACGGGTCACGGCTGAGCCGGTCACGATGTGCGTTCCGGCCGGCGGCAGCTGCAGCAAGTCGCTCTCCAGGCAGGCCGCGGCTCCACAGACCGTTGCGGTCGTCTGCATCAGCGGCATTATGCCGTCTTCGTCGGTGAGGTCGAGGTTCAGGGTGACGGCACGAAGTACCCGTACTGCTTTCTCATCCTGAGCCGGATCGAGGTCCAGATCCGCGCAGATGGCCCTGTAGGTCGGTTCCCAAGTTGCGTAGTCCATGTCTTATCAGCTCGTCTGCTCAACTGATTTCCGCATAATGTGCTGGAGTAGTGTAGCCGCCAGCGCCAGTGCGATGCCGCCGAAGAATTCGACAAGATAAACGACGCTGTCGATGTGATAGAATCCCAGACTGGAAATGACGAAGTCCAGCGCTGCGGTTATCAGCAGGCCTATTGCTACGACATCGATACAATTCGTGATGAATGTGTACTTCACAAGCTTTGCATTGAGGTAGCGGTCCAGGAGGTCTCCGACCATATAGAACATCAGGCCGAACAGGATCAGCCACAGCGCGTTGGAACAGAACCAGACCGCCTCCTGGAACACATTGGTGGTGTGCACGTCGGAGAGTGCGTAGAAACCGACGAAGACGCCAAAGATGATGAATACTGTGGCCGCGACCAGGAAGATGACCGTCAGGCTGCCGTGCCGGGCCCGAGATGCCCATTTGGCGCCCCATTCGCGGGTGCGTTCGGGCAGGTTGTATGAGTAAATCATGAACATGAGACCCAGAATGAAGATGATCACAGCAGTGGTCGAGGCAAGGAACCAGTTCTTGGGGTCAGTGTAACGCAGGAAGTTTGCAAACAGGTATACGGCACAGATCAGCACCACAACCCAGCTCAGAGGTGCAAGGAACCGCCGCCGCTTCTGTGGATCGCCAAGACCCTTTGTGATGATGTAAAAGGTGCCTTCTACGCCCGGCGCCTGCTTGACGTAGACTTTCCGGACCGAGTCAATCGGTACGCGAGAGGAGATAATCGGATAGACGTATTCGTCCTCGGCGCCGTCGCCGCAGAGTATGGCCCCATCTGGCTTGACCTCGTTGAGCACTTGCTCTAATTCGGCCAGGAGTGCTTCGTCCGAGCGGTGTCCTACTTTCTGGTCGCCGCAGACGAGGGCAATTTCAGGATTCTTGCCGCTCCGCTCCATGTCGCGATAGATGTTGATTGCCGCATACAGCGCATTAGTGTCTGAATCCTCTGGGTCGGCGGACCCCAGCGCTGTCGCAGCGTTGATGCAGCCGTCAATGCCGATGACAGGGGTTTCGACGTTTCCCTTTGCACCGAAATCATCGTCGCGGTCGACGACGAGGATGAGCGTCTTCTTCATTTGGCCATTGCATCGCCTTTCGCGTATTTATTCGTCATGCGAACACACGCCGTGGCGGCCTGATAGAATTAATTAAGTAGGTGCAGATACAAGCCCGATGTTCATCCGCTGGCATGGCTATGGCTGTTTTGAGTTCGGGGATGACGATAAGACAATTGCTGTGGATCCCCATGACGGTAAGTCCATCGGCGTCTGGCCGCCCGCCATGGTCGCAGACGTGGTGCTGGTCACTCACAACAGTTTCGACCGCAATGCAGTGCGGACAATCAAAGGAATCCATCAGGACTTCATAGGTACGCTCGGTGTCCAGGACTGCAACGGCTTCCGTTTCGAGGGCCTTCCGTCCTTCTCTGACGAACAGTACGGGGCTCAGCGCGGTCCGAACTCAATCTACCTTTTCACCATGGACAGCATTCGTGTTGCCTGCTGCGGCTGTCTGGGCGATTTGCCAATCCCAGCGGTGATTGAACGCCTCAAGGGAATCGATGTGCTCTTTGTTCCTGTCGGCGAATTCGGAACTCTGCCCATGACCAAAGTCAATACCTTTTTAGCTCAGGTAGGCGCACGGGTCGTGGTACCTACGGACTTTCGGGTGGGCGGAATCACGCTGCCCCTGTCGCCCCTGTCCTCTTTCATGGAGGGCCGCAGCGCGGATGATTTCGTACACGTCGGCAATGCCATCGAACTGCTTTCGGACGACCTATCGGAGTTTACCGGATATTGGGTATTCGATCGCTGATCGGCGGTACGGAGATTTTCGATAAAAATAACTGGGACTGGGAGTGGCCCCAGGTCTCAGTAAAGGACGAGCCCGTCCTCGATCTTGCCCATCTCGATGGGCGTGGTGCCGTCGCCTATCAGGGCGCCTTTCGAGTTGGCTACGATGCCGGCTCCTACATATTGAGAGCCGTGGTTCACAGTGGTCCGGGCAGCCTCAACGCCCAGAACGTCCTTCAGGACGGCCAGGTCGTCATCGGTGGCATCGGTACTGCAGACGCAGCCTTTGTTAGTGCAACGGCAAACCGAACCGACGGTGTTGCAGCCTGCAATAGCGGAACGCACGACCTCAACGTTGAGCACCCGTGCGAGTTCTTTCACAGCGGCATCTCCCATTTCGGGGTTTACGATGGCACCGTGATCGTTGATCAGGACGTTGTTCCCGGCAGCATTGAGTTTGTCGGGGATAAGGACCACCGGCAGGAACTGCCCGATGATCTCCAACTCTGACGCATTTGCAAGCTCGGAAACCGCTGCACCATATGAGTTAAGCGCGAGCAGCGAGCCCACGACATGCGAACCGGCGACAGTCGTCCGCAACACCCGGACACCGAGCGCTTCCTCCAGATCGCTCTGGAAAAGCGGTTCGGCATCCGGGGGGATGAACGCGAGGCTCTCACTGACAGCTGCGTTCACGCCCAGATTGGGAGTGCCGTTGACCCGCGAAAGCCTCATGGACATACCCCTCACTCCTTCTTGGTCGCGGCCACTGGAGCGGTCTCGGTCTTTTTCGCGGCCGGCTCCTTCTTCTTCTTGGAATCCCGCTTCGGGGGCTCCGGCTCGACGTAGGTAACCTCCACCAGGCCGTCGTCAAATTTGACCGCTTTGACAGCGATCTTAGACGGCGGGTTTCTGATGCCGTTCTCCCAAAGCTTCTCATTGACGGATTTGTCGATCCAGACGTGCTCCGCGTCTACCTTCAGGTGACGCATGATGGCGTTCCGGACTTCTTTGACCGCGCGCTCGGTCCTCCGAGAGCGGGGAGCCAGACGTGCTCCTCTCAGGGGGATTATCATGATTCTCGTGACTTCATCTGCCATCTTTATTCCTCCTTCACTCCTTCAGCTTGCCGACACGCCAGGACCGTCTCTTGGGGTGTCTGAGGAACTGGCGGTTCGTTCTGAGCATAACCCAGGCCGGAACACGGCGGTTCTGTTTAACTTTCTTGTTGAGCCTTTCCTTCATCGCCGGGGGCTTTGTAGTAGACATGTTTATCTCCTCTCAATATGGATCTCTCTTTCGGCAGGGATCATTTTCTGAAGGATATCCCTGAGCATGGCGTCGGTGATGACACCCTGCAACCGCCCGCTCTGGGAGAGCCGGATTAGCTGCATCTCGACGGAGTTGGCCAGTTCCGGGTTCGTAAGACGGATGTTCGACATCCGGTCGCGGGCCTCGGGGGTCATGATCTGCCTGAGGATGGACTGCTTCTGAGCCTCGAACTGTTTGGCCTGTTCCTGCTGGGCAACCTGATTCTGCTGCTGTTGCTGGAGTTCAGCCATCCTTTTCTGTCTGAGTGCTTCCAATTCAGGATCGTCATCTTCCATGCGGATTCCTTCAGTTTTTGGTCTCGTCGAAAACCTCTTTCGCCGTGTTGTCGAGCATAGACTGACCGGCGGGGCTAATCGCACGTCCCTGCTTGTCGCTGGTAGCGACGAGGAGACCGGCATCCTGCAATTGAATCAGGCATTTCCTGATGATGTTGCGGCTGCCTTTAACCGCCCGGTTCGGCTTTGCGCCGCGGTCGGTGAAGCCCCCGTACTCAGCTGCCAGTTTCGAGGTACCCATGGGCCCCTTGACGTACAGTTTCCTCATGATTGAGGCCGCCCGCGTGTACCACCAGTCCGGCTGGACGGGTGCCCTCTCGGTGTGAGTGCCGGTCTTCGCGAACTCGGCCCAGTCCGGAGGAACGATCTTATCGTTCTCTTTGAGCTTCTCAGCGATCTTGACGATGAGTTTCTCGGCGGGAACGTCATAGACAGTTACCATTGTTCAAACCCTCTTTACCGCTGAGAACTGAAGTCCTGAGCGGCAACAAAGTCGCATAAACATAACTGATATAAAAGCATAGCTAAAAGCAATACTTACAAAATTCATCCTCGCGCGTTCGGCTTCCGCCCCCACGCGAAATGCAGAAGAAATTTCTGCCACGGCAAGTGTCGCATGACTGCGATACCCGATGATCCGTGAACTTACCTAACGGGGAAGTACTATTTGAAAGTGATCCTGCCTAAGATCAGTAACGACCGGTACGTTCACGGACCCATTCGTCTGGCACATTCATACGGCGGGCAGTTTCCGTTACCGACAGTCCAGAGTCCAGGAAGCGCTCTGCGACCATCTTCATGTCCTCGCCCACCTCCACCATGTGTCCGTCCGGATCATAGAAACGGATGACGCGTTGGCCCCACGGGTGTTCCAGCACTGGGTGGACGTCTTTACTCCTGATACGGCATCCAGACGCTCCAGGAAGGTATCGAAGTGCTCGGTCTCGAAGTACAACTCGCTGCTGTTGCTCTCCTTCGTCGCAGGAAGATCGCGACCGACGATCCGACGCCAACTCTCGGCGGTCTGCAAGATTACTGCGTCATCGAGGGTGACGCTCGCGCCGAAGTCTGCGGTCACTTTCATGCCCAGCAACTCGCAGTAGAAGCGCTTCGCCCGGGTTAGATCCTGTACCACAATCAGCGTAGAACGGTATTCCATGCTATCGTAGGCCTATTGCCTTCTTACTTAATAATGCGCGTGAATGGTCGGACGCGCGTTACGGTTGCGATAGGTATTAGTGAAAAGAGGGTATCGGCACCTGCATGAATGACCGGACGGGTCTAAGGAACCGGGGCTATACGCATGCGGATGTCGACGAACGGCGGACCGCTGTCGAGCAGTTTGCGGGTACCTCTCTCGAGCGGGTCTCCAAATACTGCTTTACTGCAGAAGACGCTTCGCATAACATCGAGAACATGATCGGAGCCGTTCAGGTCCCCTTGGGATTTGCCGGCCCGCTCCATATTGCCGGCGAGTATGCCCAGGGCGAATTCCTGGTGCCGCTGGCAACTACTGAGGGTGCGCTCGTAGCCTCGATTTCCCGTGGCATGTCGGTCATTGATATGGCTGGTGGCGCCCGTGTTAAAGTTTTCGGCGACTACATGACCCGCGCTCCGGTTTTCCGGGTGCGTGACCTCGCCCACTGCTGTCAGGTTCTAGAGTGGTTGGATGCGCATGAAGATCAGGTCATTGCCGCAGCCGAGGCAACTACTTCTCACGGCAGGGTGCACCGCATCGAACGCTTCCCGGCCGGCCGGAGCCTGTATCTTCGCTTCTCCTACGAGACCGGCGATGCCATGGGCATGAACATGGTCACCATCGCCACCGAGGCTGCCTGTAAGGTAATCGAAGAAGCGACCGGAGCGGTGCTAATCTCAGTTTCGGGTAATCTGTGCTCAGACAAGAAGGCTGCCGCCATCAACATGATCGAAGGTCGTGGTAAGACAGTCATTGCTGAAGCGCTCATTCCAGCAGCCGTTGTCGCCGAGAAGCTTCACACCACCACTGCGGCCGTGGTCGAGACCAACCTGCGCAAGAATCTTCTGGGATCATCGCTCGCTGGAACTCTGGGCGGTAACGCCCACGCGGCCAATATGGTTGCAGCGCTCTACATCGCCACTGGACAGGACCCCGCTCAGGTCGTCGGCGGCAGCCTTACCCTCACAGACTGCGAGAACGTCGACGGGGATCTGTACATCAGCGTGCGGATGCCGGCAGTGGAAGTCGGAACTGTCGGCGGCGGGACCTCGCTGCCCTGTCAGGCAGAGGCACTTAGCATCATCGGTTGCAAGGGCGAAGGCAAGGCGCGGAAGCTCGCGGAGATTGTCGCAGCGACGGTACTTGCCGGCGAGCTTTCGACGTTGGCGGCGCAGGCTGCTGGTCAACTGGGAAAAGCGCACCAGGAATTGGGACGGGAGAAGAAATGCCAGTAATCAACTTCAGTTACAAGGATGCATGCAGATTAATGGGTCGGGACGTGCCGGCGGCACAGTTCCTGGAAAAAATACCGCTGATCGGCTCCGATATCGGCGACAATGTCGCTGGCACCGATTCCATGTCGGTCGAGTTCTTCCCGAACCGTCCGGATATGTACAGCGTCGAAGGAATTGCACGCGGTATGCGTGCCTTCCTAGGTCTCCGTCCTGGTCTGCAGTGCTATCAGGTCGGCGACTCGGACATCACTGCCGTCGTCGACCCGAGTGTAAAGAACGTCCGGCCTTGTTTTCTCTGCGCCGCTGTATACGGCGTCACTGTGGACGACGAGGCCCTGCGCTCCATGATGGAGCTTCAGGAGAAGCTCCACGTGACCGTTGGCCGTAAACGGACGAAGGTCGCCATCGGCATCCACGATCTTGACAAGGTCCAGGCGCCGTTCACCTACCGTGCCGTCGACCCCCACAGCATCCGCTTCGTGCCGCTGGCCAAGACCGAGGAAATGGATCTGGTCGAGATTCTGACGAAGCATGAGAAGGGCAAGGCCTATGCTCATCTCCTCGACGGCTACACAAAATATCCGGTCATCACCGACGTCCGTGGCCAGGTGCTGTCGTTCCCGCCTATCATCAACGGGGCGCTTACTGCGGTCACAACCAATGCCCGCAACCTTTTCGTCGATGTCACCGGCTTCGACTGGAAAGCCGTCGAGACCTGTCTGAATATCGTCGTAACTGCGCTTGCTGAGCGTGGCGGACAGATACGTCGGGTGCACATGCAAGGCATTGCTGTCAAAGACTCGCCGCATCTGGATCCGACCGAACGCACCGTCTCCCGGGCCGAGTGCAACCGTTTCGTCGGCTTCGATCTCACGGCCGACCAGTGTGTCACCGCTCTGCGGCGGATGGGCATGGATGCCCGTTGCGACGGCGACCTGCTGACTGCGGTTATACCGGCTTACCGCCCTGATATTATGCACGACGTAGACATCTTCGAAGATGTGGCCATCGGCTACGGCTTCGAGAAGTACGGCTATTCTAAACAGCGCAATGTTCAGACGACCGGTAAGTTGCTTCCTGAGACCGAGTTCGGCGAGAGCGTCAAGGACATTCTGATCGGTCTCGGCTACACGGAGCTGACTACGCTCACGCTAAGCAACAGACGCGATGAATTCATCACCTCCGGCCTGCCGGAGCTGGAAACCGTCGACGTCACAAACCCTATCACCGAGGACCATACCTGTCTGCGGGTCTATCTCTTCCCAAGTCTGATGCGGATACTGCGTCACAACAAGCATCGTGACCTGCCGCAGTGCATTTTCGAGGTCGGCTACGTGGTCCGGGATACCCGGACGGCCCTGCATCTTTGTGTTCTCAAGACCGCATCCAAGGCTCCGTTTACCGAGACAAAATCGGTGGCTGACGCTATTCTCCGCGAGCTCGCGGTTTCATACACCCTCGTTCCATGTGCATACCCAACATTTATTCCCGGCCGCGGCGCTGGTGTCATAGTGGACGGCAAGCATATCGGCATCTTTGGCGAAGTGTCGCCGCAGGTCATCACTGACTTCGAAATGACTCATCCAGTCGCGATGTTCGAACTCGACCTCTCCGGCCTCATCGCCGCTCGCACGGGGAAGCTGATTTGATGGAGTCGGGGCAGGCCTTCCCGCACTTTGTCCTTCTGGATGAGAACGGGGAGATCGTGGACTCGACCCAGCTGGCCGGCTTGCGCTACGTGATCTTTTTCTACGCGAAAGACTGCACTTTCGGGTGTACGCAGGAGGCTCAGGAGTTCACGGCGAACTATCCGAAGTTCATGCTTAGGAACATTCCGATATTCGGGGTTAGCGCCGATTCCGCAGCCTCACACCGGCAGTTCATCGACGCCGCCGATCTCAAGGTGAAGCTGCTCAGCGACACCGACTATGCGCTGGCCAAGCAGGTCGGAGCCTGGGGTCAGAAGATAATGTATGGGAAGACGGTCGAGGGAACGCTCCGCTCGACATTCCTCGTCGGCAAGGACGGGCGGGTGGAGGAGGCCTGGACGAATGTCAAGGTCGCCGGCCATGCCGATCAGGTGCTCGCCGCGGCGCTGTCCCATTTCCGGAACGTCTCCGACATACAGTGAGTTCACAGAGTCTTATCGAGTTCGGCAAGAATGGCGTCAGCATCGCCGACTATCAGCTCGTCTGTCACCTCGCCGATCTGCGCTCCGGGATCCCGGTTGACGGCGATGATGCGCTTGGCGGCGGTGATGCCCGCCAGATGCTGTACCGATCCAGAGATGCCGAAGGCCAGATAAATGTCCGGTGCCACATTCTTGCCGGATTGGCCTACCTGACGGGAGGCCGGGAACCAGCCCAACTCCACCAGCTTGCGGGAGCAGGCTACCGTGCCACCCAGCTTCCGCGCGACCGACTCGGCGATCGGAATGGAGGAGCGCTTCACGCCGGCACCCAGCGCCACCAGCACCTTGGCCTTGGTTATGTCCTGGTCCGCGCCGACCGTAACTGGCCGGCTGGCGACGATGTCTTTGAAGCTATTGCCGCAATACTGCCAATATATGACGGTTCCTTCAGCATCTGGTTGCGGTGCCGGCAAGGGGAAGGTACCCGGCCTGATGGTTGCCATTTGCGGGAATCCGGTGCATTCGATGGTAGCCAGCAGATTGCCGCCGAAGGCCGGGCGGGTCATGCGGAGGATACGGCCTTCGACTGCGAGGCCAGTGCAGTCGGCGGTCAGCCCGGTGTCCAGCAGGGCTGCAACCCGGGGGCCGAGCTCCCGGCCCCGGGGAGTGGCACCCAGAAGAATGGCCGCCGGCTCTACGCGGACGGCAATCTGGGCAATCGACTCGGCATACGCCTCAGGCTGGAACGGAATAAGACGCCGGTCGTGGACTTCATAGAGCGTCTCAACACCGAGACTGAAGATTTCGCCGTAGAGAGGCTTGAGTTCGTTATGTCCGAAGACCACGCCATATACACGGCTGTCGTCCATGGCCTTGACATGCCCGAGGATCTCCCGGCTGACCTCGGCGAGACGGGGTGTACCAGCGGCATCCCTCTGGACCTCCAGCCATATTAGTGTACCGTCAGCCCGGGATTGGCTGAGTCTGTATTGTTCGAGCATCCCTGGCGGGAGCCCGTCCTTTTTTTCCAGAGAGCAGGTGCCGCTGGCACATGATTCGCAGCCCATCAGAGCATCTCCTTCAGGTGCGCAGCGGCCTTTACGGGATCAGTGCCGTCGAAGATCTTCCCTGTACGGACCGTGCGCACGGCGTGTGACTCAACGATCTTCGTACGGGAGCCCTTGAGACCCACCGAGTAGGCGCCCAGCATAAGTTGCACCCTGTTCAACACCGTGATCGGCAACGCAGTGGCTTCCAGATAGCGTTTGATTGAGGGCAGACGGCGGTTGAGGTCACCCTCGGCGACCGAAAGTACGGAACCGGCCGGGACACGACAGTCGCGTTGCTCATCGCCGTAGTCCTGTGTAACCAGGAAGCCGTCTCCGTTCCGTTTTAGCTGTGTGACGTAGCAGAACTGCGATATGCCCAGCATCTGTGCGAGTTCGGCCGGAACCTCACCGGTGTCGCCGTCGGCTGCCTGTTTACCGCAGATGATCAGTGTTGCGTCGGGTACCACCCGTTTGACGAAGACGGACAAGGTCTTAGCGGTCGCGTGGACGTCGGCGCCGGCGAAAGCGGCGTCGGCTAACAGATAGGCCTCGTCGGCACCGATCTCCAGACACCGACGGAGAACCGCCTCGGCCTGTGGCGGGCCCATGGTCACGACTGTGACGGTGTCGCCAGGTTTCTTCAGACCGAGCACGGCCTCCAGAGCGTGCTCCGCATACGGATCCAGAATGGCAGGGATGCCCTGCCGGATGAGGCTTCCGTGCTCGTCAACCCGGATCAGAGTAGTGTCCGGAACCTGCTTCACTGCGACAACGAATCTCATCTTGTCACCATATTCCCCGGACTGAGAATCCACTGTGGATCCAATTCGCTCTTGGCACGACGTATCTCGGCAACACCCGCGTCCCCGTACATCAGTCTCACGTAATCGGTCTTGAGCTTGCCGATGCCGTGCTCGGCACTGGGCGAGCCGCCCAGGGCGATGGCCCGCTGCGCCAGTTCTGTGTAGGCCTGTTTGGCCCGGTTCAGTTCATCCAGATCCTTCAGTATGATCTCTACGTGCGGATGGCCGTTGCCGATGTGGCCGAAGATCACGTATTCGAGGCCGTAGCGCTTGAGAACCTCGTCGTAATCGTCCATCATCTCGTCCAACCGATCCAGCGGCACAGACATGTCAGTGCCCATCTTGTGGATGCCGGGCGAGGCCCCTTTCAGTCTGGCAACGTAATCGAAGATGCTCTGGGGCACGGCATGCCGGAAGGCAAAGAACCGCTCCCGATCCCGCAGCTCGTGTCCGCACCAGCTCCGGTCCAGCGAGCCGCTGTGAGCAGCGATTAACGGCGCAAGTTGCGCATAGTCGTCAGTCAGATGCGGCCCGTACGGCAGGTCGAAGAATAACGCCGAGCCGGCATAGTCCGGCAGATCTGGCATTTCGGTGAAGCGCGGATTATCCAGACGGGAGGCCCGAATCAGGTTAAGCGAGCCGGAGTCGAAGAACTCCAGGAACTCGGAAGAGATGCCGCACCGGCGGAATTCGGCAGCGAAGGCATAGGCGTCGCGATCGCCGGGGAAGAATAATATGTTGGACATCAGCGGATGAGCCTCAGCCAGGTACACATCCGCCTCTGTTATCACGCCGAAAATACCCTCACTCCCGATGAAAAGATCGACGGCGTCCATCCCGTCCTCGGTCAGCATTCCAGTTGTGTTCTTGACTTGCCGATTATATGTGTAGGTCGGCAAGTGGACGGTACGCAGGCCGGCAGAGGTCGGCAGGTTGAGGGTGCGATTCTGGGCGCGGACCTGGCCACGAGTCAGGTCGACAGTACTGCCGTCGCTGAGGACGACCCGCACCCGCCGCACCCAGTCACGGGTTGGACCGTACTTGAAGGTGCGCGGACCAGAAGCGTTGGTGGCAATGTTCCCGCCCAGAGAGCTGTTGAGTTCGGTCGGATCAACGGGATAGAAGTAGGTCTTCATTTCTGCGGTCAATGCGGCGGCGGCATTAGGCGTGACATCGACGACCTGCGCATATCCCTTCTTGCGTATGAAGTCGTTCAACTGACGCACAGTAATGCCGGGTTGAATGCGCAGGAACCAGCCCCGTCCGTCCCGGCCGACACCGGTTACTGCTGTCATTTTTTCGGTGGTGAGAACGTCGCCGCCTTCTGGGACGCAACCAGCACACACGCCGGTGCGCATTCCCGAGACTGTCAGCGGTATTCCGTGGTCCGCGGCATCGCGAACGGCGGCGATAACATCGGCCTCGGTGTCCGGTACCAGCAGACGGACGCCATGCCCGCGGATCTTGGATTCGTCGATGAGGTACGGCGAGTCAGGCTCGAGTTCACGAATGTGGAGCATTCTGTTCATCTCCCAGGCGAGGGACCATCGCCGCGATTACCGATTGCTCGGTGAGACCCTGACGGTCAAGCAGACCGTGACTCAGGAGGCCGATGGCACCTTGCTGGTGGCCGATGTCAGTGCAACCGTAGATTGTCTGCACGGCTTCACTGACCGTCCGTCCCTGGCGGACGAGCTCGGCTACGGCCAGCGGATAGGCGAAACCAGGGCCGACGCCGACGGTGACCCGGCCGGCCCGGTCGATGACTGCACAGTACTGGAAGTCGTAGAGACCCTCATTCTGCTCGAACACGCCAGCCTCTATACCTACACCAAAGTCATGGGCGCCGATTGCCGCCCGGGCCCGGTTGAGGGCGCCCTCACGCGTCTGCCCCTCGAAAGGCTGAGCCGGGACGCCGCTTGGAACGTCGACCGCAGTGATGCGCACACTGCCAAAGATGCGCTCCATGACCGCCCGTACCGCTTCCACCTTCACATGGTTCAGCGAGCCTACGGCGATGTCAGCTGCGCCGGCTGTGCCGTCGCGGGCATAGCGGCCGGCGAGGATGGCCCGTGCGCTGAGTTTTTCGCCATCCTCTGCCAGCACCAGCGGGACGACGCTGAGCTCCAACGGCGGTACGCCCCGGGCCCGACGGTCGTCATTGACGAGCCGGCCGTTGGCCAGTGTCTCGGAGGAGACAACCAGTACCTCGGCGCGGTCCATCTCCTCCCGCGGACCGTAGACATCATCGATGACACAGACCCGCCAGGGCTTGGATGCCTCAGTCAGATACCGCTCAAGCGCCTGTTGGCGCATGTAAAGCGGCACGACGTCGTCGCGGTGCTCACCAGCCAAACGGTCGCTGGTGATGCCGACGACCACCTCGTCGCCGACCTCGAAAGCGCGCTGCAAGAGACGACGGTGTCCCTCGTGCAGGACGTCGAACGTGCCGGCGACGGCTGCGATCAACTTCATACCCCGACATAGAAGATGGCAAGGATCGTGGCAATCCAGATGACGCCGATGAGGATCATGTACCGTTTGATCTTCTTCTTCGCCACGGCGCCATCTTGCTCCTTGCACTCCTGCGAGCAGTAGTCGCCATCGCCCACGAAGGCCTTGCCGCAGTAGCGGCAATGCCGATGTTGCGGAATCTTGATTGTTGGGTCCTCGCTCATACTCGTTGTATCTCCTGTCTGTGATAAAAATGTTCACCGCTGACTGGCTGCCTGTTGGCGGTCAAGTTCGTTCTGAACAATAATAATGCACTGGTCCGCGTGCAGGCTCTGCGGGCCCAGGGCGATTTTGGCCGGCTCCCGGGCAAGCAAGAGCTGCTCTTCCTCGTCGGTCAGGTCGTGGTTATCGCCCAGCACAAAGATCGGATCCGTAGGAAAGGGAAAGCCGCGGCAGTCGGTGCCGTCCTCTTTCAGGTAGACGAATGAGCCCAGCGGGGCCAGCTTCGCGAGGACGTCGGCGAACGACA
>Ga0070399_1002787_pt1 | contig 16305 bp, 15 predicted proteins | sample BioMet4_FD_61217 | JGI IMG/M metagenome (GOLD analysis project Ga0070399, IMG submission 61217) | Microbial communities from bioreactor (seeded with sewage sludge) at LBNL, California, USA - Biofuel metagenome 4 (version 1) | ecosystem: Engineered > Bioreactor > Anaerobic > Unclassified ... | reverse complement strand
TATCTGATCTCTGCCGGTGTGAAGTCCATAAGCGTTAAGAAATGTCTTCCTTTAAGATTTACTGCCATTTTACTATCTCCTTTACATAAACAAAAAAAGTTAAGCTATAATCAGTGCCACAGGGCCTGATCGGAAATAGTTAACTCGATACGGTCATAATACTATATCGAGACGGTTTTTCAAAGTACCAGTGCATATATAATTTATACAGACCAGTTATGACTGGAAGACCTTCTCCCCTGAAATATACGTCTGATCCACTTTTATAGTGTCCACTTTTTCAGGATCGATCTCAAGGATATCGTCGCTGAGGACGACAAAGTCCGCTTCATATCCCGCTTTCAGCTTTCCAATGCCTCTGAAACCGCTGACTTCAGCTGCTGCCGCTGTATAAAGCATCAGGGCGGTCTCCATGTCCAGCCTCTGATCCTGGCCCAGATCGGTACCGTCGTATGCAGTTCTTGTCACAGCTGATTTTATGTTAGGGAACGGATCGGAAGGCACAGCCCAGGAAGTTGCCGGCGCATCCGTAGAAAGGCAAAGGTTCACACCTCTGTCCAGGATCGTTCTGATAGGATACTCCTTCTTGATTCTTTCTGTTCCGATGTTCTTTCTGTATGTCTCTATCTCGCAATATGCAAATATGGGCTGTGTCGCAAAGGCTATCCCCTTCTCAGCCGCTTTTTTCATGGCCTTCTCCGTCGGCTCTGTCAGATGCTCCACGCGAACAAAAGGAAAGCTGCCGTCTGTCCAGTCGTCTTCTTCATAAACTCTGTCCACCACTCTGTCTATAGCTCTGCCGCCCATGGCATGTACGGATATCTGGCATCCGTAATTTTTCGCATAGGCTATGGCTTTCTCCATGCTTTCATCTGAATATACCGCAAGGCCTGTATCATCGCCGTCCAGATAAGGATCATACATCCAGGCAGTCCTTCCGGAAACGCTGCCGTCTCCAATAAGTTTGAGTCCGGCTATCCTTACCCGGCTTTCTCTGTCCATAAGTTCAGGTGTGAGGATAAACTCCGGGTCGTTCATGAAATAGTCCCACATATAATAGAGCGACACTCTCTGCCTGAAGCCTTTCTTTTCCGCCGCCTTATAAAGCTCATAGTTTCCGCCGGCATGAAGATTGCCCATATCGGTCACCGCTACGATCCCCTGGGATGTTAAAAGTTCTCCCAGCTCCACCAGTGAATCCACCGTGTCTTCTTTTGTCGTTTCCGGCATATACGGAAGCACCAGGTCTCTGGCATTTTCCTTAAGCACGCCTGTCGGCTCGCCATTCTCATCTCGCTCTATCTCTCCACCCTGGGGGTCCGGCGTATCCCTGGTTATACCCGCTATTTCAAGTGCTTTACTGTTGACACAGCGTATGTGCTCACAGCTTCTTATGAGAAACACCGGCATGTCCGGAGAACCCTTGTCCAGATCATACCTGTTCGGTGAACGATGCTCGGCGAACTTGCCCTCATCGTAACCCCAGCCCTCGATCCACTCACCCGGCTGTTTTTCCTTTCTGACTCTTGCTATCTCTGCAATCAGTTCCGCTATGGAATTTATCTTTGGCGGCAGGCAGGCTATCTGTCTGCTGAAATCCGCCAGCATGACAGGATGCATATGGGCGTCGACGAATCCCGGAATCACCCTTTTACCGCCAAGGTCTGCACGTTCGCAGACATCAGACGGCATTTCATCCATTTTGCCTATCCAGATTATTCTACCATCTTCTACTATCATGGCATCGGCATAGAGATTTTCCCCGTCCGATGTGAATATTTTTCCGCTTACATACGCTTTTTTCATATATCGTATTCCGCCCCCCGCGGTATTAAAATAATAATATATGAAATAATATTATCACAGCAGGCCATAAAAACTCAATAAAATTCAAAAAAACTCAGATTTTACAGTTCAAATCGGTATACGCGCTCACACCAAGTGGTACGAGCGCGTACAAATTTTTATTATCTGGTTGACATTTCAACTGCAATCCATCCAATTGATGTTGCCTGAGTGTTTACTCTGTAGATGTTGATATCAAACCCTGTATTAGAACAGCTGCTATATGAAATCATCTTAACAGAAGAATAAGGTACAACAGGTGTTCCTGTAAACAAGCCTTCCGGAAATGTTATTGCCTGTGAAGTAACAGTATTTGCCATCGGCGTGATAGATGTGTTGCCAAAACATATTCTAAAACAAAAACTGCCGCAATAAAGCTCAAGATATGAATCACTTCTTTTACCTATGACTGCAACAGGTTTTTCTGCCAGTTTTAAAGTGTCTGCCGATATATTTAACGTTCCATCACTGTTCGTTTCTATTGACGTGATGATGCCTTCTGCCGATGCGATGAGCTGCAAAATTCCATTTAGACTTATTCCCTCCTGTATACAAGAGCCAGATATCAAATCTCAGGTGAGTTCCATTTATCGAATAATGATCACTGATATTGAAGACCTCGTCAAACACTCCAGAACCAGATGTTGTCTCCTGAATAACATTATCGCTAGTAATAATATCACCACCGTAATTACGTATGATATCATATTTGAAGCTTACAGTATTGGTTAAATAGCCAATCTGTCCTTGCCAGCTATCGGTTTTAACATGTAAACTTAGCTATTATAAATTCCTCCAACCCAATCTATATAATTCAAATCACTCATTGATCCAACAATTCCCCTCTTAGCAAATGCTGGTTTAATTTCCTTCCTGCTTTTTCATAATCACCATCCATTGTTAATGCTAAAAAAGTGCTTACTGTATCTTCAAGAGCTATCCTCATTTTCTCAAACTCACTTTATATGGACTTGATCTGACATTTGCTCCTCACTGGACTTTCACTGGCTCCGATTGTGCCCAAATCGATAAATTGTTAGTGATTAGCCCCATATATTTTCTAAAAAAGAGGGTTATATGGCTATTTTGCCGTGTTTTACTCGCGAAATAAATGTTTTTATGGGTATAATTGATTAATATTTAGCTATTTATGAGCAGTACCTACTATTGTGGTAGGATAGTGATAGGCATTTTTAGTGTAAATGTGTCTGATGACTATCCGATCAGATACCGTTCACATGTAATTTCTATATGTGACATAGAGACTAAAAAACCAGAAGGCAAATAGCCTTCTGGAAAATATCATTTTTTTATTAGATTGTGCTCCACCCCAACATTTGACATAGAGCAGATTTTTAAGGGTAATTTATTTAGTCAGTAATGTTGATGTCATCCAGATCACCCGTCAGGGAATCAAGTATCTTGTACTTGGTCTCGTTGACCTGCGGGTTATAGAATTCAAACACGTACAATGGCTTATAAAAGCGCTCGACCACGTAATCTTCAAGAACAGGCGGTGCGTAGAGATTCTTGAACTTGCGCAGCACTCCCATTTTGTTGTACTCCCAGGTCTTTTCCAGCGCCTCCTCTTCAGTCAGCTTGTCTGCCATGACACAGATGTCGTCTACAGTCTGCTCTGTAGCTGAAGGCAGGAATGCCAGCTTGCCTGGAGACAGCACCGATTCATCAAATCCCGCGTAATAACCTGCGTAGCGGCTGGTCTTTTTTGTCGCCTGCAGCATTATTCTCAGCTGAAATACCCAGCATAAACTATAAAGAGTGTTTATGTGTCTGCACTCTATGCCTTCAAGCTTTCTTGATCTGTTCATGCGTTTAATAAACATTTCAGGTTTATACCTTACTCCGTTGAGCACTTCTATCTTTGCCATCATTTACTCCTGTTAAATCATATCCGCATCCAGCGACATGCGGCGAATCTTTCCTCTTCCAAGAAATGCTTCTTTTTCAACATTTTCTCTGGTGTCACTGATCTTGATGAGCTCTGTAAACTGAGCTGAACTCATCTGAACTCCAGCAGATGCCATCTTGGCATCTTCGATGTCTTCAAAGCTTCTTGCATAATCAACCAGATCCTGGATCTCTTTAGGCGGTTTCTGAGTCAGCTTGCTGACTACTATGTAAGCTACGATGGCGATGACCAGAGCTGCGAAGAATGTATGTATATTGGTGATATCCTGCAGCAGATAGTACCAGACAAATCCGGTCACCGAGCCTGTGATCATGGCAGCAGCCGCGCCCTGCTTGGTGCCGCCCTTCCAGTAAAGTCCACCGACTATGCATGGGATAAATGCCGGTGAAAGTACCGACCAGGCTATCCATGTCAGCTGATAAACGCCGACCTCGAACAAAGGTATGAAGCACATGCCTGCGGCAACCAGGCCGAGGATGTACGTTGATATCTTGGTGATCTGCATTTTGGTCGCTTCGGAAGCATCTGGCTTGAACTGTCCGAACAGATCGTTCCCTGCTGAAGAACCGATTACCAGCAGCAGTGCACTTGCAGTTGACATTACCGCTGAAGCCGCGCCTGCCAGAATTAGTCCGGCGAGTACCGGCGGCAGTTTTGTCAGAGCCAGCATAGGCATTACATATTCCGCACTTCCTCCCGGCAGCATTGAAGCGTCAGGATAAACGACTTTTCCTACCATTCCAAGAGTATATACTCCAAAGGCCAGGCAGAATCCGAAGCATGCGCCTATCATCGGCACCAGCCTTATGGACTTTTCGTCCTTGATGGCTACAGTCTTGATTATCAGATGAGGCTGCCCCATATATCCTATGAAGTATACCAGAGCGATTCCTGCTATCATGAGAGGTGCGCCCTTCAGATAGAAATCAGGTCCCCAGAGTGTGGCCAGCCCTGCATTTATCTGAGTCAGGCCGTGGTTCATGCCGCTGAGTCCGCCTACGCTGTGAATGCAGACCGGGATCAGTATGAACATGCCCAGTACCATCAGGATAGACTGTGCAAAGTCAGTATATGCAACTGACAGATAGCCTCCTGCTCCAGTATATATCAATATTACGATACACCCGATTATCAGTGACAGAGTGTAATTCCATCCCGTGATGCAGGAGATCAGTATTCCCATGGACATGTATTCCACCAGTAAACTGATCAGCATGGCGATGATAAGGATCACAACTGCCAGTGTTCTTATTTTTTTACTGTAATAACGATGCCCGAAAAATTCAGGGATCGTAAGAGATCTTGATTTTTCAGTGTAACGTCTCATACGTCTTGCTATGATTCCGAAATTCAGCAGCGGTCCGAATACATCTCCGGGCGCCGCCCAGAGTGACGATGCTCCGGCCTCCCAGCCGTACTGCGGTCCGGCGATATACATTCCGCCGCCCAGAGAACTCGAGCCATGAGCCAGAGCTGTTATCCACGGTCCCATTTCGCGACCGCCTACATACCAGTCTTCTGAATTCTTAACTTTTTTTGCTGCCCACAGTCCGACTGCCAGTATTGCCACCATATATATTACAAGTATGACAGGTACAGCAGTTGGGATCTGAAATCCAAGGGCTTTCTCAAGATTATCAATATTTAACATAATTATACTCCCAATCTATTATTCTTATTACAGTTTCCACCAGCCCTTATAAAACGAGAATGTCGCGACTGCGGCTATCACTATAGTCCCAATGATCAGTATTCCCGTGCTTACCGGAAAATCGAAAAACCACGATAAAGTTTTCATAAGTGCCTCCTTTCTCACATTTTGAATATTACCTTGGCTACGCTTTTATCAGTCGAGCTGAGCAGTTTGAATGCATCTGCGCATTCCGTAAGGTCAAACTCTCTTGAAATAAGCGGGCCCACATCCAGCTTGTTTTCTGCTATCGCTTCCACAGCATCCTCCAGATTCTTTCTGGTATAGACGTTACAGCCCACCAGAGTTATCTGCGATGCCACCAGGGCATTGATATCAAATACAAAATCTTTCTCAAATATGCTCACCACGTACAGGTAACCGTCAGGCATGACGTGTTTTGCCGCGGTCTCAAAGGTTATTGGCTGTCCTGCCGCCTCGATGACCTTGGTGAACTTCAGATCCTGTGGCAGCCCTTTGTAAACGGCACCGGCTCCCACACTGGCAGCCAGTCCCAGTCTCACCTCGGAGATATCCACAGCGGTGATATCCGTGACGCCATACAGCGCTTTAGCAGCTATGATAGTCAACAGTCCGATGGGACCGACGCCTATAAGCGCCACCTTGTCATCAGGTTTGAAATCTGCCCTTTCGCAGATGTTCAATGCCACCGCCAACGGTTCCGACAAGGCGATCTTTTGCAGATCCGCATGTTCAGGCACCGGTATGAGCGTGGATTCATCCATCGCTATGTACTCTGCAAAGCAGCCCTGCCTGACCTCTCCGATAAATCCCAGTGCCTCGCAGGTGTTGTAGCTGCCCATCTGGCAGCTGATGCACTTTCCGCATGGGACCATGGGATTGGCTATGACAAAGTCGCCTTTTTTATATTTTTTAACTTCTGAACCGACCTCTTCAATGATGCCGACAAATTCATGGCCCATGGTCTCGGGAATGTTCTGAATGAACATTCCCTTGTTATATATGTGAAGATCTGAGCCGCATATTCCTGCGTAAGCCACTTTGATCAGCGCGTCTTCAGGCCCGCAGACCGGTTTGCCTACCTGTTCATATCTGATGTCATGGATACCGTAATACCTTGCAGCCTTCATTTTATGCCTCCCTGCATCTTAGCTTGCCAGCCAGCCACCGTCTACCTTGATGGTTTCACCTGTTATATAATCACTTGCCGCTGAAGCCAGGAACAGCATCGGACCAGCCATATCCTTGACTGTGCCCCAGATGTGAAGCGGGATCCTGCTCTCGATCCAGGCCCTGTGGTCAGGATCATCGTAGAACGGTCTGGTCATCGGAGTTATGAAATATCCCGGAGCCACGCAGTTCACCTGAATATTATCTGGTCCCAGCTCTATGGACATGGTCTTTGAAAGCTGAATGACACCGCCTTTGGTTGAGCAGTATACGCTGGACTCAGCGAGTCCTATATAGCTGCCCAGAGAACCGATATTTATGATCTTTCCGCCCTTCTGCTTCTTCATTACCTTGGCAACTTCCTGACCGACAAAGAATACGCCTTTCAGGTTCACGCCGGTGATAAAGTCGTAATGCTCCGGAGTAACGTCCACGTAAGGTTCGATATGCTCAACTCCCGCATTGTTTACCAGAACATCGATACGTCCGTGATCTTCTACTATTCTGGCAACGGTCTCCCTTATGGATTCCTGCTTTGTTACATCTATCTTATATGCTGCTGCGCTGCCGCCCTGAGCAATGATGTCATCTGCGGTAGCTTTAACGCCGTCAAAGTCGATATCTGCGCAGGCCACCGTAGCGCCTGCCTCTGCGAAAATATGAGCATAGCCTTCACCAAGTCCGGTTGCCGAACCTGTCACCAGCACTATCTTGCCCGCAACATCGAACAGATTTTTTCCTTCTAATACGTTCATGATCTACCTCCTGTTATTTATCCTCTTCAATTCTGAGTCGTACAGAATCTCTATGAGCGATCAGCCCTTCAACTTCCGCGAACTTCATGCAGTGCTCCGCAAGATTGTGACATCCTTCCCTGGAAACGAACTGATGGAACGGGGTCTTGGTGAAAGTTCCGACCCAGACGCCGTTGGAATACTTGGCGGTACCCATGGTCGGCAGAGTGTGATTTGTTCCGGAAACAAAGTCTCCAAAGGCTACCGGTGCATAATGTCCTACAAACATGGAACCATAATTATGCAGCTTGGCCGCTACCTCTCTCTCATCGTTGACCTGGACCTCAAGATGCTCCGGCGCGATATCGTTGGTGATCTTGATAGCCTCATCCATGTCATCTGCCAGATATACCTGACCGTTGTCCTTCCAGGAAACTCCTGCCACATCCTTAGTGGCAAGATCTGCAAGCAGTCTTTCCAGTTCCTTCATGGCTTTATCTATGACTTCCTGACTGGTGCTGACCAGGATAGGCTTGGCATTAGGATCATGCTCGCCCTGTCCCAGAAGGTCTATGGCAACAAAGGTCGGATTGGCTGATTCATCAGCCAGGACCAGTACTTCGCTTGGACCTGCAAGACTGTCGATTCCCACATCTCCCAGTACCTGTCTCTTGGCTTCCGTTACGAATTTGTTCCCCGGCCCGGCGATCAGGTCCACCTTTCCGATGGATTCAGTTCCATATGCCATGGCTGCAATAGCCTGAGCTCCGCCTGTACAGTAGATCTCGTCGGCTCCGGCGATATCCATAGCTACCAGCACTGCCGGATGAATGGTCCCAAATCCCTTGAAGGCCGGTGAACATGCTGCCACTTCACTGACGCCTGCCACCTTGGCGGTAACGATCCCCATAAGCGCAGAGCTTGGAAGCGGATGCCTGCCTGCCGGTACATAGCAGCCGACTCTTTCGATCGGTACCATTCTGTGTCCCAGCTCCAGTCCCGGTATCTTGCTCTGGATATCAAGATCCTTCAGACATTCCTTCTGTTTCTCTGCAAAGAAGCGGATCTGACCCTCTGCGAATTTGATGGCTTCCAGGGTCTCCTTGTCGATCTGACCATAAGCAGCTTTGATCGTTGCGTCGTCTACCTTTACAGACTCGATGTCCATGCCGTCAAATTTGGCGGCATATTCGATCAGCGCCTTGTCTCCGTTGGCTCTAACGTTGTCGATAATGTCCATTACTGATTTTGTCAATGCTGTGTCTCTTTCATAAGTCTTTTTTTCCGCCTGTTTGATTACCTTCATTTTTAAACATCTCCTTATTAATCCATGATTTCAATATATCCATCGTCTGCATTTATTGTTAGTCTTTCGCCATCTCTGACGTCATCGTAAAATGCGGGCTCAACTTTATCTACCATCGGTATTTCCATGATTATGGCACTGGATATAAGTACGGTTTCCGGATACTGTATGATCATGCCATGAGGACTGTTGCCCTTAAGGTTGAGCTGATACAGACCGTCCGCCTGAACTACCGAGCTGCCCTTTCCTCCCGGAAAAATGATTATTTTATGTGCTACGCTTTTGCCTTCTATATCATGGTGGGGTTCTATCACTGTGCCTGTGGAAGGATCTATCAGATAGAACATAATAGTATCCTTAGATATTATTGCTTCGCCCTCGGCAACACCTTCTGAAATTTTGTGGCATTTATATCTCCTGCTCATTATTCTACCCTCCCGGTCATTGCTGCTTCCAGACATGTATCCAGATCTCTGATGATGAAATTGATCCCTCTGCGCTTAGGATAGTAAGCACACTTCGGCGATTCTGTCACACCGTATTTCCCCTTGAGATGTCCCCAGCAAGGCTGGTCAGGACAGGTATCAGGTATCACATGGCCTCCTGCCTTCTCAATTATTTCATTTAGCCCCATGCGGTCAGCCAGTTCCTTGACATGGTATGAAACCAGTATCCACATTTCGGCCCTCAGCTTTTTCCCGCCTATTTTGTCCGCTATATATCTGACCTGATTCAGATCAAAATGCGGACATCCGAACATGGCGAATTCAATATCCCTGTGACCCTCGCAGGAAAGCTCATCTCTGCCGTCCATCAGATCCTCAAAAGTGATTTCCACCCTGCGTTCTGGTTCCTTTCCTCCAAATGCCTGCTCCATGGTCTGTGCTTCCGGCGTAAATCCAAGGATATGATACATGCCGTAAGCTCCAGAAGTATTAAGTTCAGCTCCAAGATTAGTCAGCGCTGCTGAGCTTATTTCCTCAGGAAGACCTGTGAATACTGGGATTCCCGGTCCGATCTTCTTACCGCACATTCCCAGATAATGGTAGTACGAATCATCCTTCATATCAGCCTTTACCTCAACCAGTATATTTCCCTTTCGATTCTCATCGAGGAGCAGTCCATATTCCGGCACATATCCTGTTATGGCTGCACACAATGCGCTGTTTGCCCCTTCACGATTGGATCTGGCTCCCCAGACAGAATTGACATATGGAGTTGCACTGGATTCCGAATAAGCAACTATCTCTTTGAAATGAGGTATATTGGTCGCTACATAAGGAGTGCAGTTATACGTGAGTGTCGCGCCCAGTGCCTTATATGCATTGTGGGTACGCTGCATCAGATCTGCATATTCCTTCGGCACCATGTGATGCTCTGTAAAATAGCTGAGACAAAACCCGGGATTTACAGTAGGCGATATTCTGCACTTAGCGCCGCCCTCGAGCATTTTCTCCGCAAACCACAGGTCTGCCTCCTGATTTGACAGTGCTACATGAGCTCTGGTGATCGGTACCATTCTCGGAGCATCAAATGCCTCTCCTACAGCTACCTGGATCTTCATCGCATATGCAACGCCTTTACCATACTTACCATCCAGCATGTCATTTTGTTCTCTAGTTAGTTCCATTTTCATCTCTCCTCTTCAGATGTACTAGCTGATAAAATGCGTTATTTTATTTGTATTTTATCTGTATACAGGTATTATACTCCTTGCATGCAGATAATGTCAATTAATTGTGTGAAAATTAATACAACTTATCCAAAAAAAATATCCGGCACAAAAGTGCCGGATCCGCATATTGTCTAAAATGCCTTTATACAGCTTATGGACCAGTCCATATGACGTGCCAGTGCTTCGGCCAGCTTATCTATGTCTCTCTTTCTGATCAGTTCCAGCAGATTCAGATGCTGCTGTGTACTCTCTTCAAGATCATTGAGGGCTTTGAATGAAACCATCTGTATCCTGCGGATATTATCCATTATCTTTTCCATGAAATCCTTTATGTATCTGTTTTCACACTTTTCCACCAGAAGTTCGTGCAGAGCCAGATCCACATCTATAAATTCCTGCAGTTCAATATTCTCATGGGCTCTGTATCTCTTCAGAAGCTCGTTGAACCTGGATTCCAGATCGTTGATTTCAGCGTCTGTGATGTTGTCCAGCGCTGTCTCCACTGCCGCTATCTCCAGGGCGCGTCTGACCGCATAAAGATCCAGAAGTTCTCTGTATGATATAGGTTTTACATAAGCTCCAATACCCACTCTGATCTCTACGTAGCCTTCCATTGCAAGGGCTTTGAGTGCCTCCCTGACCGGGGTACGGCTCATTCCCAGTTCCTCTGCTATCTGGCTCTCGCTGAGCAGTGCCCCTGACTCAATGGTATTGTTGCAGATATTGGCTTTTATTGAATCATAAGCCTTATCCATCAGATTATACTGTTTTTTTGCCTGAAATTTTTTAGAATCCGCCATTGTTCTCTCCCATCCTTCTTAAATGCATCTGTAGTTATAATACCTGTATACAGGCATTATGTCAATATATACAGCAAAAAATAAAAACGCATCACGATAAGGTGATGCATTCTCCAGTATTATTTTGTTACAGTACCGCTGCCAGACTGTGGACAACTATAAACACCCCGGCTGAAACACATATCGTGATAGGGATGGTAATGAACCATGCCAGTACCATCTTCCTGGCAGTTCCCCACTTTACGCCCTTGATCCGCTGTGCTGTTCCCACACCGATTATGGATGATGAGATTACATGAGTCGTACTTACCGGAAGGTTCAGGTGTGTTGCGATCTGAATAACCAGCGAGGATGAAAGGTCAGCCGCTACACCGTTGATCGGTTTCAGCTTCATTATCTGAGTTCCTACGGTTTTGATAATTCGCCATCCGCCTACGGAGGTGCCGGCCGTCATCGCAAGGGCACATGCAAGCTGGACCCAGTGCGGCACAGTCATGTCGTTCTGAACGCCAAAACTTACCAGTGCCATGGTGATTATACCCATAGATTTCTGAGCATCATTGGACCCATGAGAGAATGCCTGCAGCGCCGCTGTGAATATCTGCATTTTTCTCAAGCCGGAATTTGCCTTATATATACTCATTCTCACTACGATTTTCTTTACAATGGTAAATACTATATATCCTACCACTATTGCTACCAGCGGAGAAATTATCAGCGATGCGAATATGGTGATAAACCCGCTGAAGTTAACTGCCGCCAGGCCGGCATCTGCAAGTGCCGCGCCTGCAAGGGAACCTATCAGAGCATGTGATGAACTGCTTGGTATTCCAAAATACCAGGTTATGAGATTCCATGCTATGGCAGATATCATTGCTGCCATAATGACGATATTTCCGTTTGCAACTGTTCCCAGGTCTACTACGCCTGTTGCTATGGTCTTCGCAACGCCGGTAAACATGACCGCACCGGTAAAATTCATCACCGCGGCTATCAAAATAGCCGTCCTGAGCCTCAGCGCCCTGGTCGATACTGCGGTTGCGATGGCATTTGCCGTGTCGTGGAATCCATTGATGAAGTCAAATGTCAGCGCCAGAGCAATAATAATTATTAACTGAATCATATTCTATCTGCTCCTATGCGTTCTTCATAACAATTGAATCAAGGACCTTGGCTACATGCTGACAGGAATCAACTGCATCCTCAAGCATGCCGTAAATATCTTTGCGTTTGATTATAGCCACAGCATCGTTTGAATTGGCAAAAAGCTCGCGCAGCGCTGTACGTTCAATGGTATCGCAGGCTTCTTCATATGTCTTTACCTTGACTGTATGTTTCTTGATCATGGTGACTTTACGTTCAGCAAGAAGTTCTATGGCCTCATGAAGTTCAGATGTGCAAAGCTTGATGTACCTTCTGAAGTCTTTCATATAGTCATCGATTTCCTGGTAATCATAGATATAGAAATAGACCGCTGCTTCCTCCATCATGTCGACAACGTTGTCCATATCCTCTGCCAGGATCAGTATATCTTCCTGGTCGATAGGAGTTATCAGCGCATGATTCAACTCTACTATCGTCTCATGTACTCCTGTATCTCCCCTGCTCTCCAGGTCTTTAATCTTTTCCGAAAAAATCTCCAGGTCTACCCTGGACTTGATCTCAAAATCGCAGAACATTTCCCCGCATTCTTTCATATTCTCCGATATTTTAACCAGCAAATCAAAAATCTTATCACGTTTTCTTTTCATGTACTTTTCCTCCATTTTACATTCGCAATAAATATATCACGGGCGAAGATAATAAGCAATACCAATATGCTATGATTTTACTTAGATTTAACATATCAGATTATGAATGCCTTTTTTAAACAGAAAACATAACAGGGCCGCAAATGCAGCCCTGTTTTAAACTCTGGAAATCGGGTTAGGTCTCAAGCATGACCGCGCCCTTGCTGGAAGGGCCTACCATCTTGGAGTATCTGTAGAGCCAGCCATGTCTGATGTTAGGCTCTCTTGGTACATATGTCTTGCGGCGCTCAGCGAATTCTTCGTCGCTGACTCTTGCATTGATCTTTCCGGCCGGGATATCTATTTCAATGATATCACCTTCACGAATCAGTCCAATATTGCCGCCGCTGGCAGCCTCAGGGCTCACATGACCAATGGATGCACCGCGGCTGGCGCCGCTGAAACGTCCATCAGTGATCAGCGCCACGGTTTTGTCCTTCTTCATGCCGGCCAGAGCGCTGGTAGGATTGAGCATTTCGCGCATTCCCGGTCCGCCCTTAGGGCCTTCATAACGAATGACTACCACATCGCCGTCGTTGATCTTGCCGTCATAGATATCTTTGATGGCATCTTCTTCGCAGTCATAGACCCTTGCAGGTCCTGTATGCTGAAGCATTTCCGGCGCGACCGCGCTTCTCTTGACTACGCAGCCTTCCTTGGCAATATTTCCCCACATGATTGCAAGCCCGCCGCTTTCGCTGAATGGTTCTTCTATCGGCCTGATGGCATCAGTCTTGATCTTGACGCCCTCAATGTTCTCTCCTACGGTATGACCGTTGGCAGTGATCAGAGAGGTGTCAATAAGTCCTTTTTTGTTCAGCTCGGCAATGACTGCCTGAACACCTCCCGCAAAATTAAGATCATGCATATGGGTGCCGCCGGCAGGAGCCAGATGGCACAGGTTAGGAGTTTTGGCACTGATCTCATTGAATATCTCCATATTGAGTTCTACGCCTGCTTCATGTGCAATCGCCAGGAGATGGAGCACGCTGTTGGTGGAGCATCCCAGGGCCATGTCGCACGCTACAGCGTTGCGTATGGATTTTTCATTTATGATCTGACGGGCAGTGATGTCCTTCTCGACCAGATCCATTATCGCCATGCCGGCATGTTTAGCCAGCATGATTCTGTTGCTGTGTACAGCTGGTATGGTTCCGTTACCAGGCAGGGCAATCCCTATAGCCTCGCAGAGGCAGTTCATGCTGTTGGCGGTGTACATTCCTGAACACGAGCCGCATCCCGGGCAGACATTCTGCTCGAACTCCTCAAGTCCGGCATCATCGATAATGCCGGCTTTGCGGGCGCCCACTGCTTCAAACATTTTTGATAACGAAGTTTCTACGCCGCCTACCAGGCCGCTCATCATAGGGCCGCCTGAGCAGACAACGGCTGGGATGTCAAGTCTGACTGCTCCCATGACCATTCCTGGAACGATCTTGTCGCAGTTGGGCACCAGCACCAGCCCGTCGAACTGATGGGCCATAGCCATCGTTTCGACGCTATCTGCAATAAGCTCACGGCTTGCCAGCGAATACTTCATTCCTACGTGGCCCATAGCTATTCCGTCGCAAACGCCGATGGAAGGGACCATTATCGGAGTACCGCCAGCCATTCTAACGCCGGCTTTTACTGCCTCGGTTATTTTGTCCAGGTTCATATGCCCCGGAACTATCTCACTATGAGCTGATACGACACCTATGAGGGGTCTTTCCAGCTCTTCTTTAGTGTAACCCATAGCGTAAAAAAGGCTTCGCATGGGAGCCCTTTCTACACCTTTGGTCACATTATCACTTCTTTTAGCCATAATCTAACCTCTTGAATTCTTATTTTTTCAACCAGCTCATCATGTCACGGAGCTCAGCGCCTGTCTTATTCAGAGGATGCTGAGCCTCTTTAGCTCTCATAGCCAGGAAGTTTGCCTTACCGCCGGCATTGAATTCCTGGATAAAGTTGCTTGCAAAAGTTCCGTCCTGGATATCTGACAAAACGCCCTTCATGGCTTTTCTTGTATCCTCGGTGATGATCTTTCTGCCTGTAACGTAATCGCCGTATTCAGCTGTATTGGAGATGGAATATCTCATCATTTCGAATCCTGCTGAATTGATAAGGTCAACGATGAGCTTCATCTCATGGATGCACTCGAAGTATGCCATTTCCGGAGCATATCCTGCTTCTGTCAATGTATCGAAGCCCGCCTTCATCAGCTCCGTAACGCCGCCGCAGAGAACTGCCTGCTCGCCGAACAGATCTGTCTCAGTTTCTTCTTTAAATGTAGTCTCTATGATTCCGGCTCTGCCAGCTCCGATGCCTGATGCATATGCAAGCGCATAGTCCTTGGCTTTTCCGGAAGCATCCTGATAAACGGCGATCAGTGAAGGAACGCCTTTGCCTTCAGTATACTGGCTTCTTACTGTGTGGCCAGGTCCCTTAGGTGCTACCATTACTACATCTATGTCCTCCTGAGGCTGTATCTGATGATAATGGATATTGAAACCATGAGCAAACATCAATACGTTGCCTGCCTTCATGTGTTTCTCGATCTGCTCTTTATAGATCTTTGCCTGCAGCTCATCAGGTGTAAGGATCATTACGAAATCACCTGCTTCAGCAGCTTCTTCGATTCCCATTACAGTAAGTCCGGCTTCCTTTGCCTTCTTCTCATGTGCTGAACCAGGTCTGAGTCCTACAACTACCTTGGCTCCGCTTTCCTGCAGATTCATGGCATGGGCATGACCCTGGCTGCCAAATCCGATTACGGCTATCGTCTTACCGTCCAGCATACCTAAATTACAATCCTGATCATAATACTTCGTTATCATTTTTTTCTTCTCCTTTATATTTTAATACTTTAGTAAACAAATTAATTCTTTTTGGCATTTCTGGCATTGCTTTCAATGCCGGTGATTCCGGTCCTGCATACCTCTACCACATCATGGGCGCTGATTACCTCCATGAAGCCGTCTATCTTCTCCGGCGTGCCGGTGAGTTCGATGATCATGCTCTCTCTGGAAAGATCTACGATCTTTCCGCGGTAGATATCCACGATCTCTTTGATGGACGTTCTTTCTTTCTCCGTAGCATTGACCTTAAGCAGCAGCAGCTCTCTGTAGAGGCTGTTTTCTCTGTTCAGTATGAAAATGCTCTTTACCACCTCAAGCTTCTCAGTCTGAGTGATGATCTGCTGCATGGACTGCTCCGTTGCATTGAATACAATGGTGATCCTCGACAGGTCAGGATCATTGGTCGCCGACACTGTCAGTGAATCTATGTTGAAGCCTCTTCGTCCGAAGTTGCTCACGACTCTTGTCAGTACATTCGCCTGGTTAAGGACGAGAACACTGACTATTTCTTTTCTCAATGGTTTATACATGTTCTGTGCCCCC
>Ga0070399_1002773_pt1 | contig 16361 bp, 20 predicted proteins | sample BioMet4_FD_61217 | JGI IMG/M metagenome (GOLD analysis project Ga0070399, IMG submission 61217) | Microbial communities from bioreactor (seeded with sewage sludge) at LBNL, California, USA - Biofuel metagenome 4 (version 1) | ecosystem: Engineered > Bioreactor > Anaerobic > Unclassified ... | reverse complement strand
GTAGACGATGTAGTTCTCGCTTTCAGGGAAATGGCATCCCCACTTGCCGTCGTAGGTCATCCACGCATCCTCGTACGTCTGGGGATTCGGCGCCAGCGCGTTGGATGGCATCGCATCGAGGGCCATGAAGTAAGGCATTTTGTCGACGCTCTCGGAATAGCCGTATCTGACTCCCTGAGTCCAGTAGCCCTTCTGGTCGTCGTCCCACGTCCCGGACTCCGCCGAGCCGAAGTAGACGTCAGCGTCGAAGGACTTCTGGTCCCCGACCGACGACGACCCGACTGACGAAGACGATGACGACGAAGACGACGTCGACGAAGCGGACTGGTCCGAAGACGACGTCGACGAGGACGTCGGGACGGAGGACGACCGGACGTCAGCCCCCCGCAACGCGCACGATGTCATAAGCAGCGTGCCAAGGATGAGCGCAACCGCCCATCCATTTACGAATTTGTTTCTCATAATTTTGAGTTTCTCCTTTAGAAGGCCGCGTTGAGCATAAAGTTTCGCGTTTTTTTTCCTTCGACTAACATTCTATACGAAAAAATGCCTTTCTTAAAGAGAAAAGGCATTTTAACTAAAAGCCGACAGCTTTTTTACCAAGACTCAGTGCCGAATAAGGCTCTCCAGAAATGCCCATAAGCATAGCAGAACGGTATCCACTTCCTTTCGGCCCACGAATAGTCGGAGTCATTGTAAAAATAAACCGAGAAAGAATACTCTTCCGCTTTGTTTCCCGAAGAATCGGATACATTCCTGAACGTTATTGTGCCGCGTGACAGGCTTGAGTCCGTAGCAAATCCGTTTGAGAAGATGACGGAAGAGCTTGGCAGTGTCATGACACCATCAGAATCGTCAAGAACTTTGAAAAAGTCGTGCCACCCATTTTCGACAAATGCCTTTCGGTCGGCGTTTTTTATCATTGTCTTCGCATATTTCGGAAAGACGATTGGCGCCCTTTCGTCCGATATTCTCAACTCCTCGTTAAAATACCTGCTTGGATTGTCTTGGTCATAATAAAGGATGGAATGAACTCCAGGCTTGCCGAGAACGTCTCCGGCCTTGCCTTCGTCAACGGATATCGCGAGGCGATTTTTCACCGTTGGCTCAGAACTATTGCTGTTTGAATATTCATGATAGAGAAGACCGCGATCAATGACGGTTTTGCCACTACCTGTCGCGTATGAATAATAGGCATCGATCCCGTCAAGAATGAAGCCTTTTGAGAAAGCAAGATAGGGACTATTTTTCATATTGTCGTCTTTTATGTCATTGCTCGAAGGAACATAAATTGGTGATATCTTTCTCGTTTGCTCATTCGTGTTCTTCTCGTTGACGCTATAAGTGGCAGTCCAAACAGGGGTGCTGCCAGTGCTGGTTTCTTCGGTTGTGTAGTTAATTCCGGCGATTCTGACCTTCCCGGAAGTCAGCGGACTAAATTTTGAGCTACTGGTCGCCTGATTCGTTGAATCAACGAGAAGCAGGTTCATGTGCTCTTTTCTGTATGAATCGATAAAATGATTGTTATTGGCGCCACCGTTTCTTTTAAGATAATTGTAGTAAACAAAAATACCTCCGGAGTTTTTTTCGTCAAGTTCATCGGATATTTTCGACTGGTAATACCCGTTTTTCACGAGAGAATTTTTGACATTCGACCCGACTCTGACGTCGCCTAAGCCAAGTCTCCCAGCGTAAGATTCCGTAAATTGGCTGCAATCATAAAAAAGGTCGGAATTGGAAGACGGTTTGCTAAGGTTGGCAATTTTGCTCCTTTCATCTTCTGAAAGGATTTGAAAATAGCGTCCATCAGGATCGACATTTTCGTCAATGGCGGAAAGTGGGTTCCTTTCTGACGAAAAAGACCCATTTTCGTTTTTTGGTATGTCGAACGTTTCGCTTCCGCCGCCGATTCTTCCTTTGGTGAAAGATACGACAAGCCCTCTTTCATACGCAAAACCGCCCATTCGAGTGTCTTCGATCGTATAAGACAAGCTTCCTTTTTTGTCCTTATCGCCATCGGAATATCTGCTTCCGACGCCATCCAAAATTTCATTAAACGTAGCCAAATTCGGCGAATAGCTTATGGTTTCGAAATTCCGTCCATCTTTAAAAAGATAGTCATGAACCGGATTTATCTCACTGCTGCTTGTGCTCCCTGTTCCGAAATACGCTTTTGCCGTATCAAAAATCAGAGGGCTCGACGTCGAGTCGTCAATTGCATCCATCCCTCTATTGAAAGTGAATGTCGTTTCGTTGCTTTTGGCTGAAAAAGCCGATTCGAAACTTATCGTGTAGGGAGTGTCGCCCGACATTGTTTTCATCGAATCAAGAGTTATGACGATCGGATCCCGCTCCGCCGAAACAAGATCATTGGCAACATCCGTCGTCAGCTTAGTCCAAAGATTATCGATGTCTTTCTTTCTTAGCTCTATCTCCTCAACGGCTTTCGGGCAAAGAAAATGAAGGTCGACTACGAAAGCGCTTTTTTCAGCATCTGATATAAGAGATTCGCTTCCTTTGTAATATTCGCAATAATATGATTTATGGCGCTGAAGATCGTTTTTGAGCCCATTAACAAACACGTATATGATGAAATCCTCGTTTTTGGCGGCGCCTTTCGTAGTTATGCGGTATGTTCCGCTTTTTGATATCTTCGATGAAACGACTCCGACCGTCCCGGCTTCCGCTTTGTCATCAATAAGAAGCCCATTGATGTAAATGCTGACACTTGAATATGAATACTGCGTATAGTCATCCCTTCCTTCTATCAAAGACGAGCCGATTTGATCAGGAGTAAGATCGTAAGTCGAATCCCCAGCGAATTTTTTGACGGATATTTCTCTGCAATAAACGCCGTTTTTAGTAAGATTTGTCAGGTTTGACCATTGAAGCTTATTTTTTTCCGAGGCCTCGGCGGCATAAGCCGGCGTCATTGTCGCTGATGCATAAACGAAAGGAGCAGCCATCATGGCGGCGAATCCAACGGCGAGAACGATTCCAAAAGCTTTTTGATGTTTCATTTCGTTGTTATGTCCTTGCATTGAAGCGTTGCTTCAATGACCCAATCAATATATCCATTTCCAAAAACCTGAGCCGCTGATGATGATTTTGAGACGTCGGGACCTCCGCTCTGAGTTCCTTGATTGACAGGAATCAAATTATAGTTCGGCGAGCCATTAGAGGGCGTCGCGTCAGGTTTTGAGTCAAAACCCTGATAGGGATGGTGGAGCCCTGTAACGTCGTCAGCTCCGGAAGACAAGCTGTCTGCTTCATAATTCGTAAAATTGCCTTTAAAACCGCTAAAAGCCGAATTGTAGTCGCTAATGAAGACGTTGGCTGGCATGACGACCCTTATTCTGACGGTTATGACGCCTGTTACGCGGTTGAAATAGAAGCCGGTTGACCCTGTGTGTTCTTTTCCGTTCTCAACATAGCCTCCGTAATATGGGATATACCAATAATCGTTATATCCGCTTATCTCCTCGAAAAAGTGGTATCTGTTCATGTTCCAATATCTTTCCAAACCGATGGCATCTTCGCTGGAATACTGATCGTACGTGCATACAGCCGTTTGTTCGCCATCAGCTCCGATGACAATCGATTTCTTCGTATATGCCTCGGTCGACAAAAGGGCCAAGTCGAGAGCGCTTCTCGCTTGTTCGACGACATTCGACAGGTTGGACTGTGCCATGTATCCAAAATACGCTATTGGAGTGACAACGGCAAAAATGACGATAAACCATATGCTCATCCCGCCTTTTGAGTTTTTGATGAATGATTTTTCTTTCATTGTCATTGATTCTCTATTTGAAAAGCAAGGCTGTACGTTTCGACCGTGCTGATTATCTCATAAGTTCCGCCCTGGCCATCCCAGATTCGGAATCCGTTGAACCATCCAAGAAGCTTGTTATCCGTTATCTCGTGAACGTATCTTATCGCTTTCATTTCGAAAACGTTTCCTATTTTCCAGCAGTTTTTGATGTCTTCCGAGCTTTTTATGTCACTGCCCATAATCGCCACTTGGCTTTTGTCGGCTTTGATGGCTTGGCTTTCAAAATCCTTGCTGTCTTTATCCCATTGGCCGCTGGAATCATTGTGAATCTCAAAAGCCGGCTCACCGGTTTTCTTGTCGAGTATCGCAACGTAGTAAACTGCGTATTTTTTTCCGTTTTTTTCGGAGCATCCTTCTATTTTCGAGCCTTTGCACGCATCCCCGACGCCATCAAGAGAGTTGAGATAAGTAACGCCGTCCGCTATGTTTTGGGCAGCTTCCGATGCCGTTGACGTTATTATCCCGTTTCCGCTCCATCCATCGGCGGTGGAAGTGTTTTGCGTCGAAGTGGCATTTATCGTCTGACCTCTTATCACGTTTTCGATTTCCGCATTCGTTTTTCTTTGGATGATCATGCTTGATATACTTCCGAAAAGCAAAAACGTTATCATGAGAAGAACCGGGAAAATAACGACGGTTTCCATTACCTCCGATCCTTTTTCGCTTTTGATTATTTTTTTCGTTTTTTGACTCATTTTTTCAAGCTCCCGTTACTTCTTTTGGCATTATGTCAGCGAAATAAGAGAAAGTCACATCCTTTTTAATGAGCGAAACCGATTCGCTAGATGATCCGACGAAACTGATGGTGAAGAATTTCGCCGCCAATTCCGACGAAACGATTTCCTCGGTCGAAAAATTTCTGTAAACGTCGAATTCGATTTTGTTTCCGTTTTTCCAAGCGGACACAAAAGAATCAAAATCGTTTCTTCCGTCGTTCGAATAGCTTGAAGCGATTATCTCGCTGTTTCCGTTCAGTATCTGATAGCCCTTAAGAGTAACGTCTGTGTCATCTTCAAACCCACTTATCTCAACATTCGCGAGAGCCCAAGTGGTGCAACTGGTTATTTTGTCAGCTTCATCGACTACGCTGCGTTCTGTGCTTTTGCTATTGTACGCATTGACGCATCCAGCCGTCATGAAAATAGTCGAAACGAAAACCGACGCAGCCAGAAAAACTGAAGAAACAGCCATGAAAGCGACCTTTTCTGATTTTTTGTATATTCTTTTCGTCATTGAATCGTCACCCTCGTCGTTATGAGACTTTTCCCTCCAACGAGATTAAGCGAGACTCGTTGACCATCAATCATCTGAAAGGCGTTGTCTTCGCCTGTCACGTGACTTTTGACGACATAGTTTATTTCGATCTGCATTCCCTTTTGCCAAACACTGAGTTCGGAGTCTCTCGTCGCTCCGGCTGGCTTGCTCGAGAAAAGAAGCTTTTCGTTGACTTGTTTCAGTTTAACGAAGGTGATACCGCTTCCAGACCAATTCGAGTCGGGAGACGCGGCTTGACTGTATTCATTCCAATATGGCAAAGTGAGTTTGCCTTTTTCGCTACTGATAATACTTTTGAGCTTCATCGGCTTTCCGCCGACCGTTGCTGAAGTCAAAGGCCCGCCTTCGCTGTCGCCAGTATCAAGGTAAAAGGCGTATATGTTACAGGTATATTTTTCTTTTGGAACGCCGTAGAGCGACTCAAAAATATGGGAGCAATCGTAAAAAACGATATATCGACCCACTATCGAAGCCATTTTGTTGACATTGTAATTTCGCGTATTTGCTATCCCGGCGTACCCCGACCTAAAATCATCTGAATCGTAATATTTTGCGTTAGAGTTTATCGAGGCTTTGAGTCCTTCTTTTCCGAATGAAGACGATGAAAGCGAGGCTTGAAGATTGTCAATTCCGCTGTATTCGCTGGTCGAAAGTGCCATTGCCCGCGCGGCGACGCGAAAATCATTGAGCGCGTTTGTTCTTACGCTCTGATAATCGGCTCTCATGCCAAAGAAATAAACGGCCATAAGAACCACCGGAATCAGTATCAACGGTTCAAGGATACTTCCTTTCCTGTTTTTGAGAAAGCTTTTTTTCGTCATTCTTTCTCGCCTCCGCTCCTATGGTCATTGCTTTCATCTTTGTTGTCAGCTTTCGCTCCAGCGCCTTCGCCGTTGGTTTCCGGCAAAAGTTTTGAGTCAGCGTTTGCAAAATCGTTTTTCGACATTTTGCCTTTCCTTATCAATGTGTAGATCCTGTAAGCCAAAAAGGCAATGAAAGCCCCGAGGAAGGCAAAGCCGTACCATCCAAAATAATTAAGGCCGACCATCGTTATGAGCGAAGCGGCGTAAAGTGGCCCAGCCGGAGCTGTGTTGCTTTTGATTTTTTTGCAATAAATGAAAAGAATGATGGAAAATGCCAGCATCGATATCGCGTAATAAAGCATTGAGTTAGCATTGCATATAAAAAGGCCGCTCACAGCCATCATTTTGGCGTCTCCGCCACCAAAGCTGTCTTCTCCGAGCACCTTGAAAAGGATGAATCCGATGACGAGAAGGACGGCGAACGATATTCCAGCGACAGCCATGGAGTAGACGTCGCTCATCAGCAAGAAGCCCAAAAGTCCGATTATCGCCAGCGCCGTCAAAGCGGTGTTTTCGATTATCCTGCTTTTGATGTCTTTGATGCTTATGTATGAGCAAGTCACGATCAAAGCTAAAAACCAGGCTATTTTTCCAACCAAAGTCCAAATCTCAGTTGCGGTCATTTTCCGATCTCCTTTTAGAAAAAAGCGACATATAGGAAGAACAGGATTATCAGGATGTCAAGAACGATCATGACGGCATGGTATATTCGAAGCCCTTTTCCAGGTTTCTTTTCCCCGCCATTGTCGTTGCCCTTTCCCCATGCTTTTCCCATTCTCGTGAATTATACTACCCGCCAGCCTGCCTGGTTGTCCATTCTTCTGAACGTCCCTGTCGCAAGTCAGCCAGCCGAAATGGTAGAATCTTCCCGACAAGAGGAAAAATAAAAAATGGAACAAAATGATGTCATAGAAGCCAAAAAGAGAGAAAAAAACGAGCTCGAGATACTAGCGAGCATCTCAGAAAGAGATAGGTTGAAAAAATGGAAAAAAGCCCTTTTAATCATTGCTGCAGTGTTCATGCCGATCGCAGCGTTGGCGCTGGCTCTCGTCAGGGGAATGCTTGTCAAGTTCCTCGAATCGCCGGCCAACATGCTGGGGAGCAATGCCGACAGCTTTTACACGGGCCTTCTTTGCCTAATCATCGGCATATTCGCCGTTTTGGAAATAGCGATAGCATTTAGGCTCATGACATCGGCGGCAGCCAAAAGAAAGCAAGAAGCGCTTGAAGCAAGCATCTTCTTGCTCAATGCCGACATAGAGTCCGCCGCGATGGCGGAAACGGTCGAAAAGGAAAAAGCCGAAGCCGAGCGCAAGAAAGCCGAAGCCGAAGAGCAGAGGCAGGAAGTCGCCAACGAGCAGAAAAGAAAGCCAGGAAGGCCGAAGAAAGACCAGTGACCTTGACTTGCCGCCGTGCGCGGAGTAATATTGTCCGGCGTCGAGGAACTACCTCCGATAAGGAGGCATCAAGCCAGAGACGCGTCGCTTCGTGCCTAAACACCTGAAATAATTGGTCGCAAAGCTCAAAGCAAAAAAGAAAAAGCGCCACTCAGCGGCGTTTTTTTAATGTCTAAGTTCACTCGCCAACGAAACACCATACCTTCGGGAGCGCTTTGAGTTTGGCCTCTTTGTCATAGACGCAGTTCTTTTTCTTCTTCGATGAGAAGTCCTGAAACAGGCATCCGACGTTGGCGTCCCAGAGATGGCATTTTTCTTTGAGACAATCTGGTCTGTCTTTGTAATAAAGAAGCATGTCGGGAAGCCTCGGCCTTCCGTATATCTTTATCTCGGCGAAGAACCAAACGTAGATTCTTGTTTTCCCCGCCGGAAGCGTCTTGATGTAAGCATCGTCTATCCAAGCCATTTTCTTGATGCGCCAAAGTTTGCCGTCTTTTTCGGCTGCCAGCAGTTCCTCGACGGAGTAGGAGGCGATCTTGGTGAGGATGCCATCGCCGTATATTCTCCCATTCGTCTTGTAATCGTTTTCTCCGCGAATCATGACTTTGGGAAAAGACGCCTCGACTCCGAAGAAAACTTTCGTTGGGGTCTTGATGCCATCCGGAGCGTAGGTCGTGATCGTCGAATGAAGCCTTCCCGCTATCATCTTCGACGCTCTGGTTGGGTTCAAGCTTATGCAAATCTCTTTTTCCATCAATTTTAATTTTACCACCCGGAAGCTCTCACCTTCGGACGAGTGGAAACACTAGCAATTTTAATGTAAAATCAATCATCAGAAGGCATGAAATCAATGAAAAAAACAATTGTGATGTTGGCTTTGGCTCCCTTGGCAGCCGTTCTGGCCGCCTGCGGCGGGTCTCCGTCGTCGTCCGTCCAAGAGTGCTCCTGTCCGACAGTCAGTCAGCCCGACTCGTTGTCCGTCCAGTCATCGTCGTCATCTTCGTCCGTCCTGTCCGACCCGACCGACGACGACGCGAAGGCCGGCATCAAAGCGCTTGTCGAATCGGCTTCCTCGGGAAGTTTTAAGCTATCTTTTCTGTCTGATGCCGGAGTCAAGGAAAACATCGCCGTCAAGGACGAGGCCGTGACGCATCTCTCAGTCTCCGGAGCGTCGATCAGCGAATTTTACGATGCAGCTTCCTCGCCGTGGCTTTTCCGCTCGGCGATGTCGAACGGATCCGTCGCGTCGGAGAAATTCGACGCATCGACCGGGGCCGTCGGCGTCCTGCCGGAAGCAAAGGCCGCAGCCAGGGCGTTCTTCGGCGGAACGCTCGCCGAATTCTCATCGCTCGAAAGGCTCTCGCACGATGAGTGGGCCGTCTCGTTCGCGGTTCTGCCGTCGGACGGATCGGCCAAAATCGCGTACGCCGGCGTCTACGACCTGTCGTCCTCGTCCATGTCCGGCGTCCGTCGGACGGTCGGGACGTCGTCGGAAAGCCTGGGGACGGTCGTCCTCGGGAACGTCCTGTCCGAAGACAGGTCATGGACGGACAGGACGGCGTTCGACGACAGGACATTCGGAAGCAGCCTCGGAACGTACCAAACATCGAAAGCCGTGCTTTCAAGCCCATCGGACATGTTTGACGAAAGCCTCGGAAACAGCTATCTTGTCCTGGTTTACTCCCCATCGGTTGTCACTTGCCTCGGGCCGGTTGAAAGCCAAAGCTTGTTCCTATTAAAAAACGGCAAAACGAAAATCAGATTCATCGATGCGTCAGAACTTACCGACGCATCGTCGTCATCAGAGGAAACCTGCCAGAATCGCAATCGGTATATCGATAAAACAACAGCAGCGCAGGCTTCTTATTTCGGCCTTCCGACGATGCTAAGATTCACCGTGTCGGCCCTTCAGGGCGGCGGCAGCGGCCTCGTGATAACGGATACTTACTGCGGAGCGGATGCCGTCAAAGCGAAGCTGAGCGAAACGCTGATCACCGAATATCAGAACGCTTGAGCTTGATGCTACAAAAAAGCCAGCCCGTTTGGGCTGGCTTTTCGTTTTCGGCGGAAGCCTCAGGCTTCAGTCGGGAATTTCTTCGTGAGCGTGACCTCGAAGTACGGCTCTTCGTCGACTTCGCCGTTCTCATTCTTCGTGCGGGCGATCTTCTGCTTCTCGGAGTGCTCGAGAGAATCGTATTCGCCGGATTCCTCATAGGCTTTCTTGATGAAATCAAGCATCTCTTCTTTACTTCCGTCGACCCGATAGATCTCGACCTGCTTCACTTTTTTGACCATTGCTGTCCTCCTGGATGTCCTCGATTCTACCACCTGAGAAAGCGCTTTTTCCGACATTTGGAACATAGGACTTGAAAAATGAGAGCCCATGGCCTAGTCTTTCAGTTGGAGAATAACAATGTATAAAACATATGTGGTTTCTGATTTCGGTGGCAAGAAGAAAAAGCTTTTTAAGGAATTCGATGATGAGCCAACCGCAAAAGCCGAGTTGGCGTCGCTGTTCACGGAATTGCAGAGAAAAGGTGGGATCGGAGGGTTGGCAGCCGGAAAAAAAGTCTTCGTCGAGGATCTCGCCCAGCTCAAGACGGCAATGGACGACGAAAACATCCATGGGATAGCGGCAGACCTCATCATGGGATTCGGCTATTTCGCGCTCGTGAGGCGCAATGAAAACGAGCCGTTCATCATTGAGGGAATCGTAGTGAAAAATGGTGGGCTGTCAGAGTCCGATCTAAGATTCTCAAAAGACCCGATGGCGCATGCCGCGTGAAGCCAAAGCCGTTTGTTGAACGCCTTTGCAAGGCGTTGTATAATAAGTCCGTAAAATCCATCACGTCAAATGAAACGTGCTCTGGTGAAAGGAGACATTCTCATGGAACAATCCACAGAGAAAGCCAAGAAGTTCGTTTTGATCCGCTATGTCAAGCGGGAGAACACTTGGCCCTACATCTACGCCGTCGACGCCAATGGCATCGACGCGAAAATCAACGACACCGTTCACGTGTCGTCTGGCCTTGCGAAAGGCACCCATTCCTACACGGAAGCCGTCGTCGTCGGTTTCTTGACGACCACGTTCGCTTTGGCTCAGGGTGTCGATTACCACGCGCCGTATCCAGAAGACGACAAAGGCAACTTCGCGTTGCTTGAAAGTCAGCCTTACGGTGAGGAAACGAAGTACTTCAACGGGCGTCAGTACGACAGCAATGGCTATACCGGCGATGCCAAGTCCGTTGCCACCATCCGCACCTGCGCGGAGAAGTTGGTCGGAGACGCTGCCATCAAGCTTCTTGATGACCTCGCCATCCTCGACTTCCAGCGTCAGGGCTTCGTGGCCAACAACCATGCCTTAGGCGCCAAATACGCCGAGCAGCAGAAGAAGCAAGACGCCACCATCGCGATGATTGCCGATGCTTATGGCGTTCAAGCCGCCGAAGCCTTCAAGAAGACCAATCCGATCATCGTCGATGACAAAACCGTCAACAGCTTCGCTGCCGGCCTTGCCGACTTCGATGCGAAGATTGCGGCTCTTAAGGCCAAGATCGACGAAGCCTTCTGCTGAGCTTAGCCGCTCAGAGAAAGAAGCCACCGTTCGCGGTGGCTTTTCTTTTGGCCACTTTCGGCCGTTTCGCCGCGTCGGTGGCATAATCAGTCTGTTATTAAAAAGAGCGCATGCGCTTTTTTGGAAAGGAAAAATATGTTGACTCCAAAACAACTTCTGTCGTGCATTCAAGCTGCTGTCGACTACGTCGATGCCAACAACTTGGATGAGGCAAGGTTCGTATCCGCCGTCGACAGCCTCGACAGCAATACGGCTAACGCCGTCGTCGTCGAAATACCATCGTCACACTCCTATCCTAACGAGATAGCCGTCGTTGACGACCCGGAAAAACGTCTCGAAGACATCGATTTCGTCGGTGATTACGTCATCTTCGAATACGATGCTGTCAAAGACTGCGTCACGAAGAAGAAAGGAAAAAAGAAGGAGGATGAGGACAATGAGTGACGATGCCATCATCCGAAAAGAGCCGAAGACCGAAATCGATGCTTGGGAAGTCCCATCGTCGCTTCGCGAATTCGTCGGCCATTCCTTCGAACCTGTCGCCGGAATCTACATCGGGGACGATTTCAGAAAGCTTGACAGGCTCGTTCTAAAGGAACTAGCCAGCCATCTTCGCTATTCATGGCTTCCAGCCGGAGTCCATAGAATAGGGAATTTCGTCAGCCACTATTCGTTCGAGGATAGGAAGGGGCATTTCCTCATCTTCTTCCTCGATGACGTCAGATCAAAAAAATCGGACGCCGACTTCGCGGTTAATCTTCGAGTCCAAGCTTCGAGAAGCGCTGATCCAAAAGACGTTTACGGCGATTGGCACTACGTCTCGATTCGTGACATTTGGGGATACGGCGATGCCGGATGTCATTTAGGCCTAACGTTCGAATGACTGAAAAAAGAGGCGAAAGCCTCTTTTTGTTTTTTTCTCAAAAGAAAATGCGCCTAAGTGTTGACGCAAAAAGACAATGGTGGCATAATAGTCATGCGGGAAGCCGCGGAAGGGAAATCTAAAATGCTTATGCTCATAGCTAGGGTTAACTCCAATTACGACGTCAAGGCGTCGTATTTTGCAGTGCGCAGCGATTGGGCCAAACATCAAAATACCATTTCCGGCGGCATCTCCGGAGGTCTGAACATGACTTAGATTGATTAAAACTCTCAAAAGAACTTGATCAACTTAGGCACCAAAGATCTCGAAAAAGAGGTCAAAAGCCGTCGGAAATGAATCCGGCGGCTTTTCTTCTATCTGGGGGTTTCAGTCAGCGGAAGGCCCGCGGTCTCCAAAACCGCAGACGGTGGTTCGATTCCATCAACCCCTGCCAAATATCTGCCTCCTTAACTCAGCGGTCAGAGTAATCGCCTCTTAAGCGATGAGTCCGGGGTTCGAATCCCCGAGGGGGCACCAAAATTGTTCGTTTCAGGAGATGCCTGGGCCCAGCCAGGCCCCGACCGAAAGGCCGGGTAGAGCAAATGGGGGACACAGCTCGCCTGATCCGATATGCCGAACGAAGATGGGCACTTGGTGCAGCTGGCTAACATGCCTCCCTGTCACGGAGGAGATTGCGGGTTCGAATCCCGCAGTGCCCGCCATCAGATACGATACGACATGGGGAAGCTCGCCCAACGGCAGGGCGCCGGTCTGTGGAACCGGCCATGAGGGTTCGACTCCCTCGTTTCCCACCAATCATCGCCCCCGCAGGTTAGCGCCGTCAGCGGCGGCTCGGGTCTGATTCCCGAGGGAGCGTGAGCCGGCCTTGCGTCGCCGGAGCGAAGAACTGGCGCAGTAGAAGCCGATCCCGTGAAAGGATCGCCAGGGCATAGAGCCTTGGCACGGATGGCTCGAATCTCAAGTCTGCCATCCTCGCGCGCGTTTGGCTGAATCCGATCAGCCAGCGCAAGCGCGGCCGTTCTAAATCGGACATGAAAGATGGGTCTTTAGCTCAGCGGTAGAGCGCCCGGCCGTTAACCGGAGGACGAGTGTCCGACTCACTCAAGGCCCGCCATAAAAAAAGAGACGACGAAATGGGCTGTTAGCTCAGCGGGAGAGCGCTCGGTTCGCATCCGAGAGGTCAAGGGTTCAAGCCCCTTACGGTCCACCAAAAAGATCAGATCCGAAAAACCATCCGCCCGGCAAATGGCAAAAATTCTGCCGGCAGCCGACGAAAATCGGAAATGGGGAGACCGCAGGCTGAAAGCGCGGCAATAGTCTCCCGGCGGATGGGGTAAAGGCATGGGCCGCTAGCTCAGTGGGAGAGCATCCGCTTTGCAAGCGGAAGGTCAAGGGTTCGAGCCCCTTGCGGTCCACCAAAAAGACGATACGATACGAGACGAAAAGGATATGGGCTTTTAACACATGCGGTAGTGTGGGGGTCTGAAAAACCCCAAAACCGGATTCAGACGCCGGAGAGCCCACCAAAAACGCCTGCTTGGCCCAGTGGCAACGGCAGCTGACTGTAAATCAGCTCTCAAACGAGTTCGGAGGTTCGAGTCCTTCAGCAGGCACCAAAAGATACGATCGGAATGCTAGGCCAGCGTTCCGTTCATAGAAAGGGGCAATCCTCCCCGGCAACAAAAGGTTCAACGTCATGACCGCTAAGCCATGCGGGCGGCCGATGCCCGAAACGCGAAAAGCCGTCAAGCTCAAAAAGCTTGGCGACGCTAAGCAGATGTCGGCCTAGGGAACGACGCTTCATGGGCGCATCCGAAAATCTCATTCGGCCGGAGCCTCTCAAAGAGCGAACCGGCCACCATTCGCCCCAATACGCCAACGGACAGACGGCCTGACTTCGAATCAGGAGGTTGAGGGTTCAAATCCTTCTTGGGGCACCAAAAGAGACGATCAGCGCGAGACGACAAAATGCGCCCTTAGCTCAGTGGCAAGAGCACCTGACTTTTAATCAGGGAGTCCGGGGTTCGAGCCCCCGAGGGCGCACCAAAAACGAATATCACGCGCACAAGCCACGCGATAGATTAGGCCTCTGCCGGCCGAGGGAAACCGAATGGCGGATATGGATTGAGAAACGAAACGGCGAAAGAGCCAGGCTTCCCTTGCGGGCACCGGGCGCCGGAGCCAAATTCCGCCTCATTCCGAACACGATCCCGGGGCATGTTCCTCCCCACAAGCGGAGGGACGCCCAAAAGAACGTGGGGACGTAGCTCAGCCGGGAGAGCGTCTGCATGGCATGCAGAAGGTCGCGGGTTCGAACCCCGTCGGCTCCACCAAACATCCGCCCTTAGCTCAGCTGGGAGAGCACCCGCTTGACGTGCGGGAGGTCGGGGGTTCAAGCCCCTCAGAGCGGACCAATGATGAAAAACACGGGTCAGGCGAAAACCCGGACGGGGCGTGTTGCGAGCCCTTTGCCAAAAAGCGCCGAGCCGACCGTCGAACTCGGAACCGCCCAATCGCATGCGCCCAATAAGAGCGCTGGGCCGATCGATCCGCGGCGCGTGAACGTCCTGAAAACCGTCCGGGAAAAACCGGCGTCCTTCGGGATTGCGCATTTTCCCTTTTAAGTTAACGGGAGACTTCCTCTTTTACAAGGAGGGCGTGGGGGTTCGACTCCCTCAAAGGGAACCACACGACATCCGATTCAATCCGATTCAGATGATGGGGCCGTGGCCCAGCGAACTACGGCACTTGCCTGTCACGCAAGATATCGAGGGTTTGACTCCCTCCGGCCCCGCCAAATCGTTTCTTAGGTCAATGGGAGACCGCGCCTTTCACAGGGGCGAGACGATGGTTCGATTCCATCAGAAACGACCAAACAAGTGGAGGTTTACCCAAGTGGCTTAAGGGGCGGGCTTGGAAAGCTCGTAGGCGGGCAAAACCGCGCCAGGGTTCGAATCCCTGAGCCTCCGCCAAAATATCGGCATGGGCCGTTAGACCAGCGGATAGATCACTTCCCTGCGAAGGAAGAGGCCCCGCGTTCGAATCGCGGACGGCCCACCATGCAAAAAAAGCGTGACTTTCGCTTCCAGCTGTCTTAGAATGTTGTGGTCGGAAAACATGCGCCCGTAGCTCAGCTGGATAGAGCGTCCCCCTCCTAAGGGGAAGGTCAACCGTTCGAATCGGTTCGGGCGCGCCAAAAATATGCCGGAAAAGGCCGAAAGGCCAACAGCCGGCAAAAACGCCGGGAGCCATCCCGACCGAGGGAGAACTCGTAAAAAGCTCGTCAGGCGGAACGCAAAACCACCGCTCCGGCCGTCAAAGCCGGCAACCGATCCCTACGGATATGGGAGGAGGAGAAGGAAAACCGCCTAAAAACCAAATATGCGGTCCCGTAGCTCAGCGGTCAGAGCGAGCGCCTTATAAGCGCTAGGTCCAGGGTTCGAACCCCTGCCGGACCACCAAAAAAAGAACGCAAGGCAAGTGTTATAATGCCTTTGTGATCGACCACCCATCGGAGGGGTCGGAAGAGGGAAAAACGAATGCTTAACATCTCAAGTTCGTCAAGTTCAAGTTCGTCGTCATCCTCTTTCGGCGTCCCGTTCTAACGGGCCGGTCGGTTCAATCTGAGATAACCGTCTCACATGAATCGCTAAGGCCCCGGGACAGCCGAAGAAGCTGACCCGTTGGGCCTTTTGCGTTTAAAAGGCCTGCTGAAAACGCCGAAAGGCAGGAAGGGCATGAAAAATGTACGGAAGGCATCAGGAAGATCAGAGAAGGCTGAAGCACATCTGCGAGAATGGAGGTGGATGGTGGTGGGGAGGCGCTTATTACGACGAAACGAAGAAAAGGTACATCCGATCGTCGAAATCAAGAACGAGCTTATACAAGTTCTACAAAAAAGTGGCGGCGAAGGCGGTCAGGAAATGCGCTGACTGCCCTCAGCATGGAGGATACAAAAAGGTGTTCGATCTTCGCTGGACGATGTACTGACGATGTGACTTCGGAAACATTCCGAAGTCAGGATGGAAGGGTGGCCGAGTATGGTTGATGGCACCGGTCTTGAAAACCGGAAGGGGAGCAATTCCCTCGTGGGTTCAAATCCCACCCCTTCCGCCAAAAAACGACGCGAGACGATACGAGAAGAGACGAAAGCCGGAATGGAAGGTTGGGAGAGTGGCTGATCCCGTCCGCCTCGAAAGCGGAAAGCCACGAAAGCGGCTCACAGGTTCGAACCCTGTACCTTCCGCCAGATGGAGACTTACTCAAGCGTGGTTCAAGAGGACGGTTTGCTAAACCGTTAGCAGGGCGAAAACCCTGGCGTGGGTTCGAATCCCACAGTCTCCGCCACATTGAAAACAAGGCGGCGCCGTCATGGCGTCGCTTTTTGTGTCAAGAGCAAAAACGGGGAATTCAAATATTTTACTCTATTTGGCTAAATGGTTGGTAGCCATCGGATTTCCCCCTCTTGGGCTATAATGTCTTTGCCAGAAAACGCCAGAAAGGTGAGAAGCCTTTAGGCAACCCGTGATTCTTTCGG
>Ga0070399_1002747_pt1 | contig 16474 bp, 16 predicted proteins | sample BioMet4_FD_61217 | JGI IMG/M metagenome (GOLD analysis project Ga0070399, IMG submission 61217) | Microbial communities from bioreactor (seeded with sewage sludge) at LBNL, California, USA - Biofuel metagenome 4 (version 1) | ecosystem: Engineered > Bioreactor > Anaerobic > Unclassified ... | reverse complement strand
ATTTTTGCATAAAACACAAAAAATATTTGGAAAGTTATGTTTTTTTGAGTTATATGGTGGTATTTATATAAATGTTTTTCGTTGCATTGCAGAGATGAGTGGAATAGGAACAGTCCAAGCTGTGATGCTACTCGGCGCACAACCAAGGCTGGACTAAACTTATAAAAAAATATATAATAAATTGTATTATATAATGAATAAAGTGATTGAAAGTGCTTTGAACTTAGTGAAAGTTGAGTTGAAGTAATCGTGGATATAAAAATTTTAGTGGCAGCCCATAAACCTTATTGGATGTTGGACGATGAAGTGTATGTACCTATCAATGTGGATAGAGAAGGTAAAACTGACATTTGCTTTATTGGTAATAATAAATCATATTGAGACGGTTCGAAATCAATATGAGCATGCCCATAGTAAAAGAAATCTGGATGAAATCGACGTATTATTAGCTTGGTTTTTGTCATTATTAATATTCTGATGGCTCAAGAGTTTTTTGTATAGGATTAGGGTGGAATATGGTGTATAATTCTACAAAAAAAAACAAAATGTTGATTATATATAATTTAAAAAAATGTGTTATAATTGAAAACATCGTAGTAAGTATTTGGATATAGTAACAATATGATAAAGAAAATCAAAAGACAGAAGGTAATCAAAAGACAGAAGGTAATATTAGCATGAGTATTGCAATTTTAGAAACAGTTAAGATGCAAGCTGGATTTGAGCTGGAATTTGATAAAATAATTATTAACGAACTTAAGCGCCAGGGACATGAACCGGTGCTCTTTTTGCCTGAAAACAGCACGTTAGACGCTGATTTGGGCGTTCCCATCGAATATATGGCCGGTGGTTCAATAGTTAATTATGAGAATATAGGAAGATTGACTAAATATTGGCGCATGCTTCAAAGAGAGTTCCGTAGAATAAAATGGTTTAACGCCGCATACGCTAAAGCTAAAAATGGCGAAGTTGATGCTATTATTTTAACAACAGCAACTTACCGTTATTTGCGTTCCTTGCGTAAAAGTAAGCTTAAAAATTCTCCTGTACCTGTAATTTTCATTTTTTTGGGCGTAACTCCTAAGGAAAAACCTCGCTTTTTGCGCGAAGTACGGGAATGTGCGAAATTTGAAAATATAAAGTTAAAAATAACCTCATTAAGGAATGATTTTCTTGATGAGCATAACAGTAATTTGAAAATTATTACACCACCTGTTGTGACTCCAGCGACTCTTCCTGTTAAATCGGAACAAAAAGACAAAAAATTTATAAAGATAGGTTTTTTTGGCCATTACCGCAAAGGTGAGAAAGACATAGATGGTATTTTGTGTGCCTTTGTTAAAGCTAAGTTGGGAGAAAAAGCGCGGCTTATAGTACAAATCGCGCCTACAAGTGACGAAGATGCAATTGAATTAAATAAAATAATGCGAAAATATGCCCAGGAACCAGCCATTTCCTTTATCACAGGTAAATTATTAGGAGCTAAGTGGTACGCAGCTTTGCAGAGCGTAGATGTTATTTTTTTACCATATACAGCGACGCGGTATCTATATAATTGGAGTGCTATATATTTTACTGCCATAGGATTTCACAAGCCTGTTTTGGTAACCTCAGTATTGAATCCAGAAATATTAGCAGGTTATGATATAGGCATGGAAGTGGATTTACAGGACATGGATGTTTTTAAACGACAACTCAGTGAGTTTGTTTATAGTTATAGGGAAAAATTACCGATTTATGAACGTGAGCTAAAACGAGCAAATAAAGATTTTGGCCACACAGAATTTATTCGGAAATTATTGGGGTGATAAGATAAACATGGTAAATGTAAAACCTATAATTAGCGTCATTATGCCAATCTACAATGGGGAAAAATGGTTGACCATCTCATTAAGTAGTGTATTAGGACAAACTTTTACGAATTTTGAAATATTGCTAATCAATGACGGCTCGGTTGATGCAAGTGAAAAAATTTGCCAAGGGTTTCTTAAAAATGATAATCGTATTCGTTATTTTTATAAAAAAAATGGTGGTGTGAGTTCTGCAAGAAACTTGGGGCTTGAGCGAGCTTGCGGTAAATTTATATATTTTTTTGATTGTGATGATGTGCTTGCCCCTGATACTCTAGAATTTCTCGTTAATTTGCAGAAAAATACAGGAGCAGATATTGTTTCGTGCTCGTTTAACGAGGTGTTTGAGCAGGCTGTTCCTACTATATTTAAGGACCAAAATATCGCTTTAGCAATAATAAAGACAACCGGGGATAAGTGGGATAATGGAAATGTTTTTACGCGTGCACTTAAGTGTAAGTTGTTCGCTAGACATGTCATAGGAGATATTCGCTTCTCCGAGCAAATACATTATTCAGAGGATGATCTTTTTGTAACGGAAGTGTTTATTAATGCGCAAAAGGTAATTTATTGTCCTGTAATTAAGGTCTTTTATTACCTTCATGACGAAAGTGTAACACATAGGGTCCAGCCATACAGCTTTTTTCAAGGTTTTGTTTTAGCAAAACGTCTTATAAAAGAGAAAATATATGCTGCGACAAACAACACAAATGTTCGTGAGTTGGTTTACCATGATTATTGTACTAGCATATTTGCGCTATTTCGTTACGCGGTACGCAATTCTGATAAAAAGGAATATGTACTATTACAAAAGAAATATAATAATATGTTAGGAGAGTTTCTAAATAAAGGGAAAATCACTATGAGGAAAAAATTGGAATATAAAACTTATATTAAATCTTATAAAATGGCCAGACTTATACATGCTAGAAAATTTTAAAACAATGGGGAACGTGGTGAATAAAGTCGATAAGGTAGACGAGCAACCAACAGCAAAAACAAAGATGCAAATATTGTTATTACTGCAGCCCTTTTATTGGTAATTGCTTATGTTTGAGTATAGGCAAGCTGCTGACAGTTGCTGTGTTTGTGCGTATTTTACTTTGTTAGCAGTACAAGAGAAGTTATTGCAAATGTATTTTTAGCAGTAAATTATTTAAGCTATAGGTATTTTTCATGTTTATGTATTTACTGTTTTTACTTATACCGACTCTTATTATGCATGGAGATGTAGGAAAAATAGGAGGCTATGTTGAACGCATACTGCCTTTCTGTTTACTGTTTTTTGTGGCAGATGAATAAACAGATATTTGGGATATGATTTGGACAGATATCGGAGGTTCATTATTGATTATATGTTTAGAAACACTGCCTTATGCTTTTGCGGGACAGAGGCCATTACAGGGAATTTTTACTTGGCATACTGCTCTTGGTGGCACATTGGCACTGCTTTTGTCCATATTTCATTTTGGTATATATAAATGGATGAAGAATCGCAAAATAGTTATTTGGGGGTTATTTTTGCTGGTAATAGCTTTTATCTTTATAATTTTAACTGAGTCACGTGGTTTATTATTGGGATGTTTTACTTCTGCCTGTGTACTTTTAGGTGGAATTGCCCTAAAACATAATTGAAAATGAAAACAATATGTAGCTATATACTCATTATGGTTATATTATTAGTTCCATTTCTTTTGGTAACTACAGTTATGGGCTTAAATTTAAATAGAAACATTGCTAAAGATGGTAGGGTGGCACTATTAGAATCAAGCTGGCATATTTTCATTGCTCATTCACTATTAGGTGTTGGCGTAGGAAATTGGCTAGAACAATATAATACTGTTTATGGCGTAAATAACAGCGAAAAACACGTGGGCTCCCATCATAAGATATTTTTACAGGAGCTTAACGAAGCAGGTAGTATTGGTTTAAGTGGTTTTTTGGCCTTGCTAGGTTTCCAATATTTCTTAAGTTATTTTAGTTTGTTAAACCTTTGGCATCAATTCTTATATACTAGTTATAATGTGTAATAATAACGTATGAGTTTTTTGTAGCCTATGTAATGTGCAGGTTTCGTGTGCTGTAATTATAAAGACGATTCTGTCTGGAAGAATCGGAGTAGTGTAAAAAACAAAAAAGAAGGGAAGAATGCCCAATGCAGCGTAATAATATACAAGAAAATTGTCATGTATCTGCTACAGACCGGTACGTATGGTTTATTTTGAGTGTGATACAGTTTGTCAGTGATTATTTTGCAATAATTACGGCTGGTAGTTTGGCACTTCATCTAAGAAATGCTTTTATGAATAATGTGTTATCCTTTACATCTCTTTACTTTTACTGGGTGTTTCCCTTGATCTTTATTGTGTTTATTTCAGCAACTCAACTACAGCGACAACGGGTGCCTTTTTGGCAAATCGTGGAAAAGTTGTTTTATGCCAGTGTATATAGTATAATTTCGATTATTTCGTTATTATACATTGTACAGCTAGCAGGAACGACATCGCGGTTATTTGTTGGGTTGTTTTTTGTGTTTAGCTTTTTCTTTTTGGTTTTTTATCGATATATTCTAAAAAAAATATTGTGTCGGTTTCATTTTTTGCAAATACCAATATTAATTATCGGAGCGGGAAAGACTGCAGAATTGTTATTACAAGGAATCCGTGGTAATGCGGCGTGGGAGTATCGAGTCATTGGATTGCTGGAAGATAATGAAGTGCAGCCTGGTATATTAGAGCAGTATCCAATTCTCGGCAGGTTTGATGAAGCGGAGCAAGTAATTGCGGAAACAGGTGTTACCGCAGTATATCTTGCGGCACCTGGTATGCCACAAGATGAGCTGATTAAATTGATTTATCGTGTCCAATCATTGGTAAGTGATGTCGGTGTAATTCCAAACTTGATAGGGATGCCTATGGGCGGAATCGATGTAGGATCGTTGTTTGACGAAAAGTTAATAGTTTTACGAGTTAAAAACAACTTGGCTAGAAAGATTAATCGTATCATTAAATTCCTGTTTGACATGACGTTAACCATAGTGGGAACGGTTTGTATTTTCCCTTTTTTGCTTTTTATTGCGATTTGGATTTACAAAGATTCTCCGGGCCCGATTTTGTTTAAGCACACTAGGATTGGAAAAAATGGCAAAGAATTTCCCTGTTATAAATTTCGCAGTATGTGTGTTGATGCGAAGGAACGATTGGAAGAATTGTTGAACACCAATCCGGAAGCTAGAGAGGAATGGGAAAAAGATTTTAAACTGCAACATGATCCCCGCATTACCAAATCCGGCGTATTCCTAAGGAAAACCAGTCTGGATGAACTACCACAGATATTCAACGTGCTACGTGGGGAAATGAGCCTTGTGGGACCGAGGCCGATTATTCGAGATGAAATGAAACGCTATAGTACCTATATTGACGATTACCTTATGGTACGACCGGGTATTACCGGCATGTGGCAAGTTAGCGGCCGGAGTAATATCAGCTATTCGGAACGAGTACAAATGGATAGCTGGTATGTACGGAATTGGTCCGTGTGGCTGGATATCATGCTATTATGGCGAACATTTAAAGCAGTGAAGGAAGAAACAGGAGCTTATTAAAAATATATAAACAGGCAGGGGGGGCTTTATAGAATGAAGTATGACTATTTAGTAGTTGGAGCGGGGTTATTTGGCGCAGTTTTTGCTCATGAAGCCACAAAATATGGCAAACGTTGCCTGGTTATTGATCGGCGTGACCATATAGGCGGTAATATTTACTGCGAAAAAAAAGATGGCATCAATGTGCACAGCTATGGAGCCCATATTTTCCATACGAGTAATAAAGCAGTTTGGGATTATGTCAATAAATTTGTAACATTTAACCATTACATTAACTCGCCCATTGCTAACTATCATGGTGAATTATATAATTTGCCATTTAACATGAACACCTTCAACGAGATGTGGGGAGTAGTGACACCTCAAGAAGCAATGGCAAAAATAGCGGAGCAACGAAAAACGATTGTTGGCAAGCCGAAAAATTTGGAGGAACAAGCGATTAGCTTGATTGGAACAGATATTTATGAAAAACTGATTAAAGGTTATACGCAAAAGCAATGGGGCAGAAGTTGTGCGGAATTGCCCTCATTTATTATTAAACGATTACCTGTTAGATTTACTTATGATAATAATTATTTTAATGATCCTTACCAAGGAATTCCGCATGGTGGATACAATATATTAATTGAAAATTTGTTGTGTGGTATTGAAGTGCGTACCGGGATTGATTTTAATAAAGTACAGAATGAATATAAAGTGTTGGCAGAAAAAAGCATTTATACTGGTGCAATTGATGAGTTTTTTAATTATCAATTAGGGACGTTGGAATATAGAGGCTTGAAATTTGAGACAAAACGATTGGAAGAAGAAAATCATCAGGGCGTAGCGGTTATGAATTATACCGACAGTGAAACGCCATATACCAGGATTATAGAACATAAACACTTTGAATTTGGGACTCAGCCGGTAACGTATGTGACGAAAGAATATCCGTCAGATTGGAAAATAGGAGAAGAAGCTTATTATCCGGTAAATAATAAAAAAAATCAGGCACTATATCAACAATATGAAATTTTAGCTCAACGAACGCATGATGTGATTTTTGGCGGGCGTTTAGGCGAATACAAATATTATGATATGGATAAAGTGATTGAAAGTGCTTTGAACTTAGTGAAAGTTGAGTTGAAGTGATCATGGATATAAAAATTTTAGTGGCAACCCATAAACCTTATTGGATGCCGGAAGATAAAGTATATTTTCCTATACATGTGGGTAGCGAAGGAAAAACTGGTATTGGCTTTATCGGGGATAATACAGGCGATAATATATCAAACAAGAACGCAAATTATTGTGAATTGACAGGATTGTATTGGGCTTGGAAAAACATGCATGCTGATTATATTGGGCTATGCCATTATCGCCGTTATTTTGCGCATAAACATCATGGTAATAGTATTGAAAGTAAACAAAAAGCAATCTTGTCTAAAACGGACTATGAAGTATTACTCCAAGACTATGATTGTATCTTGCCAGAAAAACGCAATTACTATATTGAGACGGTACGAAGTCAGTATGAACATGCCCATAGCAAAAGGGATTTGGATGAAATCGAACGAATTATCAGCGAACTCTATCCGGAGTATATACCTGCATTCCATACGGTAATGAATAGTAAAAAATTGTATATTTTCAATATGTTCGTCATGTCTAGTGATCATTTTAATACCTATTGTAAATGGCTATTCAACATATTGTTTGAGCTAGAAAAACGTATAGATATCAGTACATATAACAAAACAGACGCAAGAGTTTTTGGCTATTTAAGTGAACGGTTATTTAACGTTTGGCTGGGACATAATAGGCTAAAGCATAAAGAACTAAATGTAGTTTTTATGGAAAAACAAAATTGGATTATTAAAGGCGGGAATTTTTTGAAACGAAAGTTCATGAAAAAAAACTCCGGTTTTGATAAAAGGTAGAAAGGCGAATAATAGATGGATATACAGAGTGAACCCAAGCGTGTATTGCAAGCTTTTATTTCTAACGACCGGGGTGGATTAACAGGCTACATTTGTCAGAACTATCGATGGATAGATAAGACAAAGGTTCAATTTGATTTTTTAACCTATGATGAGACAATCGATTTTAAAAGTGAATTCGAAAAGTATGGGGCAAGATTTTTTATAATACCAAGACCAACACATCTATTTTCTTTCATAAAAGCATTCAATAACATTATAAAAAACAATCGGTATGAATTTATCCATTTCAATTTATCATATGCCAATATTATTCCTGTTTTAGTAGCCTATGCCTGTGGAGTGAAGATTATTGTTATACATTCGCACAGTACGGCAATAGATAGTGCAAAAGTTAGTACTCGTTTTTTTAAAAACATCGTTCATAAAATTGGCCGAAAGATACTAAAGTATGTTTGTACGGATTTTCTTGCATGTTCGCAAAAGGCTGGACAATGGATGTACACAAGTGAAGTTTTAGGAAGCGGGAGATTTCATATTGCTAAAAATGCTATTGATATAGAAAAATATCGCTTAAATCCTGCGAAAAGGGCAGCCTTGCGAGATGAATTGGGGATTGGTAACGACACATTCGTTATTGGGCATGTCGGAAGATTTACTTTTCAAAAAAATCATGAATTCCTTATCGAAATATTCAAAGAAATTTATAAGCGTAATAAAAATAGCAAACTTATTTTAATTGGCAAGGGTAAAAACGAAGTAAAGATTAAACAAATGGTCCAAACATGTGGATTTGGTGATAAAGTGCTGTTTTTAGGTTACCGTGAAGATATTCCAGAGCTGATGAGCGTAATGGATTGCTTTGTTTTACCTTCTCGTTTTGAGGGCCTTGGAATTGTGGGGGTTGAAGCACAGGCCGCAGGGTTACCAACCTTTTTTTCTACCGAAATACCCAAGGAATTAAAGCTTACACCTTTAGCTTATTCTCTGTCGTTGCATGATGATTCGAAATTGTGGGCGGATAAAATATTGCAGGTAAATGGTAAAAACAGAGAAAATTTTGAATTGAAACTTATTGCTGAAGGGTATGATATACGAACTGAAATAGGTGAGATGCTCAAATTCTATTTGAGTAAGTGAGGGCTATTATGACTGAAAATAGAAAAGCACTAAGGTTTTTTATTGAAATGAAGCATGGATTGGGTGACTGCGTACGGATAATTCCAGCGTTGAAGATTTTGCGTGATGCCTTCCCTGATGCTTATATAGCTTTAGCCGTTAATGGTAAAGTGAATGAGGATTTATTTAAACTGTCAGGAATTAGAATTGACCAATTTTATTATCTTAGTATTCGAAATAATCCTTTGAGAGATACCGTTAAATTGTTTTATGAATTAAGAAAAAAACATTTTGATTATGCTATTGCTGCGACAATGACCCCAGTTAAAAAGGTGAAGTTATTGTTTAAAATTATTGGAGCAGGGAATTATATTGGCGAACAATTTAGTGAAGAGGGCGGCAAAATTGAAAAGCCCATAGTTGAACGAAATGTAGATTTATTGAGAGGCCTGGTAGATATACCCGCCAAAATACCTGCACCGTTTTTATATCCGGATCAAGTAACTGTTGATGAAATACGAAAAAACATGAGAAGCGTGGATTTACAAACTAAAAGATTGATTGTTAATATTGGTGGTGGTCTGCCTTGCTTTTTCAAAGTGCATGGCAAAAAAATTAAAGAATATCCTAAAGACTGGGGAATGCCTAAATTAAAAAAATTAATTGCATTATTGAGCAAGGATGGATATCAAATATTTTTGTTGGGTGGAAAAGATGAAATATCTAGAGTCCCTTATGTGCGGGAACTGATAGATGGCGAGCAAGTAATAAATTTTGTTGGCAAACTATCAATAAAACAATCGGTTGCTCTAGCCAGTATCTGTGATGTATCAATCGGGGTGGACACGGGTATGCAGCATATAGCAGATGCTGTGGGGATAAAAACTATTTCAATATTTGGTTTAGCGAATCCCAAATTACACGGGGCCTATTCTAATAGGGCCACATTCATTGAATATCCCGTGAAATGTCAATATTGTTTTACGAATGCTCAGTATAAGTGGTGCGATAATAGAATATGTTTAAAAGGAATAACGGTGGAAGTTGTACATAAGAAAATATTGGAAGTGTTAGGCAATAATAGCTATGACCAGAATGAAACGGGGGAGCGGCAATGCCACGAATAAGTATTATTGTTCCGGTATACAATAGTGAACAATATTTAGACACATGTGTGCAATCAATTTTGGCGCAGACGTTTATAGATTTTGAGATATTATTGGTTGATGACGGTTCTGGGGATAAAAGTGGTAGTATATGCGATAATTATGCAAGATTAGATAAACGGGTCAGGGTAATTCACAAGCAAAATGGTGGTGTCGCGCTGGCACGAATCGCGGCCTTTGATCTTGCGGCAGGAGATTATGTCAGTTTTATTGATGCAGATGATTGGATTGAAACAGATATGTACGAAAAGATGTATTACTCGGTAGAAAAATATGGTGCAGAAGTTGTAATCTGTAATCGCAAACTTGAGTGGCCAAATGGAAACAGTGAAAAGGTACAGCTGCCATTTGCTTCAGGTTTTTATGCAGGAACCGCAGTAATGCGGAAATTTCGTGAAAGATTTATTTATGATACTGGGGCTAAAAAAGAGGGAATTACGGGATTTTTATGTGATAAGCTGTTCAAAAAGGAATTATTAGCGAATAATAAGCAATATGTAAATAAAAATGTTCATTGGGGTGAGGATCAATTGTGGTCTTACCCGAGTGTTTTCGATGCAACATCAATTTATTTTTGCGCAGAATGTTTTTATCATTATCGACAACATAATGAACATGTTTATTTAAACAAGCTTACCAGCAGTTGGACCTATTATGCCCAAACGATTGAACAGATAGCAAAAGATAAGCAAGTGGTTAACAACCAATTATCGTCAAGAATGGCCATAAGTGCCATAATGATGATACATGGGGTTGTTTATAATAGCAATTTGGTTTATAAAGATAAACAAGCAAGTATTAATAAAATCATTAGCAGTGAGGAATTTTTGGAATTAATAAAAAAAGGCAGTTCCCAAATATTGCCAATAAAAAATAGGGTAATATATAATCTAATGCGCTATAAATTAGTAATGCTAATTATGTTACTAATGTGTTTAAATAAGATTGTTAGGAGAGCTTTTTTATGAAAAATTGTATAGAATTCCAAAAAAAACTGTTTTTACTTGCCGTTGTGTTAATACCATTTGCTGTTATACCCAATATGGTCAGATTAAATGTGTTAGGAAGTATGGGAACAAAATTATCCATTTATCCTATTATTATTGCGATTTGTTTGGCTTTTTGGCAAGAGCATAGATATAAAAATTTTTTCCAAAATAGCGAGCTCTTTATCAAATATAGCGTGGTATACCTTGCTGTATTAGTTATTTCTTTACTATATGGACTTTATGGTTTCCCGTATTGGAATTTAATTGATATAGGGCAAATTAATAAGCTTGTTATACTAAATACATATATGATTGGACATGGGATTATATTTCCGCAAACATTACTTGTTAAGACATGGGTAATGATACGATTTACTAAAAACATAATACTTACTTATATTTTTACATTTGGGGTATCATATTGGGTGTATTGTTTGTTTTATAATAATGGAAAAGAAGCCATAAAATTGCTGATTAGAGGAATTATAACAGCAACGATTTTGGTACTTGGATATTCTGTTTTTGATTTATTCTATTTAGCAGGAAACGAAGTGGCGACAGGTATACTTCAAATAATAAATCCATTTATGCACACAATAGAGGCGGATGGAACTAGCTGGCCTCCATTATTATGGATGGGGCAGTTGCGCTCTCTTTTTGCAGAACCATCTTATTTTGGAATGTATGCAGCTTTTGTTTTACCTATTTTATCAATTTGGCTTTTTGAAAAAAAACGTAAATATTTGCCATTATCTTTTTTATTTTTCTTGATTTTCTGTGATTTCATGACAAATGCACGCACAGCAATTCTATTGTTACTGGAGGAAGTTGGCCTTCTTTGTTTGTTGGCAGTATATTTAAAGAAAAAAAACATTTGGCAAACATTTGGAATGTTGGTTTGTTGTATTTTAATAGCCTTTGTCTGCGATGCGAGTTTTAATGGTTATTGCAACCAAAAATTAAGCAATCCTGCAATGGCGAAATTACTGAGTGAAAAGCAATTTGGTGCGTATTTGGATAATAATCTAGGTTCGCTGACTGGGGTGCATAAAAGAAGTAATTTATCGCGATTCTCAATTGCTTTTGCAGAGGTGCAAATTGGTATAGAAAACCCAATATTCGGAGTAGGAAGTGATTTGAGCACAGCGTATATTCCATCGCATTTTCCTGATTTCTTAGAAAAAAACCAGGAAATGACATCATGGGTTGATCGGCAAGCGAGATATGGCATATTAAAAAATCCAATACCGAAATTGACAGAATATACCGCACGATTTGCGGAAACTGGAATTTTGGGACTAGGAATGTTTTTGCTACCTTTCTTGTACGCTTTTTTAAAAAAGGGTATATTATTAAAAAAAACTAAAAAAACGAGAGATAAATACGTAATTGGTTGCATGGGAATTTCAATTATTGCTTTGCTTGTGGTTGGAATAGGGGATCAGATCAACATTTTTTATTCGATGTGGTTGATATTTGGTGTATTTTTGACAATTCAGTTTAATGAGCAAGATAGTGGTGCTGAATGAATATGAATCAACGTAAAATTGGAGCAATTTTATCATATGTTAATCTAGTTATAAGAACTATATTAGGATTGGCGTATGTGCCATTGTTGTTGTATTATATAGGGAAAAATGAATATGGCTTATTTCAGTTGATGGGGTCAGTAATAGCTTATTTCAGTGTACTCGATTTTGGTTTGTCGGCTGCTATTACAAGATATTATGCCAAGTACCTAGCCATAAGAGATTACTTGAAGATGGAGAATATTGTTGCTGGAGCGCTGGTGGCTTACGCTGTAGTTACTATTGTCATGTTGATTACGGGTGGAGTTGTATATTTTTCTTTGGACAGTATATTTGGGGAACAGTTTACGTTTAACGAGATGGTAAGCGCAAAGCATATTTTCGTATTGTTATTATTTAATATGATGATAACAGTTTCCACTTTGGTCTTTACTGCAGTAATAAATGCACATGAACGTTTTTTGTTTATTCAGGGGGTAAATTCTGTACAGTTAATTTTACAGCCCTTTGCTGTGATTGCGGTGATGCAAGTTCGTCCGTCGGCATTTGCGGTAGTAATGGTACAGACTGCACTGAATATATTGGTCATAAGCGCCAGGATATATTATTCATTTTTCAAACTAAATATTAAGATTAAGTATCACTTTTTTGATAAAAGTTTATTTTGGGGTATGGGTTCATTAGCCGGCAGCTTATTTATCGTTACGCTGGTTGATCAAGTGTTTTGGCGGACCAATCAAGTTATTTTAGGTATCTATGGGGGGACTGCGGCTGTTGCTGTATATGCAATTGCAGCTACCATATATATGAACTATATGGCTGTTTCTACATCGATATCCAGTGTTTTTTTGCCTAAAGTGACACGGATTGTGGTTGCCGGCAATGATAGGAAGTTATTGTCGGAATTATTTATAAAAATAGGCCGTTTGCAGTATTTATTGCTGGCAGTAGTTTTGAGTGGATTTTATTTATTCGGACAAGAATTTATTAAATTATGGGCAGGCGGTGATTTTTTGGATGCTTATTGGATTACTTTAATTATTATTTGTCCGTTTACAATTGACTTAATACAAAATATCGGGCTTGTAATCATGCAGGCACAAAATAATTACTGGTTCAAAGCTACGGTCTATTTTATTGTTTGTATCTTCAATATTATAATAGCAGTGCCGTTAGCAATAAAATATGGGGGAATTGGTTGTGCAATAGCAACAGGATTGATGATGTTTATTAGTAATGGATTAATTATGAATTTGTTTTATATAAAAGTGGAAAAAATAGCAATTAAAGAATTTTGGTGGCAGATAGGAAAGATGACAGTATCAGTTTTAGTTTGTACCGCCATTGGTTTTACCTTTAATTATGTATTGTATGGTGGAATCGTATTATTTATTTGCAAGATTGCTTTATACTTGTTGTTGTATTGTATTTTGATGTGGCTTTTTGCGATGAATGATTATGAAAAGAATTTGGTGAAAGAACTACTGAATAAATTAGATGAATTATGGTCGGCTATCTGGGGGACTAAGACAATTAAGTAAACCACTATCTATAGGCGAAAATCTGAAGAAAGTTTAATGCCATTATCGGACTTGTTAAAAAAGGTTAAACGTGTTATACTGAGCGTGAATAAGGGTTCTGTTGTAGTATGTTTTTTGCACAGTACAATATGTTTACTTATCTGGAGGCAGTTTTTTGATGAAGATTTCTATGCTTGAGTTGTGGAATGAATTTAAATCGTCTAAAAAAAAATTATCGTTAGCTTTTGCTGTATGCACAATATGTTGCTTGATTTATAGTGCTTACTGTATTCCTCAGATATACATGGCTCGTATTGAGATTGAATTACCGGCTAAAATTGATATCAATTCAGCGAATATGATTGCAACTATTCTACGCGGTGGCACTTTTATGGAACAGGAAAATGAAGATTTGGAAATCATGCATTCAGTAACATTGGTTCCCAGTGGAGATATTATAAATGTTGATTTTTCAGGTGCAGACTATGCTAAAGTGGACGCTTTTAAAGAAAAATTCGTTGAACAAGGTCTACTAAAGAGTAGAGCCTATGTTGCCGAAGCGTATGGAAAAAACAAAGCTAATCAGATTGAAATTATTCTAGATGAAAAAAATTATAATAGACGAACTAACCCTGTTAAGACAATTAATATTTATGCCGCAGTGCTTTTAGGCATTGTTACAACGTTTTGTGTGCTTGTTGTTGAGGTGGTTTTGAAGAGAAAACATGTTTAAGGGACAAAGAATTTTCACATCAAAAAGAACACTTGCCACTTTCTGTATAATTTTCCTATTGGCAGTGGGGACGTTATATGATATTGTCAACTATATACAATTTGTGGATAAGTATATCTATTTTTCGATATTTGCGTTGTTACATGTTTTACTAATTTTTGTTACAGCCCGTGAAAAGGTCAGCGATGTGAAGCTTTCCAGATTTTCTATTTGGGCTGCCTTTTCCCTTTCATTGGGCATTACTACTCTTGCCAATAGTTATATTTTGATTCGTTCGTGGCTTTTTTTCATGCCATTAATGTTGCTGGTATGGTTTGTACTTATACCGGCAATAAAGTTTGAATTGGCAGATGTTTTATTTATTTTGAAGAGTATTGTTTTATTGGGAATGATTTATTGTTTTGCTAATTTAGTTATAAATTATGATATACTCTTTAGTTTTTGGAATACAGCAGATGCGTATAAAAATAATTGCCAGGGCGTATATTTTAACAAAAATTATTGGGGACAATCGTTGATGCCATTTGTTACGGTCAACGTTATTGTGTTACTGTTAGCACAAAAAAATAAATATTTGTGGTGGGTGACTTTAGTCATACTGCTTTATAATATAGTGGCTTCTTTATCACGAGCGGCAATTTTAGCGGTGTGTATTTTTTTTGGGTTCTCTGTCAAATGTTGGGGTAACCCAATACAAATTAATCTTACCGGTGGTCTGATAATGACCATCGGTATTTTTATGCCTTGGAAAATAGAACTCTGTTTCGTAATATCTTAAACGTTTTAATGCCGTAACTAACTCTTTTTAGAACCTTAATCTTATTGTTTATTCCCTCTGTAAAACCATTCGTTACCTGATACTTAATTATGTTGGTAATTGCTTCAAACCAGCGCCTAAACGTAAGTCTACAATTTTTGAATTCTTCTAAACCTGCCTTATCTACCAGCCACAACCATCGGCCCAGTGCCCGCTTTGCCTCAAACTTGGTCTTGTTCCTAAAAACTTTATAGAATTCTTCTTTAAGTGCATAAGCACGGCTGAGCCTAGGTGATAATGAAAGCATTACATTAACGGCAGCCTTATCCTCATCGCTTAATTTGCTTCTCGGACTCAATAGCAGCTTTTTGCTGCGTTTGAAGTAGGTCCTTCTAGCTTTTGACATCTTGAGCTGTTCTTGCTTTCTTACCTTGTCCAAGTCCCATGAAACAAGCCTTATAACATGAAATTTATCCGCTACGATCCTCGCACATGGGAACAAGTCTTCAGCAATACTGCGGAAAACATTACTCATGTCCATTACTATTGTTTTAACCTGTTTCCTTTCCTCGCGGTTAAAGCTTAAAAAATATTGCTGTAATTTACCTGTGTTTCTAGATGGAAGTATATCCAAGACCTTATGTTCAGAGGGGGCCGTCAGCACGCATTGGAACTTCTCTCCGCCGGCGTTGCCTCTAAACTCATCTATACTAAGAATTCCAGGTAGTTTGGGTTTGGGAAAATTAATGATGCTGAACTTTCGCAAAACAGTGCTTATGGAAACAGAAAAGCGTTTGGCTATTTGCGAAAAGGGCTGGGCAGCCTGTATCTCCTCAATGATTTTCAAAACAAAACGATTGGTAGCCCGTTGGTAACGGGCTAGGAACGTGTTCTTCTCATAAAATGTTTTGGAACATTTTTTACAGACATATCTTCTTTTACGGACGTGTAGATATACCGTACTACCGAAAGCCCCAAGGTCTTTGATTCTTTGTTCTCTGTAATCTTTAATGTATGAGGTTAAATGTCCACAGTGGGGGCAGCACTGTTCTTGTACAGGCAAAGATAGATAAATGTGTTGTTCTTCCGCAATATTCACAACGTTTTTAACAATAACACCTTTTAAATTAAGACATTTTTCGATATAATTTAATGTGAACATAAGAGTAGACCATCCTTTCGTTATTTCTTGGACGATTTAATTGTACTGGATATTTCGCTCTTATGTTCATTTTTTACGCAAAAAAATGTTGGAGTGATTTCTCACCCCAACATTTAGTATAGAACC
>Ga0070399_1002737_pt1 | contig 16520 bp, 14 predicted proteins | sample BioMet4_FD_61217 | JGI IMG/M metagenome (GOLD analysis project Ga0070399, IMG submission 61217) | Microbial communities from bioreactor (seeded with sewage sludge) at LBNL, California, USA - Biofuel metagenome 4 (version 1) | ecosystem: Engineered > Bioreactor > Anaerobic > Unclassified ... | reverse complement strand
TCATAAATATGCTGCTGAAATATGGTATTCAGATCAGTATGGATGGAAGAAACCGTTGTCTTGATAATATTTATATAGAACGTTTCTGGCGGACTGTGAAATATGAAGATGTATATCTGCTCCAGTATTCTACAGTTGCAGAACTGAAGGACGGACTTAAGTCGTTCATCAGATATTATAATACATGCCGGGCTCATCAGGGACTGCAGGATCAGTTTCCTGATGATGTATATCAATCATTCCAGCGGGATAAGCCGGAGGCAGTAGCTGCCTGACCACTTCAATTTATGCAGAAATTCTGTGTTGACAATTGGGCCTGTTATAGATATCTTCAAAGCAGTTATCCCGCTGCATGTTATAGCAACAGAAAAAGTGGGTCCGTACAGTGAACATGATGGTGACCATGATGGTGAACATGACACCACACATGATGAGAACAGAGTTATGCGAATCCTTACATTTTGTGAAATTCCTAGAACTCGTACGGAAATTCAGGAATTCGCAGGTGTCAAAAGCCGGAGATATATACAGCTTGAAATTCTTAAGCCGCTTCTTGATTCAGGCAAGCTGAAACTTACCCTGCCGGACAAACCGCAGAGCAAGTTTCAGAAATATGTTGCAACAAAAGAGGAGAAGTAAATGCTTGATGCCTTCCAGCGTGCGCTTATAGAAAAAGCCGGTAAAGACAATGGCTGGGAACATCTAAAGAATTCTACTCCCGGATATGTAGATATGAGTTCTGCATTTCATTCGGTATCAGTTTTTGTTGATGATGAAGAATTACCCCAGGAATATAAATATAGAGTACGGTTTGATGTAACAATATCAGATTCCGAAGTGCTCCGTTCTGTTTCCAATATTCTATATAAAAAAGATGCCTATTATGTAAAAGATGAGGAAGCACTTTCCAGACTGTTGTATCGCTGTGCTGCATTGTTTGTTTCGCTCCCTGATTCTCCTCTCGAACAATATGAACGTCAGGTTCAAAAAGAGTTACAGGCTGATACGGACGGAATTATAAATACAGAGAAAGAAGTAACAGTTCGCCAGCGGGTAGGTCAGAATATCTATCGAGAAGCTCTCTTAAAGTACTGGCAGAATGCATGTGCCCTTACCGGTATTACAATTCCTGAAGTACTGAAAGCAAGTCACGCGAAGCCATGGGTTGACTGTGCAACTGATGCAGAACGCTTGAATGTATATAACGGTTTTTTACTTGCTGCGAATATAGACAGTCTCTTTGATTCGGGACTGATCTCATTTACTGATGCCGGAATGATCCTGATTTCATCGATTGTTCCACCTTCAGAATATATGCGGCTGGGAATATCCGTAGAGTGTAAATTACGTTGGATAGATAAAATGCATCTCCCTTTTTTACAGTGGCATAGAGAGAAAGTATTTAAATCTTGAAAGATGATAAATGAGGAGTTGTACAGGCATAAATGAACGTATTTGATTGTATCCCGTCTGATTTCTTTAATTGTCTCTCGAGTACCAGTAATTCAAGGATATATTCTGACTGCCTTGAACAGATATTTGAGCAATATGATAAAGAAGTTACTTTTCGGCTTCCCCGCAGTCAGCTGCGTGATGTCCTGGCTTTGTTTTTATTGGAAAATCATCTTGAACTGGATGATGAAAGTACATCCCTGCAGACGGCTTCTATTGGCAATGACGCAGCAGGGGCTGTACTTCGCAAATTCTGTTCATGCGGCTGGCTTGAAGAAGAGCTGGATGATGCTACTTTTGAAAAATATATTGTAATGACAGATAACGGTATTGCTTTGGCAGAATTTCTGCAGAAACTTAAAATGCCCTCGACACCGGAATTTTCCAGTTACATTCTAAATATTCTTAACAGATTTAGCCATCCTGACAAAGAACAGAAAGATGCTCCGTATAGTCTTACACTAAAGCCAACATTTAATGATGCAAAGGCCCTTTCGTCATCACTTAAAAAACTTTCTACGTCAATTAAAAAAATAATAGAAACAATGCTGCATGAAGGAACTCTTGTAAGCCTGACTGAGAATATAATTCAATATTGTGATGGTGATTTTATAAAAGAGTATTCCCGGTTGGTAAAACAGCAGAATATTCACCTGTATAGAAATTATATTACCAAGGAACTGGAGAAATTAAAGGAGGAACAGAATTTAAATGCTTTAACAGAGAATCTTATGCAGGAGGAACCTCTAGACAGGAACGAGGCACAGGCTAAAATTCTTGAGATGATAGATTCTGCAAAAAAATTTCTTCATGATGATTACAATAAAATTATGGAAGATATTAAACAGAAAATTAATACATATATCCGAATTGCCATAGCAAGAGAGCGAATGCTCCAAAATAAAGGATTCGATCTAAGGGGAAACGTTGAGCAGTCTGTCCGTTATTTGATTTCAGAAAAAAACAGTAAAGAACTGCAAAACCTGTATAATCTGCAGAAATATGAATTTATCGATCAGACGTCGATCAGCTATCCGCGGAAAAATCAGAATATCCTGCAGAATACAGAGACTGAATATGTTGAGTTATCTGAAGAAGAACGTCTGCGGCAGAAAGCACTTATTGAAGAAGAATCGTCTAATCCGTACTCAAAAGAAGAAATGAAGAAATACCTTGAGTTTTGGGAACAGCATAGTACAGACAAAAAGATAGACAACCGCAATTTACCATGTAAAACAAAAGAGGAAATCCTCTCTGCGCTTGCTGCAATTTCGTATGCAAAAGAGAATGGTTTTACTGTTGAAGTAATGAATGACTATATAGAATCAGAGAAATTTATGATTCGACATTGGAGTGCAGAAAAGAAATGACAATAAACGAATACTGGGATACTTCTTTTACTTCATCGGAAAAACTTCTATTTCAGAAGTGTTGTCGTGTGTTATTAAAAAAAACATTTATAGTACGTGATAAAGATGATGAAAATAGAAAAATGTATTATTTCATTTCTAAAAATACTGATTTTTTTTCATCTTATTTTGGATTTATGAGTTTTGATATAATCGTTTCAAAAGATGCCGGTATTGTGATGCTTCAAAATGACTGCAATAACAACGATGATGCTAAATTGACGGTAAACAAAGTTCAACTTAAACGTGTTGAAAGTATTGTTCTGTGCTGTTTATGGACACTTTTTGCCGATAGAATACAATCAGGGTCTCTCTCGAAGCAGATTTCTATCACGATGACGGAATTGCGCTTTGAACTTGAAAAATATGATTTTAAAGAAGTGATAGATAAAAGTACGATGCAGAATATTCTGAATCTTTTTGTAAAATTTAATTTGATCAGTACAAAAGGTGATATTGGTAATGATGACTTTTGTATCATACTATATCCTTCCTTACAGTTTGCATTAAATGAAAACGAGTTTGCTCTTTTTGCAAAAACAGTACAGGAACGAATGATGAATCAGCCTATAGAGACTCAACCGGATGAATCAGAAGGAACTGAAGATGATATAGATGGTGAGGATAATCTATGAATGATATGTGCAAGATTGCAAAAAAGCTGCTTCTTATAAACTGGTCATGTTTTCAAAATGAATGTATTAGACTGGGGAGTTCTACTCTTTTTAGCGGTGTTAATGGTACCGGTAAAACAACTATTCTTGACGCAATGTTGTACCTGCTTACTGCAAATACCCAGTTTAACAAAGCTGCTGATGACAAGGATAGAAGTATTTCCGCATATGTTCATGGAGACAGGAAGACTAACGGATCTGACCGATATTTACGTGGAGGTCCGGTTACCAGTTATATTGCGATGGAATTTTATTCTCCTGTTGATAAATGCTACTTCGTTGTTGCTGTGTGCATTGAATCCAGATCTGAACAGGACCGCGCTGAAAGTAAATGGTTTTATTTTCAGAATACTACTCTTGAAAATATTAATTTTTGTACCGTTGCGGATGGTAAACAGATAACAACATCCAGAACTAATTTGTTAGTTAAAAGCAATCCTATTAAGACATCCGATTTTCTTGGAAGGGATAAAGCTGTTTTGCAGATTGCCCGTGTGCTGGGGATCCGTGGTGATCCGAAAAAATATAAAGAAAAACTATTAAAAATGACTGCATTTGACCCGGAACGTAATGTCGATAAATTTTTACAGGATTCCGTACTGGCAGATGTAGAAGTAAATTCTCTGGCTCAGCTGCGCGAACAAAAAAGCCTTTATGAAAAAGCAAAGGAGATGTTTGAAAATATCAAAAGGGGAAAGATATTACTTGAAACTATAGAATCAAAGACTGTTGAATATGAAACTCAATGTAAAGCTGAAAATACCCGCAAGATGATGTTTGAATATCAGTATTTGTGTGACAATAATGCTCAGATAGCCAGGAAAAACATCGCGCTGAAAAATTTGACGTTAGAAATTGATGGTCTGGAAAAGCAGAGATTACAGGTTGAAAAAGAATTTGGAATTGCACATAAAGCCCTTTCTGAAATAGAGAACAAGAATCATTCACTTACGGATTCCCGGAATAGGCTGGAAGAATCTAAGAGCAGAATTGTGGAACAGATAAGTAAATTTGAATCAGAGATACGTAACTTACAGCAGTTACAAATAGCATTAAGCAATCTGATTATTGGTTTACATCCTTACATGAGTGTTCCAGAAAAGCAACAGACTGTCCTTGAAAATCTTTCAGAGCCGGATTTTAGCGCAGAAGAAAAAAGAGAGGTTTTTCTCGATTTTTCAAATAAGGTCGCTTTACAGAAAGATACTATTTATGGAGATCAAATTCGGCTGGAGGATAATGAGAGGAAATTAAAAGATGAGATAATCGAAGTGGAATACAATATAAGAAAACTGGAATCAAATATTGTGGTTTTTCCCACTGAAGCAGAGAATGCAAAGCGGATAATAAAATCAGAATTTGAAAAGCGTGGAATAAGAAGTGATGTCCGCTTTTTTGCTGAACTTGTTGAATCGTTGACTGATGAAAAGTGGCGTAAGTCGATAGAGACTTTTTTAGGGTACAAGCGTTTTAACATTATTGTAGATGATGATTACTGTGAAGCAGCTCTTGAGATTTTGAAAGATAAACGATTATTTAAAACAAATATTGTGCTGTCTGATAAAATTCTGGAAACTGAGATTACTGAACTGTCCGCCGCAGGTATACTTGTCATTAAAAACAGAGCAGCACGTAAGTATGCTAATTATCTGTTAAATGGAATCCATCTTTGTAAGACAATGCAGGAAGTCCATGAATACCCCTTGGGCGGAATTACACCGGATGGATTCCTCTCAAAAAGCTATACAGGCAGTTATATGGATATCCAGAAAACCCGACTCTGCCTTGGAAATGAAGTTGTAAAAATTCAACTTGAGCAGATAAAAAAAGAAAAAGAAAGTCTCCTGCAGGAGAAAAATGAATGTAGTAAAAAAATTGAGATTTTTAAGCAACTTAAGACAGTCATTGAAAATATTAACTGGAATACCAAAGACTATAATTTTGGCAGCAGTAATGAACTGAAAACTGCTCAGCATGATTTTGAAGAGATCACGCATCAGATAGATGAACTTGCACGTAGTCCAGAAATGATTGCTGCTATACGAGAAGTTGAAATTGCACAACATAATTTTGATACTGCTAAAAATAGAAATGACGATATCAGTAAAGAAATCGGTCAAAACGAAGAACGTCAAAAATCTTCTCAAAAGGAAATTGATGTTCTGAATAAACAAAAAGAAGAACGCCGGGTGCGATACGATGAGCTTGTACAAGCACATCCAGAACTTGAAGAAGAAATGCTTGAAGAATATGACCGGCAAAAGAAAAATAGAAATACTTTGATTATTATTTCAGAAAAATATTTAAAACAGTTGTCTGTTGATTCAGATAACGCGAGAAGGCAGCTTGAAAATATTCAAAGAGAATATAATAAAATCTCTGAAATCGATATAAATAATTGTGGTGTAGCATTTATCCCATTTTATCGTTCGCAACTGAGAAATGTAGCAAATGTAAAAGTTGATGAGGCGAAAGAAAAGCTGGATGAACAGTCAAAGAAGTTGCGGGATGTTTTCCTACATGATTTTGTGGCCGAGCTAAACGAAAATATTACAACTGCAAGAGCAGAAATTGATTCAATTAACGCAGAACTCAAAAGGATTCCTTTCGGCCGAGATATATACCAGTTCAAAATGATAGAAAAACCAGACAGGCAGATCTTCTTCACTATTTGTGAGAATCTGGAACTCTATTCAGATGAACCCGATTTATTTACCCAAAGAAAAGAAAGTAATGAACAGATGAGTTCAGACGTAGAAGATTTCCTAAATAAAATTCTAAGCAGCGAAGATGAGAGCGATTATTCTGATTATAGAAATTATTTTACTTATGATATGCGTATTACAAGCAAGATGGGCGATGAAGAGACGGAAATGGATCTTTCTAAAAAGCAAGGCTCTGCCAGTGGAGGAGAAAAACAGACGCCATATTTTATTGTTCTTGCTGCAAGCCTGATGCAGTTTTATCCGAAGAATGTTTGTTGTGCCCGTATCGCATTTATCGATGAAGCTTTTTCGGCTTTATCAAAAGAACGCATTGAACAGATGGTAAAATTTCTTGAGGAAAATAATTTTCAGGTTTTTTATGCTGCACCTCCTGAAAAAATAAACAGCATAGGACGATATATTGATAATACAGTAACATTGTATACTCAGGGAAAATATACAAAACCAGTAGAAGGATTTAAAAAACGGTAATGACCTATTCTATTATACAAAAAGAAATCCTCAGAAAGTTGCTTACAAAGTATGAATCAAGCAAAACATATCAAGAAGAAAATACTTTAAGACAGAGCTTTTATATTTTACCCCGTGAGGTGTTTGTAGAATATGAATCAGATTTTACAAATATTGATAAAATATTTGATTTTGAGAATCAGGTTTCAATGCTTGCAAAAGATTCTCTTGTTGAAATAATAAAAGACCATCAGCGATTCAAAAAAATAAAAGCTGTTTCAACAGAACAAAATTGGAATAAAATCAGAAATATTCTGGGTGTAAAAGAAAAAAGAGTTATACAACAGGAAGAGTTATTATTTTACAAGGCTCATCTTGATGAGCATGAAATAATAAAACAATACTGTTCAGCACAGATAGAACGGATAATAAGTAATAAAAAGCCTCAGTATTCGATGGATGAGGCAAAGCAGATTATAACGTTGCTTGCTTTTATTCTGAATAACAAAAGTGAAATTCTTGAGCGGGAATTATCTATTTCTGTTCTGCATAATTCGAAAACCTGGGAACAGAAATATAAAGAACGTGTATGCAGGATTTTACGGAATAGCAGTTATTTCAAGTATTTGGTTGATAGTATAGAAGATGTCAAAGAAGCAAATTCAATTATCCTTGAAGAATTGAATATCTATTCAAATCCATCATATATCTATTTTAAGGGCAATGCGGAAATTACTCTTGAAACTAATCATGAAATTGCAGTTATACCAGATTTTCCGTTTGCACTTTCTTCCGAATCTATTGGTAAAATAAAGAAAATAGAAGTCTTTGATAAATCTGTTATGACGATTGAAAACCTGACGACTTTTAATCGTTTAAAGAAAGAGAATACTTTTATCATATATTTAAGCGGATATCACAATACAATGAAACAAAAATTTCTCATTAAACTGTATGAACAGAACATTTCCAAAGGGCTTTCATATTATCATTTTGGTGATATTGATCCTGATGGTTTTTTAATACTTGAAAACTTGCGAAAAAAAACGAATATCGATTTTATTCCTTATCACATGAATATTGCAGATATCATTAATTATGAAGAATATACTAAACCTCTTGAACAAAACGATTTAATCAAAGCACAAGGACTTCTTGAAGGGAATTTGTATTCAGATATTATACATTATATGCTCAATAAAAATGAGAAACTTGAACAAGAAATAATAAGCTGGCTGGAAAAGAATCTTTGAAAAGAGGCTTCAGGCAGAGATGGATTCCCAGTGATGCCGTCTGTTCTGGATGATATCCAGATACAGTATGCCATTTTTTTCACGTACTTTGACACTTATATGACCTCTTTTATAGGTGTACAGATCTACACGTATTCTACATTATGTCTACACAATACGGTAAATTAAAGGTAAAAAAGAGTCAATCAAAATTATTCATAGAAAATGTATAGTGTCTAATTCGTTATAAAGTATAAAGAAGTCAAAAAAAAGACACTCTGTGAAAAGAGTGTCTTTTATCTAGCAGGGGTTGGACTTGAACCAACGGCCTCCGGGTTATGAGCCCGACGAGCTGCCAACTGCTCTACCCTGCGTCGTATTGTTTCACTATACTAATGTTTATGTGAAATTTTGTCAAGTGATAACGATACAGAATGCAGGGAATTCTTCTGTTTCAGGTATCTTATTCTGCATTCTACGGCAGCAAGGAATAATACTGCGATGGCAAAATATTTGAATCCGCTGGAAAAGCCTGAAAAGAAGTTATATAGACCATGGAGCATAAAGGCATAGATAAAGGGGATAATAGTTGTTTTGCGCTGGTGAAAAGACCAGACATACAATCCCGAAAGTCCGGCACAAAGGGTATGGATTATTACAGAAGAGAACATACGTATAATGATAAGTTTATACAATGCAAGGCTGCCAGCAATGCCTGTTTCCTGCAGGTGTTTAAGAAAATAGATGACTGATTCAAAACTGCCAAGGGCCAGGCCACAGATGAGTGAGCAGGCAAAGAACATCTGCAGTGTCAGTTTTTTTGAGGGCATCAGCAGCATCAGGCACATTTTGAGTGTTTCTTCTATAAGACCGTTAAAAATGAGGGCTGTAATCATTACGGATGCAAACGTATGTGATGTAAAGACCGGCAGGCTCAAGACGACATATTCCACAAAGGCTATCGGCAGTACGGCAAGAAGTCCTAAAAGCGAGGCCCACAGTTCATATCTGATCTTCATTCCTGGTACAAGCAGTGCAAGAACAGCGAATACTGTTATATAGAGGATAAAGCACAGAATGACGGGAACAAAGATATTCATAGTTTGAGAATAACGTATGTAGCTGATTTTTGCAATTGAATAATATAGGAAGATAATTTATTCTAAATGTAAGTTCATCCTTTTTTCGGGAGAGTTTACTATGGATGCTGTTTCAGAAAAGAGTTGTCTGCATGGGGAAATAACGGTTCCCGGGTCAAAAAGCCAGACGATACGCGCTGTTCTTATGGCTTTGCTTGCAGACGGAACATCTGTGATTCACAATCCGCTGCCAAGCAGTGATGGTCTGAGTGCATTCCGCGCTGCAGAGATTCTGGGTGCGCGTATTAAAAAAGAAAATGGTACTTGGATTGTAGAGGGCAGGGCTGGAAAGCTCTCTGCGCCGGATACGGTTATCGATACGGCTAATTCAGGTACTACGACAAGTTTTGTTACTGGTATCTGTTCTCTTATAAACGGGTATGCGGTGGTTACGGGCGATGAGCAGATCAGAAAACGCCCTGTGCGTCCTGAAGTAGAAGCCCTCTGTGCTCTTGGCGCAAAAGGTTTTATTACCCGTCCGGACTGTGACTGTCCTCCAATGGTTATGGGCGGTATGCTCCATGGTGGAAAGTGCCTGCTGCCTGGGTATAATTCCCAGCATGTTTCCGGTATTCTTGTGCCAGGTGCACTTATTCCTGCCGGTGAAAAAATTGAAATTAATGTGGATAATCCTAAAGAATCTTCTTATATACAGATGACTATTGACTGGATGAAAAAATATGGTGTTACAGCCAGTGCTTCCAAAGACTGTAAAACGTATACGGTTTTTGGCGGGCAGAAATATACAGCTGCAGAAACATCAGTATCAGGTGACTGGTCGGGTGTTGCTTTTCCGCTTGTTGCAGCGGTGTGTTCTAAGAGCGATCTTGTCATAAATGGTATCGATTTTTCTGATCCGCAGGGTGATAAGAGGGTAGTGGATATCCTGATTTCCATGGGTGCTGACATTGTAAAAGATATGGAAAAAGGCCGTCTTATTGTTCATGGCGGCAGACCGCTTAATGCTGTCTCCCGGATAGATATGAATGATATTCCTGATGCTCTTCCAGCTCTTACGGTTGCGGCTTCCTGTGCACAAGGCGATACCTGTTTTACAACTCTTGCACATGTCCGTGTAAAGGAAACGGACCGTGTTGCTGTTATGGCGGAAGTGCTTGGCAAATGCGGTGTACAGATTGATTTGACGGATGACACGATGACAGTCCATGGCGGCAGGCCAATGCATGGTGCGCGTATAGACAGCCATAATGACCACCGGGTCGCAATGGCTATGACAGTGTGCGGTATGCTTTCAGATGGACGGATGACTGTTGAACATGCTGAATGCGCTGATGTCTCTTTTCCGGGTTTTTATGAGCTGTTCCGCAGTGCGGGCAGCAGTATAACGGTGAACGTATGAACAGTTCTGTACAGCTGCAGTCAACGGTGATTCTCTGCGGAATGAAGCACTGCGGCAAGTCGACTCATGGCAGAAGAATAGCTGCTTTGTTTGGATGTCCGTTTTTTGATACTGATGATGAAATAGCGAAGAATACAGGAAAGAATGTCCGCCAGATTTATACTGAATCCGGCGAAGAGGCTTTTAAGGCTGTTGAAGCTGAAGCATGCAGAAAGATTGCCGGATATGCGTCTGAACATGTCTGTGTAATTGCAACCGGCGGCGGTATCTGCAATAACAGTGCTGCAATGACTTTTCTGAAGAATGTAGGTGTTTGTATTTTTTTGGATACTGACGAAAAACTATCTGCTGACCGTATTGTGCGGGAAGCTGTATACAGAGGAAAAGGTGTTTGGGATGGTCTTCCTGCATATATAGCAAAAGAAAACCCGCATACCGAACAGGATATGCGGGCTGTGTATCATAGATTCTTTGCTGACCGTTCTGTTAAATACAGAGCGGTAGCTGATTATACGGTAAGAATGGCAGAAGCTTCGATTCGTGAGAATACGGAACGGATTGTCTCTGTCATTCCTGTTATCAGGGGTTAATTACCACCGCAGTTTCCGCAGCAGCCTTCTTCTGACTCTCCGCATTCTCCTTCACCGCAGCCACCGCCGCAGTTTCCACAGCTGCCGGAACATCCTCCATGCGGAGTGAGTTCTTCCGGTGTTGCGTCGCGTACGCTGACTACTGAAACATCAAAGTACAGTGTTTTGCCTGCAAGATCCGGATTTGCATCGATGGTGATTTTATCTTCGGTGACTTTTGTTACTTTGACTACGGTCGGACCGCCTGCTGTATCTGCCTGAAAGCGCATTCCGACTTCTATCGGTGCACTGGAATCAAACTGTGTGCGGGGCACTTCCATAAGAAGCTTTTCATCATATTCGCCGTATGCATCTTTTGGTGCAACAACAGCTGAAAATTTGTCTCCGGCTGTTTTTCCTTCAAGCTGTGATTCAAGGCCGGGAATAAGATTTCCGTTGCCGTGCAGATATTCAAGGGGACCTGCATCTTTTGAAGAATCAATAATAGTACCTTCGGCATCTTTCAGCGTATAGTCGATAGATACCATTTTGTTTTTCGTAATTGTCATGAAAACTCCTGTATATGTGGAAATAATTACATTTCCTGAATGACTTCTGTTACCTGCGGAACTGCGTCTTTTAAATACCGTTCTACACCCATTTTCAGTGTCATGGTTGCCATTGGGCAGCTGCCGCACGATCCGGTGAGGCGCAGATGGACTCTGTTCTGTTCATCAATGGAAATATATTCCATATCCCCGCCGTCTGCCTGAAGCTGCGGTCTGAACATGTCCAGAGCTTCTTTTACTGTTGCTTCGATTGGGTTTACTTTTGCATCGCTCATAATAACTCCTCTGCACAAAGCATGCGTGGTTCCTTAAAGATACACAAAAAAGCGTATTTCGGCTATTCTTTTTTAAATAAAAAACAGTTTATTTGAGAATTCCTTTGATTACTGTAGCAGGATCAGTATCATAATACAGCCAGCCATATAAGACTGCTGCAGAGACGACTTTGCGTCCATAATCTCTTGTTTCCGAGAAAGGTATCGTTTCAAGGAAAAGATCCATCGGCAATTTTGTACCGGAACCAAGTTCCAGCCGTGCATCACTTACCCATGTTTTTACGTGGGTAATGCCGCTGTTATATGCAAACAGTGCCAGCAGGTCTGAATTATCGAGCCGCTGTATAAGACTGTGCAGATAATAGGTACCAAACTCTATATTGGTTGTGGGATCTGTCAGATCATAATCTACTGGTTTCTTAAGTTTCTTTGCGATATCAGCTGCTGTTGATTCCATAAGCTGTGTCAGTCCTGTTGCTCCGGCATAGCTTTCGATATCCGGATCAAACAGGCTTTCAGAACGTATCATGGCGTAAACAAGATATTCCGGCAGAGCATATTTAGAACTTGAACGGGTAACCTGTTCTTTAAAATTCTGCGGATAGATAAGTTCAAGCGCTTCACGGGTAAGTGGTTTGTCGCTGTTGCCGGCAACATTGGAAATAATCCTGATGCTCTGAGGATAATGATTAAGCAGGGTATCGTCACAGCCTCTCAGAAATTTTGAAAGATCTATTGCACAGTCCAGACTGACGGCTGATGTATCAGAGATTCTCTGCCATTCCGGGTATATGAACTGTGGCAGTCCGTATACTGCATATCCGGACAGAAATTTTTCCATATCCGCATCTGCCTTGAACTTTTTGTTTATACGGGTATCACAGAAAACTTTTTCCAGATTGCTGCCGGTAAGCCCAAGCTCATATGCTGCAAGTGTTTTATAATAGGTACCGCTTCCGCTTTTAAGGGCACTGGTAAAGGCCGCCTGAGCTTCGGCTTTGCTGTCTGTCTGGGCGTCTGCCAGATGGCTTTCTATAAGGCGCCCGCTCAGATATGCGTATTTTGCAGTGGTACTGTCATCAGCATAGCCGTTTATTATATTGTAGACTTTATAGAAGGCATTCCATTCACGTCTGGACAGGAGCAGCACTGATAAGGTGTCAAAAAAATCGGTAAAATATGACGGGTCATGCCATTTGGTGCAGTATTCCTGAAGTGTAGTGATGGCGTTGTCGGTAGATACAGACAGATCCATGTTCAGCCGATACCACAGGCAGTTGTCAAAGTCTTCCGGTGAATTTGAATCCGCTATAGCAAGATTATACCTGTTTACTGCGAGTGCATAGTAATCGCTGCCTTTGTCATACAGGCGGGCAGCATAGAAGCGCGCATAAAAAGCGTTTTCTTTATTCCCTGAAGACTCTGCACGTTCAGCCAGTTCATCAAAGAAGTTTGCGTTTTTAGACCAGAGGCTGCTTCCGTACAGGGATACTTTTCCCATGTCGGAAATCAGCTGTTCCGTAAAAACGAATCTTCCGTCGCTGTCTATTATTGAGATAACTGTGCTGAGCTGTTTATATGCGGAGATATAGCTTTTACGGTATGCTGCTATTCGAAAAGAAATGATAGCCTGCTGATTTTTGTCAAAAAGTTTCTGGTCACCGGAAAGGGATTCAGCATAGAACCTGTAATGCTCTGCGCTTATGGTACGGGTTGTAAACCATTTGAACACATCGCCGGCAAGTCGGGTATCGCCTTTCTGCTGCATTGCATTGAGTTTAAACCAGACCAGTTTATTGTTGCAGACCGTTATATCGATATCATTGGTCTGCTGAACGACCTGTCCGTATTCTTTATCTTCTGTCAGTTCGCTTGCAGAACGTAGCAGAGCATCTTCATCATGGTATTTTTTTACAAGATCAGCACAGGCGGCTATTCTTTCCTGTACATTGCCCATCTGTGTTAGTGCATCGGCGCTTCTGCGGGCGGCAAGGCCGGAACCGGAATCTGTACAGTTGCGGAAGTGCTTGATGGCTTCCACTTCGTTATTTTCCTGCATGCAGCGCAGCCCCATGTAGTATTCAGAATTAGGACCGAACTGCTGTACTGTTTGGCTGCTGCATGATGAAAGCAGCACATTTCCGGTTAAAATGAATAAAAGCGGAAGAGCCCTAAAATTGTGCATCACGATGAGGTACCCGTCTGTGCTGTTTACAGAGCAGGGATTGTAATATACGTACCTGAAATGATGTAATCAGGATTCTTTATGTGATTATACTTTGCAATCTTATGGTATTTCCACGGATTCTTGTAATATGCTTCTGAAAGATCCCAGAGTGTATCTCCCCAGCGTATTTTATACCGTATATCTTTTGGCTTTTCTGGTGCCGGCTTTGGTGCTTCTGGAAGCACTGCGGGTTTTTCAGGCACAACGATTTCGTTTTCTTTTGCTGCTGGCGGTTCTGCTGGTGCAGGAACCGGGGCTGGTGCAGGCGGAGGTGCAGGCTGTACGGCAGGAACCGGAGCCTGTGGTTTCTGACTGCGGGTATTCTTTGATTTAATCAGATTGATGCGGGACGGGAATACAAACAGTACCAGTACTGTTGCAATAATGCAGATTACCGCACAGATAATGCAGATAATTACATGTTTCTTTGTTTTATGTACAGCTTCCTGTGCTGTTGAAGAAGGTGTTCCATCTGCTGTTTCTCTGTCATACAGATTTGAGAAATCCAGATTTGATGATTCCTGTTCAGGCTTCTTTTCTTCCTGTACATCGAAATCCGGTACTTCAAAATCAGCTTCATTAAGTTCCGGTTCTTTTGTATCTGTTTTTTCAGCAGAAACAGGTTCTGCTGTACTTTCTTTTGTATCGAGGCTGTCAAAATCAGGAAGCTCAAAGAAGCTGTCATCTTTTTCCGGTTCAGATTCTTTCTTTCCAAAATCATCAGGAATTTCATCGAGACTCAGGCTGTCTGCATTTTTTTTGCTGCTGTCTGAATCATCAAGATCATCTGTAGTTTCATCGAAACTGATGGCAGGCGAATCAAAACTGAATGGAACGTCTACAGCATCTTCCGCCGCTTTTTCTTTCTGAGTTTTCTTTTCTTCAGCTGCGGCAAGAAGACCGTTCCCTTCTGCTTTATCTTCTGCAGAGAGCGCAAAATCAGCAGGTGCTTTCCGCTCATTTTCGCTGCGGCTGACCAGATTTATGGTAATATCATTATGATTGCCTGATTCCGGGTCTTTAATTTCAGCAGAAAGTTTATTGTTGTCATCAAGAAATACATTAAGGGAAAAATCAGGTTCTCCATTGGGATGTGCAACGAGGTTGTCTATTTCAAGCGTTGCTATGTATTCTGCATCTTTCATGGATTTTGTTTCAGAACGGTATAAATCTACGAGTACTGCAGACTGATTGTCTTTTACGGTAGTCAGATCCAGCGTTTTTTTGCCTTCAAATCCTTCTTCCAGAATGGGGTAAAAAGTACCGTCTGCAAGTTTTATACCGATAGTGTTATTCATATATCTACCTCAAAAATCCTGATAGCCTTATGTTAGATTCGATTCTTTGCAATGTCAACGACTCTGCAGTTCTAGAGTTTCCTTTACTCAATATCGGCTGCTTGCCTGTGTTTCTGAATGTTTTTTAATTGCTTTTTGATAATTCTCAACGTATAATTGAGGTGTACAGCTTTTTGTAATTTTATTTACGGAGGTTTTTATGGCAAAAGAATTGAAAGGATCAAAAACTGCAGAAAATCTTGCAACTGCGTTTGCTGGTGAGTCTCAGGCAAGAAATAAGTATACATATTTTGCAAGTAAAGCCCGAAAAGACGGTTTTGAGCAGATTGCTGCTATTTTTGAAGAAACCGCGGAAAATGAAAAAGAGCATGCCAAGCTTTGGTTTAAGCTGCTTAATAATGGCATCGGCTCTACTGCAGAAAACCTGAAAGCTGCTGCTGACGGTGAAAATTACGAGTGGACTGACATGTATGCCGGTTTCGCAAAGACAGCAAAAGCAGAAGGCTTTGATGCAATTGCAAAACTGTTTGAGGGTGTTGCTGCTATCGAAAAAGAGCATGAAGCACGTTATCGCAAGCTGCTTGACAATATAACCAAAGAACGTGTGTTCAGCAAAGACGGAGATAAGATCTGGCAGTGCAGAAACTGCGGCCATATCTGTGTTGGAAAATCTGCGCCCAGTGTATGCCCTGTATGTGCACATCCGGGCAGCTTCTTCCAGCTGAAAGAAGAAAATTTCTAGACCTGCTGTTAGAGCGATAGAAAGCATGCATTCTGCCGGTATACTATGACCGGCAGAATGATTTTTAATCCAGAAGATTTATTTCAAAATGTATAATGAAGAAAGAAAGATACAAAAAGATCCGCAGAATACAAGACGCTACCGCAGAAAAGTAAGAAAAGGTTCACGAACTGTTATCAAGAACCGGCCGATACGGCGTAAACTGCTTACATTTTTCCTTTTTGGCCGTTTTTTGACTATTTGTTTTGTTATTATCCTGCAGTTTCTTTTCCTGCTGCTTATCGATCACTGGCTGAATCCATATATCCATTATTTTTATGGCGGTATGGCGGCTCTGAGTGTTCTCTTTATCATTTATCTGGTTAATCTGCATACCAAACCTGAGTTTAAGCTTGTCT
>Ga0070399_1002735_pt1 | contig 16526 bp, 13 predicted proteins | sample BioMet4_FD_61217 | JGI IMG/M metagenome (GOLD analysis project Ga0070399, IMG submission 61217) | Microbial communities from bioreactor (seeded with sewage sludge) at LBNL, California, USA - Biofuel metagenome 4 (version 1) | ecosystem: Engineered > Bioreactor > Anaerobic > Unclassified ... | reverse complement strand
AATGATATACGCAACACCGTCATTTCATATGCGGCAGCTTCTTCTGACGGTGTAAATCCGCCGCAGATGAAAACAATACTGCTGCGTGACATAGCTGATGTATATGCGGGGTATAAGGACCAGACATCTCTTTCATATCTCGACGGTAAACCGTGCATCATGCTCAGACTGCAGAAGCAGAGCGGTAAAAACTCTGTAACTGCGGCACATAATGTGCGTAAACAGATTAAAAACATCGAGCATGCCCTTCCTTCCGATATTACACTTATAGAAGCATCAAACACCACTGATACTATCGAACGTACTATTAACGAAGTCGTAAACTCCGTTGTCCAAGGATCACTTCTTGCTATTCTCGTCCTGTTTATTTTCCTGCGCAGTTTGAAGAGCACTATCATCATCGGTCTGTCAATTCCAGTCTCCGTTTTTATAACAATAGTCCTCATGTATCTACGCGGAATGACACTGAATACCATATCTCTGAGCGGTCTGCTGCTGGGTTCTGGTATGCTTGTAGATAACTCCATTGTCGTTCTGGAAAATATCTTTACTTACCGCGAACATAATGCAAAACCAAAAGTAGCTGCTGTCCTTGGTACACAGGAAATGGTCAACGCAGTTGTCGCAAGTACTCTGACTACGGTATGTATATTCCTGCCGATGATCATGTTCAATAAAAAACTCGGCATGATGGGTCAGTTCTTCAACGACCTGGCCTTTACCATTGTATTCTCCCTGATGTGTTCTCTTTTCGTTGCTATCATCATGGTACCGGTGCTCGCTTCCACATATCTTAAAATTGACAGCAGTTCCGCTAAAAATACCAAGACCTGGCATGGCAAACTGAATATAGCACTCGGTCATTTCTTTGATGCAATGGATACGGCTTATGCAAACCTTGTCCGCAAAGTGCTGCACCATAAAGCACAGGTTATCACCGTACTGAGCATACTGCTTGTTCTCTCTTTCATATCCGTACCGGTAATCGGATTCATCTTCATGCCGGATGCATCGACCGATACAGTCACTGTGGACTTTGAGCTGCCGCAGGGGACAAAAAAGGAAGTTACTGAAGAAACCATACAGCAGATGGAATCTATTGCCCGTCAGATTATAAAAGGTATCAAGTTCTCTATCGTTTCTGTCGGCGGCAGTTCCATGATCAGTTCAAGCTCAGAAACGAATACCGGAACACTTACTCTTACCCTGTATTCCGGTAAAGACCGGAAGAAAGGCTGGGACAGCGATAAAACGGTAAAAGATAAACTGCGGCCGTATTTTACTAAGTTCCCGGGAACCGATGTTAAATTTGATACAGGCATGAACTCTGTCGGTTCAGGCGGTATCAGTATCGACATCAAGAGCAATGATTTGGAACTGGTGCGCAGCGTATCAAAACAGGTTGTAGAACTCCTCAAAAATAAAGCTGAAAAACTGGTCACAGAACCAACGAGTGACTTGAAAGAAGGTCTGCCACAGATTGAAATTGCACTTGACCGGGACCGTATGTATGAACTCGGTGTAAACGTTGCCACAATCGGCAGTGAAATAAGCGGTGCCATCAACGGTGTCACAGCAAGCCGGTATCAGGATGCAGGTGATGATATCGATGTTGTTGTAAAACTTTCCGAGGCAGACCGCAAAAAGGTTTCCGACCTTGACCAGATTTATGTAAAGAACAATCAGGGAAAACGGATTGCACTTTCAAACTTTGCACATACAGTACAAACTACTGCGCCGGTAACCATCTTCCGTGAAAACCAGAGCCGCATTGCACATGTCAAATTTAATCCGGCAAAAGGTCTCTCACTGGATAAGGTACAGAATGAAGTCAAACATATAATCGATGCAAACATCCCTATGGAAGAGGATCTGAACATCACGTATTCCGGCGACTATAAAGATATGATGGAAGCTGTCAAGAACTTTGCACTGATCATCCTCATGGCTATCATCCTGGTATTTGTTGTCATGGCCAGCCAGTTTGAATCGTTCAAAAGCCCGTTCATCATCCTGTTCACCATACCGCTTTCGCTTATCGGCGTGGCCATGATATATGCAGTAACCGGGTCAAAATACAATGTTGTAACGATCATGGGACTTCTTATGCTTGTCGGCATCATCGTAAACAACGGTATTGTTCTGGTAGATATGTCCAACCTGTACCGCAAACGCGGCATGGCTCTTGAAGATGCTGTTGTTGCAGCAGCAGGCAGCCGTCTGCGCCCGATTCTGATGAGCACACTTACTACAATTATCGCACTTGTTCCTATGGCATTCTTCCCTGGTGAAGGTACTGAAGGCATGCAGCCTATCGGACTCACTGTATTCGGAGGACTTACATTTGGAACAATGATGACACTGCTGCTCATGCCTACGGTATACTGCATCTTTAATAAAAAAGATGAAGAACGCAAAATCGCAGAACAGAAAGCTATTGAAAAAGCAAATGCTGTTACACCAGCAAAGGATTAACGTATATGGCAGCAAAAAAAACAAAACAGGCAGAGCAGCCTGCAGAACATGACATACCTGAAAATCCCGGAAAAGGCCGTAAGATGCGGCGTATAGAACTGATTTTCTCACAGGCAATGGAAGAAGACTTTATACAGTCATTCCATCTAAAGCAGATAAAGAATTATACAGAATTTCCAGAAGTCCGCGGCACCGGTTACAGCACTCCAAAACTCGGCAGCGACATCTGGCCGCAGCTGAATGCAATGATGATACTGTACTGTACCGATGAAGAAACAGAAACAGTCAAAGCCATTGTAACAGACCTCCGCAGACGGTATGTCGGAGAAGGAATTGCCTGTTATATAAGCAAAGCGAGGGAATGGTAATTTACCCCATGAATTTTGTTTCTCTTTTTCATTCTATCAGGCAGAAAACTGCAGCAACTGCAGTCTGCTGCCTGATAGCAGGCAGCATGCACATATATGCAGACGAACCAGTACCTCCACCGCTGCCGCAATCTGATACAAAAAGCATCAGCCGTTCTCCTGTTCTGAATGTCAGTCTTGATATTTCCGGATTCACCATCAACGGGGATAATCTTGCCCGAAGCGGATATGACTGGGCAGATAATAATTTTGTGCGGAATGTTCCGATTTTCTTTATTGCATTCCCTTCTCTTTCTGTACAGCTGCATCCTGAACGGCCAAAACCTGGTACTGTCTCCCGCAAAGATATAAAACTGATTTCGTTTTCCTGGCTGGCAGACGGCGTTCTTTCCCCTGCAGGCATTATGACAGGTGCTTCTGTCTCTTGTTCTATTACTCCGTTTTTCACGCTGACAGCAGCCTCCCATATAAGCAGCAGCTGGAATTACGGTTCAACGTTTGTAACAATTGCAACATATAACCCCGATAACAGAAAATACGATACCTGTACTTCTCTCAGCGGTGCCGCATACAGTTTTGCTGGAACAGCATCTGCCATGCTGCCACTGCCGGCACGCAATATGCTGCAGTTTACCTATTCTTCAGAATATACGGGATTTACCCGTGCAGAAAACGGTGAGCCGTGGAAATGCGGAATGAATCAGAATTCCGTAAACGGATGGAAGTTTACAGCCTCGGCAATGGCTTCACATATGTTTACAAAGGGCAGTATAAAAATGACAGGTATTACTTTTTCAGCAGGGGGCTGGTACAGCAGCAGTTATTATGATGATATCTATCAGCCGTATAATCCGTCTTATGTAACGTTTACCATAACGCCTATGATCCGCCTGCAGCCTGCTCCAAAACAGTCTGTCATAGTCATGGCTGTCATAAACCGTGAACGCAGATTTGAAAATGACTCATACACTACTAATCAGACACTGCTCCAGACATACACAGGCAGCAGATGGCAGTTTAAGACGTTTATGTGTATATGGCATATTCAGCTTAGATAATATCAGCAGACAGCTGCGTCCAACTGCTGCCGTCTGCTATTAAGAATCAAATCACATTTACGGCTTTCCATCGGTTTCCCGCTTAAAAATCCCTGTACAATGTTGCAGTTAAAGCCTTTCAGAATATCAAGCTGGCGGTCAGTTTCAACACCTTCAGCTATCGTTGTTACCCCCATCTTTGATACAAGGCTCACAATAGAATCAGTAATTTCAGCTTCAACGCAATTTTCCGAATTCAGATTGTTTATGAATTCTTTATCAATCTTTAATGTTGAAAGGGGCAGACAACGGAGATATTTATAAGATGAAAAACCTGTCCCAAAGTCATCAAGTGCTATATTTACACCGCCATTCCTGATCTGATGCAGTGTATCAAGTGTTTTTTCCGTATCACCGCAAAGAACACTCTCCATAATTTCTATTTCAAATTTTTCAGGTTCCACCTTATACTGATGCAGCAGATTATACAGGTTGCAGACAAAGTCAGGACGCTTAAGCTGTGAAGACGACACATTTATCGACATAATGCCTTCAAAGTTATATACAGCCTTCCACCGCTTTAAAGTTTTTATTGCTGTTTCCATGACCCAGTAACCAAGCTGAGCCATACGGTTTGTTTCTTCTGCTACCGGTATGAATATATCAGGAGAGACCCAGCCAAATGCATCATCGTGCCACCGCAGCAGCGCTTCAAAACCACGCAGTTCTTTGGTCTTTATCATGTATTGAGGCTGGAAATAGAGATCAAACTTCCCATATTCGGCAGCAGATATAAGACGGTTCTGCAGCATATTATGATCCATCAGTTTACGGTACATACAGTCATGGAATGATTCTACACGTTTCTTTCCATCCTGTTTTGCATTGTGCATTGCCAGATCAGCATATTCCAGCAGAACATTCGGACTACTGCCATCTGCAGGACTTGCCGCTACTCCTGCAGATATATGGATTTTGGCATTTTTAAACGATTCAAATATCTCTTCCGACAATTTTTCCATATCTGCTTTAAGAACAACATCAAGCACCGCAATAATAAATTCATCATCACCCAGTCTGAAGACCCGGCACAGATGCCCATGAATATTCCTGAGCAGATCGGCACACCGTATAAGCGTTTTATCACCGGCGTCATGACCGGCTGTATCATTCAGCATTTTCATGTTATCGATATCGATAAGCATAAGTCCCATATGCCTGCCGTTTTTTTCTGCCCGCTTGATCAGTGAACCAATGATTTTTTTAAAGAAATTCCGATTCGGAAGTCCGGTAAGAGAATCGTAGTATGACATGTAATCAAGTTTACGTTCCTGTATCTTTATTTCACTGACGTCAGTCAAGGTAACTACGCACAGATGATCCGGAGTCCCTGTCATTTCCAGAGAAAACCATTTTTTTGCAGGTGAATCATAGCAGACTGTTACATATGGTTTTTTATTCACTGCAGCCTGCACAGCACATGAAAACCAGCCAGGATTAAGCACGAGAGCATCACTGAAATCATAATACTTCATTCCGGGCTTGATATCATATTGCGTGCAGCCTTTAAATGCAGGATTTACATATTCAATAGTAAAATCTGTGACCTTGCCGCCGCAGTATTCAGGAGAAGCGACAAGTACCGGATTAGGTACGGATTCGATTATAGACATATAGAGGGAGGAATTCATTTTTTGCTGCCTGACATTAGAAAGTTACATACTTTTTTAGAATTTCATAATTTGTATCGAAAAATCCAACGTTTAAAGCCGTCTCCATTGAAGACTGGACAATATTTACAATGTCGTCTTTTAAAGCTCCCGAACACCAGTTGAATATAATTCCTGTCATTATCATATGCAGCTGCATACAATAGTATTTTGCATTATATGACGGATTGATCAGTCCTGTTTTCTGTGCATCACAGATATACCGGATTATATCATCAAAAATGGAACGGTACATTGTCTGTTCTTTCTGGTTTTTATAGCTGCTGAAATAATATCCGGTAGAAGATGGTCTGTAAAATGAACCGACAAATTTTTTCCCTTTGAGCATACAGTATTCTGCATAGCAGATATATATATTGCAGAGTTTTTTTAAAGCATTCACAGATCCCAGTTCATTAGTATTTTTATAAGTGTCAGTATAATATGCTTTAAAATCTTCAAATATATACTGGCTTCTAAAATCTTCAAAAGAAGTATACAGATTATAAAAAGAACCCGTTGAAACACCTGCGCTGATACAAAGCCCCCGGACAGTCAGTTTATCGGCTTCTCCATTTTCAATATGTGTATGGAAAGCCGCATTTAACTGTGAACGGTTGCGGGCATCTTTTTCTTCCCATTTATTATTAAATTTTTGTACTGCTGTATTCATATCTAAAATGCTCGTTTTAGAATCGTAAATGTATCACGCCGGAATGTCAATGATTCCGAGTTGATAAAAATATATTTTGCCCCTATACTGATACTATAATGGTGTATATTTTACCGGTTGCAAGCGGTAAAGGCGGTGTAGGAAAAAGTTCCCTCGCTGTAAATCTTGCAGTATCTCTGGCACAGAAAGGTAAAAAAGTCGTTCTTGTTGACCTTGACCTAGGCGGTGCCAACTTACACACATTACTTGGTCTCAAAAATAACCATGCAGGTCTTGGTAATTTTATTTACAGACAGACAGACACGTTCCAGAGCCTGCTGCAGGAAACCGGTATAGCAAATCTGCAGTTTATTGCCGGTGACTGCCTCTTCCCCGGAACAGCCAACATAACGTTCTTTATGAAACGCAGGATATTCAAAGAACTGCAGAAACTCGATGCAGATTATGCACTGCTTGATCTCGGTGCAGGAGCTGCATACAACACGCTCGATTTTTTCCTGCTCACATCAAATTCACTGCTTGTAACAACACCGGAAATCACTTCCATCCTCAATGCCTACTCTTTTCTCAAAGCAGCAGTATACCGGTATTTTACAGGACAGTTTAAAAACAAAAGCGAAGAACGCAGTATGATCCAGAACTACATACAGACTAGTACCGCAGGAGCAGAAAGTTCTTTTACCGATCTTGTACAGAAAATTTGTACAGCGTTTCCTGATTCCGGTGCAAAAGCTGCTGCAGAACTTGCAAAATACCGGCCGCAGATAATCATGAATATGGGTTCTTCAACACAGGATCTGGAAATGGCAAGACGCCTCCGTTCTCTGGTAGAAAGCAGACTTACAATAAAAGTAGATTTCGTAGGTTTTATTTCAAAAGACGCATCTCTGCCTCTTTCTGTCGCGCGAAGAAAACCGCTTATCCTTCTTGAACCAAACGGAATCTTTGCAGAACAGGTTATAGCAGCAGCAGAACGCATTATGCTCCATACATATGATTATAACGAAACCTTTGCCGAAAACATGCTGCCGGCCGAACCCGATAGCAGTGATATTGATATGCTGACAGATGAGTTTTCCACTATTTCAGGAAAAACACAAATAGGATAACATTATGGATTTGACAGAAGTACAATCTGAAATAAAAAATTTCAGCGCACAGACAGAACAGATTTTCCTTTCACTTGCTGACCGTTTTCCGGCGCTGCTTAATAAAAAAGGCGGAACTGCGCTGGAAAATCTCCAAAGCATGTTCACTGGTATGGAAGAAAAGAATAAAAATTCATCTTCCATCGGACAGGATCTTTTTACTAATTTTGACAAAAAATATACGGCTCTTTTTGAACAGCTGAATAAAAAAATTGAAGACCTTACAGCTCTCAACTCTCATGTAACAGTGATAAAAGAAGACAGCGAGGAAATGGAACTTATCACTCTGAATGCCATGGTCATCTCCATAAAGTCCGGAGAAAAAGGACGGGCTTTTTCCTGTATAACAGACAATCTCAAACGTCTTTCAAACCAGATGTTCGTTTTTTCCGATAACCTTATCAACGAGGAACAAAAACTCGTAGCAGATATTACATCGCTCAAACAGATTTTCGATGGCATTGTTGCCTCACAAAAACTGCTTGCATCTCTTGCCGGAAATTCAGCTTCCGGTATAGAAGACTTTATTCATACATCATCAGCTCCACTTGGTGAAATGGCAGTACTTACCGGTTCTGTATATCCTCCTATCCAAAAAACAATGGAAGGTCTGCAGATGCAGGATATTATCCGGCAGGCACTGGACCACGTTCTTCTCTGCCTGAATGCATGCAACGAACAAGATGCATCTCCTCAGCCGGAGAATGAACTGGATTCTGTATGCTTTAACATAGAACTGATGAAAATATCCGAAAGCGTCCTCAAAGACATCATCAGCAAACTGTCAGACAGCATTATAAAATTTGACTCCAACTGGGACAGTCTGACAAAGATACTTGGAACAGTTGAACAAAAACGAAACAGTTACGTAAACAAATACATCGATACAGACAGTCACAGCACCGACAGCATGCTCAATCACATCGATGTCATAATCAGACAGTTCACCGATCTGATGCAGGAGTTCAATCATTATCATATTGTCCAAAAAGATCTGGAGTTTACCTGCAAAAGCATAACACAGCGTACACGGACAATGTATTCTGTATTTGAAAATCTCAAACCTGTTATCAACAATCTGCATCATGTACGTATTCTGCAGCAGATTGAGGTATCAAAAAACGAAGCCATATCATCTGTACGGGATTCAGTCACCGACATGGACAATCATATCGTTTCTGCAAAAACATCTTTGGACAGCATGCAGCAGATTCTTATGAAATTCAACGCACAGACAGAACAGCTGCTTGCACAATTCCAGATACAGATCAATAAAGACAATGAGCAGATGAAAGTTCTTAGAACTGCAAAGACAGATTTCTTCAATGACCTGAGAATGGGTCATGACGAAATATCTTCAATCTTCCATAATTTTACCGTACTGCCCGCTGGATTCGAGCAGGAATGTGTTGATGTTCAGTCGGAACTGAAAAAGCTGAAAACCATAAAAGACGGTTTCCTGCAGATTGCAGACAGTCTGCATAATTCAGAACTCAGTCTCACTGAAAAAAGAAAAACACTCCTTTCTGCACAGAATATCACAGCCTGGGATATTAAAAACGACAGATTCAAAGAGCTTATTCAGCATTTTACCATTACTGCACATAAGGAAGAAGCGGGAAAAATAGGCGGTTTCGGTGTTGAAAAAGGCATTGATGCCGGCGAAATAACATTTTTTTAATGAATACCTATTTTGATATGCACTTTAACCGGGATATTGTCATTATTTATCCGGGCGAGTTCTATACAACAAAAAAAAATGAAATCATCTCTACAGTCCTCGGTTCCTGTGTTGCTATCGCATTATTTGATACAAAAAATCAGTTTGGAGGAATGAATCATTTCATGCTTGCCAAAGACAGCAAACTTACTGCAGGTACAGCAGAACTTATGGGCCGTTTTGGTGAATATGCCGTCGAGCTTCTGATAAATGATATGCTGAAAAACGGCTCCATGAAAAAAGACCTGACAGCAAAAGTTTTTGGCGGCAGCAATGTCCTTAATTTCCCTCCGGCTGCCGGCCCGCAGGTCGGTGATCTCAATATAAAATTTGCCTTTGATTATCTGCAACAGGAAAATATTCCAGTCACCACATCTGATACTGGTGGAATTGAACCGAGGAAAATCTTTTATGAACCGGAAACAGCAAAAATCTGGCTCAAGCGGATACATACGAATGTTCCTGATGTACAGACTATAATCAGCGAGGAAGAAAAATACTTGCAGACTCTCAAAGAAAAGACAAAACAGGCCGGTACGGTCGTGTTGTTTTAAATAGCAGCTTTCTTTTCTAATTCCGTTTTTATAGAAGCCAGTATTTTATGCAGATCCATGATGAGCACGAATTTATCGTCTTTTTTACCTACTGCATAGATAAAGTCTCTGCGCTCTGGAAGCGCTCCATAATCTACGTTTTCTGACGGTACTATCTGGAGAGGACTGACAACATCAACACTATCTGCCAGCAGTCCAAGTACAAGAGGAGATTCTCCTTCCTGTGCAATCTCCATGACAATGATGGCATTTTTTTCAACAGGTTTTATATTTTCAAACCCAAACAAAACCCTAAAATCCGCCACTGTAATAACCGAACCTCTGATATTAATCACGCCTTTTAAATATGGAAGTGATTTCGGCACTGGTGTAATCGTTTCATAATTAAGCACTTCTTTTACAGAAGTTACAGGTACAGCAAAAAGTCCGTTACCAAGCTGAAAAGTAAAATAATTTTCTTTTGATAAACCCGTTTCTTTCATTTGACGTCTCCTGTAAGTGGGGATACACTAATAATTATACCTGAATTTGCCGAAAATTAACAGGAGGAAACTGCTTTAAAAAGCAGTACTACAAATGGCAAAAAGTAAAACCCTGTCTGATACAATTACATGGAAAGAATCTGCCGGCATAGAACAGGCAGTCTCCCTGAAAAAAGAGCTTCTCTCAGCCTTTGATGCCAATCAAAACGTACATCTTGATATTTCTTCTGTTCAGGATATAGACACTTCTGCCATTCAGATAATCCTTGCTGCTGCAAAAGAAGCAGAAAAGCAGGGTAAAACTTTTTCAATTACCGGGACAGTCCCAGCCCCTATACTGCAGATAATAAAAACCCTTAACATTACCCTGCCGGGAGTTACCAATGCTTGACCAGATATCTTCTGTGTTTTTTGATGAAGCAAATGAACTCCTCGATAATCTCGAAGGATATCTTCTTACTCTTGAAACCGAACCGGCAAATCAGGAAGTCATAGGTGCTGTTTTCCGAGCCATGCATACCATAAAAGGCTCTTCCGGAATGTTCGGATTTACCGATATCCAGAATTTTACCCATGAAATGGAAAGTGCATTCGATATGGTCCGCAATGGATCTGTGCCGGTCACCAAAGACCTTATTACGATTACCCTGCAGGCACGGGACCATATCCGGGATATGCTTGGAACAGACATCACGCCGGAGCTTCAGGCACAGTCACAGAAACTGATTGAATCCCTTCATACATATATTGCTGCAAATGGAAAAAGCGTTTCTTCTCCTCCGGCTGCAGATACTGTTCAAACAGGTACAACGGAACCTCCAAAACAGACTGTCGATCCGACAGCTGCCACATGGCGAATCATTTTCAGACCGTCCCGCGAAGTAATGAAAAACGGTACACGGCCCGAACTGCTGGTAAAAGAGCTTACTGAAATGGGAATGTCCACTGTTGTAGCATTCCCGGAAAATCTTCCGGCACTTTCAGATATGGATCCGGAATTGTGCTATTTTTCCTGGGATATCATTCTTACTACCGGCAAGACCGAAAATGACATTAAAGATGTATTCATTTTTCTGGATCCGGATTCAAAAATAACTGTTGAAAAGATAAATTATACAACTGAGCCGCATCATAAGATTGGTGAAATTCTCATAGACCGTAAAACTATTACCCGGGAAGAACTGGACAGGATAATCAATGAGCAGAAGAAAATTGGAGAAATGCTTGTTGAAAAAAAAGTCGTTACCCCATTAGAAGTAAAATCTGCGCTCGCAGAACAGACTCACCTTAAAAAGATCAGCGATATGCAGCAGAAAACAGCAGCGTCCGCACAGGGTTCTCCGGAAGCAGCCGCACAGCAGACTATACGCGTTAATTCTGAAAAACTTGACCAGCTGGTCGATCTTGTAGGTGAAATGGTCACATTTAATGCACGCCTGGCACAAATAGCTGCAGAAACACAGAACCAGCAGCTTACTTCTCTAAGCGAATTGAATGAACGGCTTGTATTTGGACTGCGGGATACTGCCATGGATATGCGCATGCTGCCAATCGGTACCATTTTCTCCCGGTTCCGCAGACTGGTACATGATCTTGCGAATCAGCTGGGAAAAAACATTGAACTTGTTACAGAAGGTGCAGAAACAGAACTTGATAAAACAGTCATCGAAAAACTCAATGATCCTCTGATTCATCTGATCCGCAATTCGTGTGATCATGGAATCGAACTTCCGGATATACGGAAAGCAGCAGGAAAAGATCCCCAGGGCATTGTAACACTTTCGGCAAAGCATGCAGGCGGATTTGTGCTGATTACGATATCGGATGATGGCGGCGGACTTAATAAAGATGCAATCAAAGCAAAAGCTCTTGAAAAAGGTCTTATTCAGCCAACTGATAATCCCAGTGACGATGAAATCTATCAGATGATTTTTCTGCCCGGCTTTTCTACAAATAAAGTCATTACTGAAGTCTCGGGACGCGGTGTTGGCATGGATGTTGTCCGGAAAGATATCGGATCTCTTGGCGGTACCGTTTCCATAGAAACGAATCCGGGGCATGGATCAAGCTTTATCCTGAAAATTCCGCTTACACTTGCCATCATAGACGGTATGCTCGTACAGATTGGAGCCCATCTGTTTGTTATCCCGCTTTCAAACATTGAAGAATGTGTTGAATTTGACAATGACGCTGGTGCAGATACATTGTGCTCCCATCTTACTGTACGGGGGACATATCTTCCATGCATCAATATGCATACATATTTTGAACTCACCGATCCTCTGCCAGAAATGCGCCAGGTTGTTGTTGTAAATGATCAGGACTCAAAAATCGGCATTGTTGTAGACAGCGTTATTGGAAATCATCAGACAGTCATCAAACCTATTGGAGAACTATATAAATACATAGCAGGCATATCAGGTGCCACAATCCTTGGCGACGGTTCTATTGCCCTTATCCTTGATATCCTCAAGCTTTCACAGATTATCAGGAAACTTGATCAGGAGGAAAAATGATAAAGCTGGAGATTCCTAAAATAGAGCCTCTGCCTGTCTCTTCCCTGACTGATATTCCGGAAGCTATGACGGACAGTGACTTTAATAAAGTTTCCTCCTTTATCGAAAAACAGGTAGGTATAAAGATGCCTGCCTCAAAAAAACTGATGATCCAGTCCCGTCTTACTGCCCGGTTAAAAGCACTGGATATGCACAGCTATAAAGAGTATCTCAATTATGCTTTTTCTTCGGCACAGACAGAAAATGATGAAATTACATCCATGATTGATGTGCTTACAACAAACCTTACCAATTTCTTCCGTGAAAAGGAACATTTCAATGTCATGATGCAGACTGTACTGCCAACACTGTCTGCGAAAGGCATAACAAATCCCTGTTTATGGTCTGCAGGCTGTTCTACAGGAGAAGAACCGTATACACTTTCAATGGTCATGCAGGAGTACATGCGGCTGAGGCCAGGCAAGTTTACAGATTATGAAATTCTTGCAACAGATATCTCAACTAGGGTTCTGGAAAAAGCTGCACAGGCTGTATATCCTATTGAAACAATAGAAAAGCTTTCATATGACCTCAAACACCGTTATTTCTTAAAAAGCCGCCCTGAAACAGGTAAACCAAGAGTTCGGGTAAACGAAAAAACACGAGAAAAAGTCCGTTTCAGCAGACTTAATTTCATGGATCATACATATAATGTGTTCGGACCAAAAGATATTATTTTCTGCCGGAATGTGCTTATTTACTTCGATAAACAAACCCAGCAGGAAGTAATAGCCAAACTGCTGAAAAATCTGAATAAAGGTGGATTTCTCTTCCTCGGTCATTCAGAAACAATCTTCGGTATGGATCTGCCAGTGGAAACTATAGCCCCGACTGTTTTCCATAAGCTGAAGGATTAGGAGTACTGCCAGATGCCTATAAAAGTTTTAATAATTGATGATTCAGCATTAGTACGGGATACAATGACTGCAGTCTTGTCTTCTGATCCGGATATTACTGTTTCCGGTACAGCATCAGATCCAATATTTGGTGTACGGAAAATCAGTCAGCAGCGGCCTGATGTCATTATCCTCGATATAGAAATGGCACGTATGGACGGTCTTACTTTCCTTAGAAAAATGAATGAAACTGTAGATCCGATTCCATGCATTATCTGTTCCACTATGGTTGCTGACGGTTCTCCCAATGCCCTAAAGGCGCTTGAATACGGTGCTTGTGAAATTATCCAGAAGCCGGCACTTGGTACAAGAAAATTCATCGAAGAATCAAAAATACGCATCTGTGATGCAGTAAAAGCAGCATATCAAAGCAAAGGGAAAATGAAAAAGCTTATCCCTCCGCAGATAGGTCCTGTAATACAGCCAAAACTTACTGCAGATGTTATTCTTGAAAAACCCACAAAAAGTACCATACCGCTGGATACAACAGAACGTATTATCGTTGTTGGTGCAAGTACCGGCGGTACGGAAGCATTAAAGGATTTCCTTACCGTTCTGCCGCAGGATATTCCCGGCCTTGTTATTGTCCAGCACATGCCGGAACATTTTACTGCTGCATTTGCACAGCGCCTGGACGGGCTTTGCAAGATACATGTAAAAGAGGCCGAAAACGGCGACAAGGTTGAAAAAGGCCAGGCGCTGATTGCACCAGGCAATAAACATACGCTCATCAAACGTACAGGCAATCAGTATTTTGTTGAGGTTCGTGACGGCCCTCTTGTTTCCAGACACCGTCCTTCTGTAGATGTCCTGTTCCGTTCCGCAGCACGGTATGCAGGCAAAAACGCAATTGGTGTAATCATGACAGGAATGGGTGATGACGGTGCAAAAGGCATGAAGGAAATGCATGATGCCGGCGCATATACAATAGCGCAGGATGAAGCTACCTGCATTGTATTTGGTATGCCGGCAGAAGCGATAAAAAATGGTGGTGTGGACAAAGTTGTTCCTTTGCAGAATATTGCAAAATCGATACTCAGTGCTACAATTATTCATTAAGGGAGAATAAAGATATGGCCGGTAAAAAGATTCTAGCCGTAGACGACTCTGTCTCAATACGAAAAAGCATCAGCTTTATACTTGGACAGGATGGCTATGAAATTACAGAAGCTGTTGATGGTGTTGACGGACTTGCTAAAGCAAAAACAGAGAAATTCAATCTGGTCATTACAGATATCAATATGCCGAACATGGATGGAATTGAACTGACAAAACAGCTCAGGCAGACAGAAGGGTATAAATTTATCCCGATAATTGCACTGACCACAGAAAACCAGCAGTCAAAGATGATGGAAGGCAAGACAGCCGGCGCTACCGGCTGGATCGTCAAACCATTTACATCAGATAAACTTATCGCCGTAGTAAAAAAGATCATAGGCTGAAAACGGAGGCTGTATGAAAAGTATACGTATAGAAATCATTCTTTTTGTTTCCCTGGTAACACTGTTTACCAGCGGACTGATGCTTGCTGTTTCAATCCACAATATTCAGGACGCATACGAACAGACCACATTGTCATCTCTCAATGTACTTGTTAAAAACGTTGCAGATAACATCAGCTCAAAACTGGAATGTGAGCTTATCCGTACAGAAACAATAGCAAACAGACCTTCTATTCGTAAGTCAGGCACTTCCGTTTATGATAAGGCAATCTCCCTTGCACAGGAAGTAAAACCGGAACAGCAGCACCGTTATTTTATCATTGTAGATAAAAAGGGCCAGGGATTTTCTTCTGAAGGCAAACCCGTCAACATAGCAGACCGTGTTTATTTTAAGCAGGCCATACAAGGCAAACCTGTTATCAGCGATCCTATTGAAAATAAACTGTTAAAAGAAATGGCCTATATTTATGCTGTTCCCCTTTTTGATGAACACAATGAAATCGAGGGCGTTATAGCCCTTGACTGCAAACCTGACGGAATGATTTCCATTTGCCAGAATATCCTCATTGGTGCAACAGGCAGACCGTTTGTCATTGCCAACAGTACCGGTGATGTAATCGGAGCTGCAGACAGAAATATGGTTGACCAGAAATGGAATTTTGAAAAGATGTCTGAAACAGATCCGTCATACGGGGACATTGCTGCTTATGTTGTAAAAATGCGCAAAGGTGAAAGCGGTTCTGGTGTGTATAAACTCGGAACCCAGAAAAAATTTCTGGCATATACCCAGGTACCGCTGTCAGGTTTTTCCGTTGCCGCACAGGAATCAGAATCGGATTTTTCAAAAGAAACAACACAATCCATCATACTTCTTATACTGGTTACAGTTTTCTGTATCATTGTAGCAGTATGCATTTCCCGGTTCTTTGCAGGAACTATCGCTCACGCAATCATTACCCTGCAGACTGCGCTCGCCGATATAGCAAATGGTGATCTTGTCTTAAGCAATATAAGCGAAAAGGATAAAACAAAACTCAAAAAACGGGCTGATGAATTCGGTTCTATCAGCCGGACACTTGGTACAATGACCCAGTCCCTTACCCATACTGTTCTCAATATCCGCGAAGCGGCCATGCAGGTACAATCCGGAGGAGAACAGATAAGCTCTTCCAGCCAGTCTGTTTCTTCCGGTGCATCAGAACAGGCAGCTTCTACAGAGGAAATGTCTGCAACCATCGAACAGATGACCAGTAATATCCGGCAGACTGCTGACAATGCTGCAAAGACAAGCAGCATAGCAAAAGAAACAAGCACAAACGGAGAAGCAGGCGGAGAAGCTGTCAAGCAGTCTGTAGAAGCCGTTAAGCAGATTGCAGAAAAAATTTCCATTATTGAAGATATTGCAGGACAGACAAATCTTCTCGCACTGAACGCAGCTATCGAAGCAGCACGTGCAGGAGAAGCAGG
>Ga0070399_1002728_pt1 | contig 16549 bp, 13 predicted proteins | sample BioMet4_FD_61217 | JGI IMG/M metagenome (GOLD analysis project Ga0070399, IMG submission 61217) | Microbial communities from bioreactor (seeded with sewage sludge) at LBNL, California, USA - Biofuel metagenome 4 (version 1) | ecosystem: Engineered > Bioreactor > Anaerobic > Unclassified ... | reverse complement strand
AAGATCATTTCAAAATCATGCTGCTGCAGATTATTCTGTGTATCTGTAGAAAAAGCTGCCCGAAAGAAGATATATTCCTGCTGAATATAGCGAAACTTTAAGTTCAATCCTTCCTGAATTGTCTTTCCTGATCCCATTTGATCAAAAGATTCATGTAGCAAACGATCAAAATACCAGTTAATTAGATCATATTTATCTAAAAAGCAACGATAGAATGTCTGTCGGGATAAGTGGCTATAGTCGCAGATTTGTTTCACTGTCAAGTTCTCTACCGATGTAGTATGCATGCTTGCTTTACATGCTTGAGCAAGTTGTAATTTGGCTGATTCATTCGATGAATGTGCAGTTGTCATAACAATATTTTAGCATTGTTTCATGTTTTCAAAAATAAAAACACTGGCGATTCTGCTTTCCAGTGTTTCATTAATTCTTTGCTTAATTCAGTTTATAAAGCTCTTGTTTCCTCTGCTTTATGCTGTCCAAGTCCCGGGTTTACACCATCCCTGGCGAAGATGTTAACAAGCGACCCTAAGAATGTGAGCTCAATTATTTCACCAAATGGAATGGCAATGAGGATGCCAACCTTCCTGATTGCAATACTGTTGCCTTAAATCATTGCCTCGGTCTGATTCTGTATCACATATTAGGAAGTGGATTTCAGGATCTGTTTCAGCTATCTCTGCTCTCATCTGGTTACACTGCTTCACCTCCAGGTAAAGGCCTCATAAATGAAAATGATCTTTAGGTTACAAACAATTGCGTGTCAGTTGCCGTTTTCTGTTTTGCGTCACCAGAGAATGTCTTTGGTTTACAGATAAAAATCCTCTGTCCTTAAATTCAACATGGTTCATCCGTTTGTCAGCTAAGGATACCTTACCTGTTATAGGGTGACGCCTTGCTTGAAGATGGCAATATCATGGAACCCATTGGCTTCGGCCTTGCAAAGTTCGCCACTTGCAATCCGGAGAACGAAATCACACAGTTCTCTGGAAACACTATCGAGTGAAGAATTTTCTTCCAAAGCCTTTCCCGCATTAAAATCAATCCAATTGGCTTTTTTCTCAGCCAATGGTGTATTTGTCGCAATTTTTATCGTTGGTACAGCTGTTGCAAATGGTGTTCCTCTGCCGGTCGTAAATAATACCATCTGACAGCCAGCGGCGGCTTCGCCAGTTGCGGCAACCAGATCGTTGCCTGGTGTACTGAGGAGATTCAAGCCCTTTGTCTTGAGGACTTCACCATATTTTAAGACATCTACTATCGGTGCACTGCCGCTCTTCTGTACACAGCCGTTGGACTTATCCTCCAATGTTGTGATACCGCCAGCCTTATTGCCTGGAGATGGGTTGTCATAGATTGGCATGTGATAGGACTGGAAGTATTCCTTAAAATCATTGATTAAAGAAACAATCTTATCAAACGTTGCACGATCCTTCGCACGATTCATCAGCTGTGTCTCGGCGCCAAACATTTCTGGCACTTCAGCTAAAATAGTTGTTCCCCCATCTGCCACCAGCATATCAGAGAAACGTCCGACCACTGGATTGGCAGTAATGCCGCTCAAACCATCGGATCCACCGCACTTCAGTCCTACCTTCAGCATACTTGCAGGGCATTCGGTTCGTTCATCCTTAGCGACCAGATTTGCTAATTCTTTTAACTGTTTCATGCAGGCTTCGATTTCGTCTTCTTCCTGCTGTGCAACCACAAAACGGATACGCTCGGGATCATAATTGCCAATATATGGTTTCAATATATCAATGTTGGAGTTCTCACATCCCAGTCCTAAGACCAAGATGCCGCCAGCATTGGGGTGTTGAATTAAGTCTGCAAGAATGATTCTTGTATTCTCCTGATCATTCTCCATCTGCGAACACCCATATGGATGTGTATACGAAACAATGCGGTCAATCGAACCATGGACCAGCGGCTGTGCCAGCTTCTCCAGATTCTGTACAATGTTGTTCACACATCCCACGGTAGGAATAATCCAGATTTCATTTCGGATGCCAACCTTGCCGTTCTTGCGAACAAAACCTTGGAAAGTCCTGCCCTGAGCATGCGGTTGTGCAAATGTTTCTAGATGATACTGATACTCCAGTACATCTCCTAAGTTTGTTTTAACATTCTCAATATGTACATGACTCCCCATCGCAATTTCACATGTTGCATGTCCAATCACCGTGCCGTATTTAATAATATTTTCATTTGTATGAATATCACGCAAAGCGATTTTATGCCCTTGTTCAATGTCTGTTCCTAAAGTGACGGTTGCCTCCCCAAACGTGAATGTTTCACCCTTTTTCAAAGAGGTCAAAGCAACAGCGACATTATCCTTTTCGTGAATCCGGATTGCTCTTTGCATATGTCTCCTTATGCAGGGAAGTACTCTTCGAGCGCCTTCTCCATGCCATTCTTACGAATCGTATCTAAATATTCTGTGACCTTTTCTTCTAAGCCGTTGACTCTTGTTAAATCCTGACCATGAAAGTTCTCATTGGAAAGATATGCATGGACGAATTCTTTGGTATTCTTTGTGCTGTTTTCAGCAAAAAATTTCAATACTTCAAGATCATCCTTGATATCATAGACGTCATTGTTACGTTTGCCCTTTAAGACACCATCCTGAAGTTCCGTAGAACTGTAGAATGCCATCAATGCCGCAATAGAGAAGGTTAAATGTTCTGGCAGCTTGTTGAATTTTTCAATATAGCCTAAGAAAGAAGGCATACATCTTGCTCTCCACTTCGAAACGGAATTCAAGGCGATGGACAGTAATGCATGTTTAATAAATGGATTGTTGAATCTATCAACAACTGCATTTGCAAAGTCTTCCAGATCCTGCTTCGGCAGTGTCAAGGTAGGAATGACTTCATCATGGATCGTTTCATCCATGAACTTGCGAACGATTGGGTCTGCCATGGACTGGTTGACATAATCGTTGCCCTTGAGATAAGAAGCTAAAACAAAGGATGTATGTGCACCATTTAGAATTCTTACTTTTCTCTGCTTATATGGCTTCTGATTGTCTGTGAAGATGACATTCATGCCTGTCTTGTCAGCAAAGGCCTTATCCATAGGCCATTCTGACGAAATATCGATTCCCTTAGGGCATTCAATGACCCATAAAGCAAATGGTTCCGCCGTATCCAAAAGATTATCCTGATAGCCTAGTTCATCATAGATGGCCTGTCTTTCTGTATCATCTCTGACCCATCCCGTTACAATACGATCCACTAATGTCGATGTGAAGACACATGCGTTCTCGACCCAGTTCTTGAATTCCTCTGTGAGATTCCAGAGTTCGATATATTTTAAGACATCCTTATGTAATTCGATACCATTATCATCAATAAGCTCCACCGGCAGCATCACTAGACCCTTGGACATATCACCCTTAAATGCTTCAAAACGAGCAAATAAGAACTGCGTCAGTTTGCCTGGAAAAGTGACATTCAACTTATCATCAAACACATCATCTTCATGGAAGACAATCCCTGCTTCGGTCGTATTAGATACCACGAAACGCAGAGTATCAATCTTCGCAACATTGATATAGTCTTCATAATTTACGAAAGGACATACGATATCCTTTACCGATGTAATTTGACGTGTCTCTTTATATGGTTCGCCATTGACTCTGCCTCTTAACTGCAGTGTGTACTGACAATCCTGCTTCTTGAAATTGTCAATGGCACCAGAAGAGATTGGCTTCACTAAGACAACACTGCCATTGAACAAACCCTTTTTATTCGCTAAATCCACCTGATAATCAACAAATGCTCTTAAGAAGTTTCCTTCTCCGAATTGCACAACCTTGACAGGGCGGTCCACTGGGTTTGTCATTGCCTTGCTTAATAGTTCCATTTTATATTTTCCTCTTTCTTTTCTGAGATACTCATCGTTTTGTTGATTCTAAACGGTTCATCTTGCACGGAAGGATGCGGTTTGGAACTTCCCCATGTTTATCCTCAATTGCATCAATCAGAATCTGGGCTGCCGTCCGTCCTTCTTCATATGCCGGCTGAACGATGGTTGTAATACTTGGTACCGACATTTCTGACCATTCCAAAGAATCAAAGCCAATCAGCCCTAAACGTTTCGGAATCATATTTTTATAGTTCTTCAGGGCAAGATAAGTCTTGTCAAGAAGCCAGTTATTTGCAACGAACACAAGTGTGCTCTTCTTTGTGTCATTCAAGTAATTATGGAGCTTTGCTTCGAGATCTTCTGGCGTGGTTTTTTCGTCTGCCACAATGACTTCATACGGCAGTTTTTTGATATCCAGACAATCTGTAAAGCCTCTGGTACGTTCCATACGTGTTCTTAAAACATACGGATCGGCCGTGATCATAACATAGTTGTCGTACTTCTTCTGCGATAATTCTTCGGTTGCATCATAGACGGCTTCATAGTTATTAGTCTTGACCCACATTCCAGATTCAGAGCTGTTAGGCGAATCAAAATATACAATTGGTTTTTCAACATTGCTTTCTGCCCACATTGTTTCAAAGTGGACCGTCGGCTGCACAATGAAACCATCTGTTCCCATGCCCGTCATACCATTGACACAGATTTTTTCATTCTCTAAGTCGTAGTTGCTGGAACCAACAATCATCTGATATCCGCGCTCACGGCAGTAATCATTAATTCCTTTCACAATCTGATTTGCAAATGAGTTTGTGATATCGCCGATGATAACGCCAATCAATTGTGTTTGCTTGTAGTTCAAAGAACGAGCCATTGCATTTGGATGATAATTGGTCTTATCAATGGCATTCTCAATCCGATGCTTTGTCTCCTCTGACATTTTTTCAAATTTTCCATTGAGGAAGAAGGACACTGTCGTCTTCGATACTCCAGATAATTTTGCAATATCATTGATCGTAATTTTTTTTGCCATAATCCTACTCCTTATATGTTAACCGGTTTATATAATAAGATTACAACCGAATGAAACTGTTGTCAATCTTTGTGAAAAAATTGTTATAAGGCAAAAAAATCTAAAAATTCTTGACATCTTTGTTGAAAGCGACTAGTTTATAAGTATACCGGTTTACCACAAAATAGGAGGATATTTGTGATATGAGTGATCCAAAAAAAGTAATGAAACGCCTGCATGGCATCGGAATCATTCCTGCCATTGTATTAGACAGAGTTGAAGATGCAGCCCCATTAGCGGATGCATTGTGCAAAGGTGGCTTACCAGCTGCAGAAGTCACCTTCCGCACTCCTGCTGCACATGATGCCATGATTGCCATGAAAAAGGCAAGACCTGAACTGCTTGTTGGTGCAGGTACGGTATTATCGATTGAACAGGTTGATTCTGCGTTAGATGCAGGTGCCGAATTTATCGTCGCTCCTGGTCTGAATCCAGAAGTCGTTGCGTATTGTCAAAAGAAGGGGGTTGCTGTCTGCCCTGGCATTTCGACTGCATCCGAACTGGAACAGGCATTAGCTCTTGATCTGCATACCGTCAAATTCTTCCCAGCCGAAGCCGCTGGCGGCATCAAGACAATCAAAGCATTATGCGGTCCATACAAGAACATGACATTCCTGCCTACTGGCGGTATTAACGAAAAAAATATGCTTGACTATCTTTCGTTCAATAAGATTTTCGCTGTTGGCGGTACTTGGATGGTCAAAGCTGACCTGATCAAGAATGGACAATTCAATAAAGTCGAGGAAATCTCCAGAGAAGCAGTTATGAAGATGCTGGGCATGCATGTGAAACATATTGGTATCAACTGCACAGAAGCAGATGGCAAGGATACTGCCGATAAGTTTGCCAGCTTGCTGCAGGGAACCGTCAGAGAAACATCCAAAGGATACTTTGGTTCTGAAATGATTGAAATTATGGTCAAGGAACACTTTGGCACAAAGGGACACATTGCCATCGGCGTTAATAATGTTGAAAGAGCACTTGCCTACTACCGAGCTCTCGGTGTTGCTTTTGATGAAAATTCCATTACTTATGATGATGATGGTGATGCGAAGTTTGCGTACTTCAAGGAAGAGATTGGCGGATTCAAGATCCATCTGGTCAATAACTGAAAGAAGAGGGTAATAAAATGACAAAAGTTGTAACATTTGGCGAAATCATGCTCCGATTAACACCATCTGAGCCAAACAGCAGATTTATACAGGCGGATAAATATGATGTCATCTTCGGCGGCGGTGAAGCCAATGTCGCTGTATCGATTGCCAACTATGGTGATGAAGGAATCTTTGTCACTAAGGTCCCTGCTCATGAAATTGGTCAGTCTGCGGTCAACGCATTAAGAAGATATGGAGTCAATACACAGTACATTGCCCGCGGGGGAAACCGTTTAGGCATCTACTATGCTGAGAATGGTGCTTCCATGCGCCCAAGCAAGGTCATCTATGACCGTGCGGGTTCTTCCATTGCCGAAGCTGACCCATCTGACTTTGATTGGGATGCCATTATGGATTATGCTGGCTGGTTCCACTGGTCCGGCATTACACCTGCAATCTCTGATAAAAGTGCTGAATTAACGAAGCTTGCCTGCCAGGCGGCGAAGCGTCACGGTGTCACTGTTTCCTGCGATTTGAACTTCCGCAAGAAGTTATGGACAGAGGAAAAAGCACAGTCTGTTATGACTCCTCTCATGGAATATGTTGATATCTGTATTGGCAATGAAGAAGACGCTGAGAAATGCTTAGGCTTCAAACCGGATGCCGATGTTGAAGGTGGCAGTACAGATGCTTCTGGCTATCATGCCATCTTTAAGCAGATGGCTGACAAGTTTGGTTTTAAGATTGTTGTTTCGACATTAAGAGAATCTCATTCTGCTTCCAACAATGGTTGGAAAGCATTGCTTTTTGATGGCATGGAATTCTATGAATCCAAGCATTATGAAATCACTCCTATCGTTGACCGCGTCGGTGGTGGTGATTCTTTCTCTGGCGGATTAATCCATGGCTTAACAAAATGGAACGATCCAAAGAAAGCTTTAGAATTTGCAGTTGCTGCATCTGCTCTCAAGCATACCATTCCAGGCGACTTTAATTTCGTCTCTGAGGATGAAGCATTGACCCTCGCAAACGGAAACGCGAACGGGCGCGTACAGCGTTAAGTTATGTTTGATTTAGAAGATTTTCGTCTCAATGGCAAAGTGGCATTGGTTACCGGGGGTACTTCTGGCATTGGGTTTACGATTGCTGCTGCGCTCGGAAAAGCAGGAGCCATCATCTGTTTTAATGCTAGAAATGAAAAAAATGTCCAGGAAGCAGAAAAAGCATATTTGGCTGCAGGATATGAAGCACACGGATTTGTCTGTGATGTAGCGGATGAACCTGCTGTGCGAGCCATGGTGTCTAGGATTGAAGACCGCTTCGGTGCTGTGGATATCCTCGTCAACAATGCCGGCATTATCAAACGGATTCCAATGGTCGAAATGGCGACCGATGATTTTCAGCAAGTCATCAATATTGATCTCGTTGGTCCGTTCATTACCGCAAAAGCAGTTCTTCCTGCCATGATCAAAAAAGGTCATGGTAAGATCATCAATGTTTGCTCGATGATGTCTGAACTCGGAAGAGAAACGGTCAGTGCTTATGCCTCTGCCAAAGGCGGATTAAAAATGCTGACAAAGAATATCTGTTCCGAATATGGACAGTACAATATTCAATGCAATGGTCTTGGTCCTGGATATATTGCTACCGTGCTGACCGCACCATTACGTGAAAAACAAGCAGATGGTTCCGAACATCCATTCGATACCTTCATTAAGGCAAAAACGCCAGCCAACCGCTGGGGTGACCCGGACGATTTGGCTGGACCAGCTGTCTTCCTCGCTTCAGATGCATCCAACTTTATCAACGGACAGATCCTGTACGTTGATGGTGGAATTCTTGCCTATTTAGGCAGGCAGCCACAGTAAAAGAAAGAGGTCCAACATGGATATTCGTTATTCAGTCAATCCCAAAGGTTTTCAAAGATATACAACGGAAGAGATCCGCAAAGAATTCCTCTATACAAATCTGTATCAGGCAGATACCATACAGGCTTTCTATACACATGTCGATCGAGTTGTAACTCTCGGCTGTATGCCCGTCCAAGAAGAAGTCTCTATTGATAAGGGCATTGATATTTGGCACAACTTTGGTACCCAGTACTTCTTAGAAAGAAGAGAGATTGGCATTTTCAATATCGGCGGAGATGGTTTCATTTGTGTCGATGGCATGAAATATGAGCTAGGCTATAAAGACTGCTTATATATTACAATGGGTGCGAAAGTCGTCACTTTTGCTTCCAAGAATGCAGAGAAACCAGCCAAGTTCTATATGGCATCCACTCCTGCACACCGTTCCTACGAAACACGTTTATTAAAGTTGTCCGATGCAAATCACAGGCCAATCGGTGATGCCGAGCACTGCAACAAGCGTACAATCAATCAGTTCATTCATCCAGATGTCTTACAGACATGCCAGTTATCCATGGGCATGACAGCACTGGATGCTGGTTCCAACTGGAACACCATGCCAGCACACACTCATGAAAGACGGATGGAGGTCTACATGTACTTCGAAATTCCAGAGAATCAGGCTGTCTTCCACATGATGGGCAAAGGTGATGAAACACGTCATATTCTCATGCATAATGAAGAGGCTGTTTATTCTCCATCGTGGTCCATTCACGCTGGTGTCGGTACTACAAACTATACCTTCATTTGGGCAATGGGCGGTGAGAACCAGGCCTTCGATGACATGGATGAAATCGCAATTAAAGATATGAAATGATAAATAAAGATCAGTCAAATAAATGATGATAGAATCCCACCAAATCGGATATGGTAAATAGCCAAAATCCATGGAGGTGGGGTTTTATTATACCCAAAAGAGAGAAATCTACTTTTCAACCAAAAGGTTCAGGCTTGTGAAGATTACAAGAGTGGCAGCATAAGCAGTTGATCTGAAACCAGCCGCTTAAGCCGAGTTTTTCAAACACTTTATCCAGAATTGAAGGTGTAACGCATGCGGTGCTGAAAATGAACTTCTTTAATATAAAGACCCAATATGTATGCCTATTTGGGAACAGCCCTCCATGCGTTTTTTCTGTATTATTTACGAATGTGTTTACATCGTTCTTTTATGTGAACTTCGCTATCGCCTTTGATAATTCGTCCAAGGATAGAACAAGGACGCATCGAACAGATAGAATTTATACACAAAGTCAATCAGCCATGGAATACCAAAAAGTCACCGTATCCTTGTGGAATCTTTTTCCAAGCTATAACGATTTAAAAAGAACCTAACAAGCGATTAAGCCTGACAAGTTCTTGATTTAAATATTATCTGAAACACTGCAGGATTAGTTCTTGCAAACTTCCATGAATGCCTGATACAGAGCCGCAGCGCCTTCCTCCGTGGACTGCTTGCCCGAAGATACTGCATCAAAGATGGTGGTATATGCAGCAGAGGTTCCCTTCAGCTTAGCATTATCAAGTAATGGGCTGAATGACACTGGGTTAGCGTCCATAACGGACTTTTTGGCTGCAGCAACTGTCTTGTCGATCTTTCCAGCTTTCTCAAGGATGCCATAGGCCGCTTTAGAAGATGGAATGCCACGCTCAGAGCCAAGAATTGTAACACCCTCTTCGTCATTGACGAGGTAGTTCAGAAGCATAGCTGCTTCATGAGGATGCTCTGATGTCTTTTTAATTGCGAATAACATAGAAACCTTATCAGAAACACCGGATGCCTTGTCACCCAAGCCTTTGAGCTCGCCGCCAACAACTAATTCCTGACCTTCTCCAAGGTTCTTAATATATTTGCTAGGAGCAGAATCCCATTCAAATACACCTGCATAATGACCATTGATGAACTTAGGGTTTTCATTTAATGCAACGTTGCCATCACCTGTTAGAGTTGCCTGAGTTGGTATAACATGATTGTCTTCTAACTTCTGAATTAGGTCTAAGCCCTTTTGTAACTGATCCTGAGAAACGGTCAGCTTCCCATTCGAATCGATAATTGGCTCGCCTGTCTGAGCCTGCAAGTAGAAGCTGACGAACAGCATGCGATCATATTCACCCATCTCTAATGGATAGTAATCATCTCCAAGCCTTTCCTTGAAAGTCTTGCCCGCTGCAATCAACTCATCTAATGAGGTAGGCGTTGAGATACCCGCCTTTGTGAAAGTTGTTTTGTTCCAATAGAATGTACGGCCCGTAACAGCCAGGGGAATACCAGCCAGCTGGCCCTTTGCATCATTGCAAATCTTCAGCAGCTTGCTGTCATACTGCGTCAGATCAATAACACTGCTCTCTGTGTTCAGGTCTAAGAATGTGTCACCTGCAGCATCGTAATCATTGATCCAAGAGTAATTGATCTGCGTTAAATCTGAACCTGTTCCGGACTGATACTCAAGAGCTCTTGCTGATTCCCAGTCGGTCCAAGCACCGAAGTTCACTTCGACTTTGATTCCTGGATACTTCTTCATGAATGCATCGACTGCCTGCTGTGTAACCTTGTGACGGGATTCGCCTCCCCACCAGTCGAAACGGATTGTGCATTCGTCATACTGATCTGCACCCCTTGGGTCAACAGATGCTGTTGCTGCGGTATTAGCGGCGGCGGCTGTGCCGGAGCATCCTACCAGCATGGATGCAGCTAAGGCCGCTATCAATGCGGAACAAAACACATTTTTTTTCATTCTTTTTCCTCCGAAATGAATACATCGTACTTGTAGCGTCAAGCCAGAAATCATCCTGTTATTATTCTTGAGTATTGCTTTCATTACTATGACAATTTGCATCAATTTAGTTATGAATACTACCTGTTTTTGTGATGTTTTTTTGCTAAAACATCATTATTTTTACTCAAAATTTTGAAAAGGTGAAATTACGCACAATAGAGCCATTTTCTGAAAGCAGAAATACTTCAGTCATTTTTGCGATTAAGTAAGGAAAATCCTATGTGCGTATCGGGCAAGATACTTGATCATCTCTATCGTAATATGCAGGCCCGTACCATTAATTATAAGATAGTCAATGACTATTATCATCAATATTATGAAATATGTAAGAAAAATATAAGTTCTTTTCACATAAAGATCCAATTTCATTTCTGGCAATGGTGTAAAGAATAATGCGTCTGGATGTGCTTTTAAAATGCCGTATGCTGAACGAATATCAGCAATATTTCGATATGAGGCAATTCCCCGACAAACTTCGGCACCTGTCTCTGTGTTATTCAAACGACAGCAGTGATCAAAAGATAGATAACCGCCATCGTCGAAACCTATATACGTGCAGATATACTATCTTCTCACGTTTCGTGAATGATTGGCTGCTTGAATTTTCAAATATGATATTAGCGCTTTCACTCCCCTTTCTTCCGATCGCAAGCATCATTTTACCATAAGTAAACCGTTTTAATATTTGAAAAATAATTTATTGCACATTTTTAATCATTAATTATGGTTTCCTGATATCTATTTAAAATATACCGTTGACATCTATCTATTATTGGTGCTACGATTTCCTTATCATTAAAAAACAGAACAGTTTTTATTTTTTAGTTCTTAAGAAAACCCGTTTACTACAAGGAGGTCATCACAATGAAAGAATATATGGGCAAGGATTTCTTACTCCAAACAGAAACTGCCAAACATTTATATCATGATTATGCAGAGAACCTGCCAATCATTGATTACCATTGCCACATCCCGCCAAAGGAGATCTATGAAGATCGTCGCTTTGAAAATATCGCACAGGTATGGTTAGGCGGTCATCAGAAATTTGCAGATGGAAGTGACTACTACTTCGGTGACCACTACAAGTGGAGATTGATGCGGTGCAACGGTGTTCCGGAAGAATACATCACCGGTGACAAGCCGGATTGGGAAAGATTTCAAAAGTTTGCAGAATCTTTGGAAAGATCCATTGGCAATCCAATGAATCATTGGTGCCAGCTAGAATTGAGAAAGTATTTTGATATTACAAAACCTTTAACTGGTAAGACCGCGAAAGAAATTTGGAATGCAGCAAATGATAAACTTCAAAATGATCCAAAGTGTTCCGTCAGAGGGTTAATTGAACAGTCTAATGTAGCCTTTGTTGGTACAACGGATGATCCAGTTGATTCTTTAGAATGGCATCAAAAGATCAAGGAAGACAAGTCCATCAAAACAATCGTCGCTCCTTCCTTCCGCCCGGATAAAGCATTGAATGTTCAACTTGCGGGGTTCTCTGATTACATGAAGAAGTTGTCTTCTGTCTCTGGTGTGGAAATTGTCGATGCTGACAGTGCATTAAGAGCATTGGAGAATCGTTTGGAGTTCTTTGTCTCTTTAGGATGCAGAGCAAGCGATCATGGAATCGAAACAATCCCTCATACCGCTGCCAACAATGCAAAAGCAACGCTGGCCTTCAAGAAAGCAATGAACCATGAAACCCTCAGCAAGGCTGAATGTGATGACTGGCAGTCGTATATGATGATAGGTTTAGGTGAAATGTATGCTTTACATGACGTCGTCATGCAGCTGCATTACAATGCCCTCCGAAATGCAAATGAAAAATACTTTAAGACATTGGGTGCTGATACGGGATTCGATGCAATGGATGCACATGATTGTGTCCATGGCATTCAGGGACTATTGTCTGAATTAACCATGGCGGGCAAGTGTCCTAAGGTCATTCTATATTCCCTGAATCCAATGGATATGGATATGTTAGCAACCCTAGCTGGATGTTTCCAGGTAGATTCACCCGTACGTTCCAGAGTGCAGCTTGGTGCTGCATGGTGGTTTGTCGATACAAAAGATGGCATGGAAAAGCATCTTCATACATTAGCAAGACTTGGAGTCTTAGGAAACTTCGTTGGGATGTTAACGGATTCGAGAAGCTTCTTATCTTATACAAGACATGAGTACTTCCGAAGAATCGTCTGCAATACCGTTGCAGAATGGGTAGAAAATGGTGAATTCGAAAATGATGATGAACTGTTAAGGAATATCATTGAAAGCATCTGCTTCTATAACGCACAACAATACTTCTCCCTGGTGAAGTGATTCATCAGGATATACACTCCTTATTGCAAAGGTCTGGGCAGGGTGATTCCCTGCCTTTTCCTTTTGTAAAGTGAATAAGGATATCAAATATTCCATTATCGGTTTTCCATTATCTCTTTACATGAGATATAATAATAGATATACTGAAATAGTACTTAAAGGAGCTCAATTATGAACTATCGTATTGTATGTGATTCCTCTGCAAACTTATTCAGTTTCAAAGATGCGGATTTTCGCAGTGTGCCACTGACCATTCTGGTCGAGAATGTATCATTTGTGGATGATGGTCTTGTGAATATCAAAGCAATGGAAGAAGCGATGCGAAACTCCAAAGAAAAGACAGGTTCTTCCTGTCCGAATATCTATCAGTGGCAGCAAGCCTTTGAAGGCGCAGACTGCATTTTCTGTGTGACCATTACTTCCGCATTGTCCGGAGCTTATAATTCTGCTCTGCAGGCTGCGGAGCAATATATGCAAGAGCATCCGGGTGTTCAGATCTATATTATCGATTCATTGAGCACTGGTCCGGAAATGGCTTTAATTGCCGAGAAACTGGCAGAACTCTTCAAAGAAAATAAAGACTTTGAAACAATCAAAAACGAGATTACGGAATACCAGCATCATACTCATCTGCTGTATGCCCTGCAGTCTCTGCAGAACCTAGCAAAGAACGGCCGCATTAATCCAGCGGTTGCAAAGGTACTGGGTCTATTAGGGATTCACATCATCGGGCGTGCTTCCCCACAAGGAACCGTTGAACTGGTCGATAAATGTCGTGGGGCTAAGAAGGTCAACAAGATCATTCTCGAAGAACTGGAGAAGAATGGCTATAACGGCAGAAAGGTACGGATTTCCCACAATAACAACTTGGAAGATGCTGGTTCCCTGAAGTTAGAAATTATGGCAAAGTATCCATTTGCTGATGTTTCTATCATTGACTGCGGTGCTCTTTGCTCGTATTATGCCGAAGAACACGGATTTTTAATTGGCTACGAAGATTCCCTGCAATAATAATATTGAAAGAAGCGGTTGCAAATAGGAGTGCTTGAAAAAAACTTCTCTTGAGTGATGGCTTCTTTTCTTTTTGCCTCTTTTCATCTGTTGTGATTCTAGTGAAAATGTACTGCTAAATAACAAATGATGCTTCAAAGATCATCCTTGATCCTCTGCACATATCCTATCCAATCGTCAGAATTACGTTGAATCCATATCTTGAATTTCTCTTTACCATCGATGGAAAGATCTTGCCGACTTTACCGTGAATAACTGCAGTCCTGCCAGATATCTTTCAAAGTTCATAGCAATCTTGTGTTCACATTGAAACATCTTTATCGATATCCCTTTGTGATAATCGATTGTATTCACCTCTGCTCGGTACAACATTCATTTGCGAGGTAAATGTACTATGCTTCTTAGCATATGTATCACGTTTTGGGAAAAAAGTGTGTCTCCATACCAAGGGAACACATTTTTTCTGAACTATCACGAAACGTTACGGTCTTCTTTTTTATATCTGCTTGAGTGTTTCTGGATCTCTGATGTCATTCTCTTCAATGCACGCACGAATACGGAAGTCAAAAATCGTTCCACCAGCGTCATGATGAATACGGGCAAGATACGCCGTCGTATCGCTGCAGTATGGTTTCTTGATCCTTTTAGCGTATTCAATCATTGGAGCCAGCTGCAAAACATTGACCTCCTCACAGCTTCGTAACGACACCATTTGGGAAATACATTTACCATTCGGAATGATCGATGCTTTCTCCGGCACTCTCATCTGCAGACGGTCGGTCATAAACCGATACATACCAATTCCTACCTGCAGCGGAATCATTTTATCTTCCACCGGGCCATTCAGCACTTCTTTGGAAATGTGCAGACAGGTTGTAGAAGTTAAGTAGAAATCCTTAAAATCCAATTCGCCAAGAGCTTCAAAGATAACTTCATCACCATAGAAGTCAACTTTCTCATCCAACGATTGAATTACCTGCACACTTTCTTTACCAACCTCAGCACTCTCAATTACATGCCGTTTTTCCAAACGCAAAAAACGCTGCATATCTTTCAAGTGAGCAATCTGTTTGGTTAAGGTCTCTTCTTCCTCTTCCAACATGTTCACCATCACTTCTGGAGTGACCGAACTCTCATAAACACGAATATCTTCCAACGACATTCCATATTCTCGTAACTTACGCAGATAAACGAGACTTGAAAAATCCGCAATCGAATAGTCGTAATACCCATTGGCATGCTGCAGCGGCGATAACAAGCCTAACTGACGGTACATACGAATTGTTTCCGGATGAATGTTGCTTAACTTTGCTAATTTATTCACTTTCATTGCTTTCCCCTGTTGACTCTGTATCTTATACAGGGTTTATACCATAGATATGGTTATTTGTGAAGTTTTAAACAAATAATCTTCGGAGGGGAAAAATGAATAAGAATTGGGCTTCTAAAGCTGCTGTTGTCAGTTTGTTTTCAGTAGCGATGATCTTGGGTGGTTTACCAGGATGTGCAAAAGGAACTGGTTTCAAAGCAGGAACCTACAAAGGAACTGCCGCTGGCAAGAATGGCGATGTTACTGTTGAAGTAGTATTATCGACATCAAAAATCGAGAAAGTAACTGTAACTGATCAAAAGGAAACAAAAGAAATTGCAGGTCCTGCATTAGAGAGTATTCCTGCAGCCATTGTAAAGGCACAGTCACCAAAGGTCGATACACTCTCTGGGGCAACGATCACATCAAACGCAATTATTGATGCAACAACTGCCGCATTGAAATCTGCAGGCGTAGATGTCGACAAGCTGGGTGCTGCAGAAGCACACAAGAATGTCGCCGTGACATATACCGCAGGAACCTATACAGGAACAGGCAAAGGATATAACGGACCAATCAATTTAGCGGTCACCTTCTCTAAAGATGGCATCACTGATATTAATTATTCCGATAACAAAGAAACAAATCATATTGGCACTCCTGCCTTCGATTATTTGGTCGATGATGCAAAGAAGGCCAACGGTTCTGGAGTTGACACTGTTTCTGGCGCAACTTTCACTTCCAAGGGCTTCAAGGATGCCTTAAGTGATGCCGCGTCACAGGCAAAAGCTTCCGACCTCGATGGTTTCAAGTCCAATACATATGAACATGAAGCAAAAAAGGCGATTGATGAGACCTATGATGTTGTTGTCTTAGGTGCTGGCGGCGCGGGTATGTCAACAGCGGTACAGTCTGCCCAGAACGGCAACTCTGTCGTTGTTGTCGAGGAAAACGCAGAGATTGGCGGCAATACCGTTGCTTCTGGTGGACAGTTCCAGTCCGTACAGAAGTATCTGTGCTGGGAACAGGACAACCCAAATGCTACGACAGGTGAATACAAAGGCGTTTCCTATGACAAGGTCAAGGAAGCTGCTGGCAATATCTACGTACTGAAAACTATCCTGAATTGGAATGAAGACGCCTTCAATGGAGATTACTTTAAGGATAAAGAATTCGTTGCAGGAGATATTGCT
>Ga0070399_1002722_pt1 | contig 16567 bp, 19 predicted proteins | sample BioMet4_FD_61217 | JGI IMG/M metagenome (GOLD analysis project Ga0070399, IMG submission 61217) | Microbial communities from bioreactor (seeded with sewage sludge) at LBNL, California, USA - Biofuel metagenome 4 (version 1) | ecosystem: Engineered > Bioreactor > Anaerobic > Unclassified ... | reverse complement strand
AGGCGCGCCAAAAGTACAGCGTTGGGCCCCAAAAAGGGCTCGGCAACCAACCATGCTGGTGCTGACCAGACTATGTACTTCTCGGGGCCCTTTTTATGCACTTTCTACTTGACGAACACAAATTATACGATCACTAAGAACTAACTTGTTCATACAACATATGATCACCCAGCTTTTTTATAGTATAACAAACTCGAAGATGAAAGAAAAGGAGATATATGGAAAACGTTGAACAGCTTGTGCGAACGCTGCAACACATGGATAAGTCCGATATGGCGTGCGAATATGGCAGTGCGCACGCAGGAATGCTGATCGGGTCAGCCTGACAAATAAAAAGCGGACGCCCAATTATGGGCGTCCGTACAAAGCAAGAAAAACAGTTCCATATCAAAAACCGTTAATCTTCCTTGCAAAAAGTATTATGACCAAAGTTGCTTTTATTATTCGAGATTTTTTTGATTTAAATAAATGGCCGGGAAAGGAGAGGCGGAATGAGAACTGACGTGGCATGCGAAAGCTGCGGGTACTGTCCGATCAGATATGTAAAATCCATTGAAGATAACACGTACCGCTGCCGTTTGCAGAAAATGAAGCCTTGCAGTCAGGAAGACGAAAACGGAAATTATGTTAGTGTTCTGGTGGCTGCGCCAGATTGGTGTCCACTGAAAAAGGAGGCCGTGCAGGCCAGGGAGGGCGGACAGGATGTTTAAAGATTGAAAAAAAGAAGCTCACCCGAAAGGCAAGCTACTTTTTATCATTCCCCGGCTTATGGCGGTTACCGGATTGTTTCTTGTTGTTTCGACCCTCGCCATCAAAAGCGCTTTCTGCAAATGTGGGGCCGCCATTGGATTTTTGCTTGCGGACTTCTTTAGGATCGAGCTGGCTATCTTTTGCCATAAAATCACCTCAATAGTAGGGTCCCCAAAGAAAATGAAATTATGAGGAGGCCCCAATGAGTGAATCAAAGCCGTTGCGGGGATAAAAAAGCGCCTCCGAAGAGGCGCATAGGCGCTAGGTTTATTTTCGGAAACAATCGCTGCAATAGACGGGGCGATCTCCCCGCGGCTCAAATGGGACTTTGCAGGGCTTTCCGCACTCGGAACAGACGGCATCGAACATCTGACGAGTACCGTTGCCGCCGCGGGTATTCCCTTTACGGGCATCACGGCATGATTTGCAACGCTGGGGTTCGTTTGTAAAGCCTTTTTCTGCGAAAAACTCCTGTTCAGTGGCAGTAAAGGTGAATTTCTGTCCGCAGTCCTTACAAACGATTGTTTTGTCTTGAAACATGTAATACCTCTTTTAAAATAGTTCGCCTTGTTTGGCGATATGTTCAGCATACGCTAATATAGGCAGTAAGTCAATATAATGTTCAGGCTATTTCGGAGAAAGAATAGTTTATGAGTAAATTGAAGCCGTGCCCTGTGTGCGGGAAGTAGCCGATGCTCAACGCCATATACGAGAAGGACGGGCGCCTTCTGACGGAGAACGAAGATCAAACCGGCGCTAAATTTTACAGCGGGAAGTATTTCTGCGGTACGCATTGCTCTTGTGGAGACTGGAAACGCACCCCGGAAGAAGCCGCCGCGTCACTGGAATGCGCACGAGGAGAGAACGCAATTAAACCATAAAAAACTTACATTCGCAAAATAAAAGCCGCTTAAAATGGCACGGGAGGCGTTAAATGAGCAAATACAAATATTCTCTTCATCCTCGCATCAAGAGCATCGTCGAGTGGCAGCTTGAACATTACCCTGGGGACAAGCGTGAGATGCAGAGCCGCAAGAACGATCTTATCCCATCTGCTGCCGCAAGCTATGCTCCCAGCACAGGGCACTCATCAGAAACACATAGGAGCACCGAGGACGTCGCGGAGGGCATCATCACCGACAGATACATAGCCCAATTGGAAAAGTCATGCAGGGCCATAGACCATGTCCTTCATGACACAGATGGAATCGACAGACGGATTGTTGAGTTGGTCTATTGGCGGAGGGAGTACACGGTCGATGGTGCGGCATTTAAGCTCCATTTGGCAAGATCGACGGCTTACAATCGCATCAACGCACTTTTGGGAGCAATTGCTCTTGAGATGGGGTGCGTAATTATATAGCGGACAAAAGGTGGAATTTTGGCCCCATAATTCATGCTATACTTTTACCATAGGAATTTGGGAGAAGCGTTCGGCGCAGGCCGGGCGCTTTTCTTATACCTTAGGCTGACATTGAAAGATGCGGGATTGTCCGTTGCGATTGTTTTAGGCAGGGGCGGGCCGAGTAACGGAGTATAGGGGGCATGAATAGAGCCGTGCGAAAAGTGCGGACGTATGGGATGGACGTATGTTCTGATACGGTAGCGTTGATACGCGGGCGCTCTCCCTGAGCGCCGGATTGAATGATTTTTCAGCAGGTATGCGAATATACTGCTACGAAGGGAGCAGATGCTATGTTTACGCAGATCATAAATCCCAGCGTGGATGCTTATGATTTTTATACAGGGGAATTTATTGGCGAAGCGAGATTTACGCCAACCGAAGCGGCCGAGAAGTCTTTGCTAGACTGGATCAACTATGGGAGTCCTCCAAAATTGCTAGTAATGTTGGAGTCAAGTTTTAATCCGTCCGAAAACTATGTTCCCATAATTCCGAATAAAACATATCATCAAAAAGGCATATTCAGAGCGCTCCTCAACGACAGGGATTCGGGGCAATGGATACCGATTGAGGCGCATATCACGTACGACTGGAGATCTAGAAGCTCAGAGCATGGAAATTATATCAGCAGTGTGGAGTTCGACAATGTAAAAATAGACGGCATGGTAAAAATAAGTTATTAACAAATAAAGGGCTGCCGGAAGGCCCACTTTTTTCGCTTATTCGAGCAGAACAGCCTCGTCGGAGTTTGCCTGCAGAAACTCACCTTCGCGGAAGCCGAAATGACCGGATGAATAGAGAGCGCCATCGATTGTTAATATGACCTTATCGGTGTAGTAATAGCCGCCGAAGGTGTTCGCGATACAGTTAAGGATCATGCCTTCATAGGCGGAGCCGGCATTCATCTCGGATAAAAAAGCCTGGTTCAGGTCCAGAAGAACGATGCCATCTTCACCAACAGTCAGACTGTTGATCGCGGTGTTTTGAGAGAATACCTTTTCAACGCCCGAAGGAATCTCCTTATACGAGGTCGCAAGAATTTCGCCAGTACTGTCATTTGTATGGAATGCCAGATCCCGTTCCAGATAATAGATCGTACCGGCGTCGAGATTCGGGTAATAAAACCTTACAGTCTGGATGAACGGAGTATTTTCCACAATTTCGCTTAGTGTTGAAGTAACTTCATAATTGTCCGAGTAAAAAATCATTTTTATCAAACCAATGCCTTTAGCATAATAATCGGTTGTCTTATTCCCGCTGTCTTGGCTCTCGGTAGTTACCTCTATTGCCATGAAATCGCCTAAAGGCGTCGTAATCGAAGCTGAAAGGTCGGTAATCGTCCTGACGCTGCTGTCTTTAAGCGTCCAGGTGGTGCCAACGGCGATCGGCTCCATCAGAAGGACTTCGTTGTAGTTGGATTTATCCAAACAATTCTCTCTGCTGTAAGATTCACCTCTAAAATAAGTTGCGGTCAGCTTTCCGTCGGCCTGAGTGATGACCTTAGCAGCGACCGTGCCGCCATTATCGATCCTCTGCTGCACGGCGTTATCGGAAGTATAGTCGATATTAACGGTGTATGAGCTGTATTCCATGCCTTCACCCGAATAGACATACTTGACATCTTGTTCGATCGGGAAAAAATCGCTGATCGAGAGCGACTCAGGTATATTGGTTTCGGTTACCGGCTCGGTACCGGCGGTCGTGTCGTCTGCGATGTCCGTTACCGGCTCGGAACCGGCGGTGGTGTCGCCTGCGATGTCCGTTTCAGTAGCGGAGGGATAAGAGGAAGAGGGTGATGGCGTTGCGTTTTTTTTACATGCCGAAAAAGCAAAAAGGAACAGCGGCACACAGAACAGCAAGACGAATTTTTTCATGTCAGTAACCTCCGGTGAGGGTTTTATTTGTGGCAGGTGTGCTTATAGTATTCGATCGTATAGACGATTTTATTTCGCAAATTGCAAGTGCGAGTTGGATACCCAGTGCCAGTGGTAGTGTATACACCCTGTCAAGTGCCAGTTAGGTGATATTATAACACAGGGCGGGTACGATAAGGCGGACATGCCGGAGCGGAGCAATCCATCCCGGCTTTTTTCCGCATCGGAAGGCTCGAAAGCCGTGTGGAACCTAAAAAAGTTCCACGCAAAGTTCCACACCCAGGGTATTCCGACTTAGTCTTTTTCGGCGTTCTCGGAACTTTTCAAAGGAAAATGAAAAACACAAAAAAGCGCCGAGAACCTTGATTTCTCAATGGTTTTCGGCGCTTTTTTGCTGGCGCGCCAGAAGGGACTCGAACCCCCAACCCTCAGATCCGGAATCTGATGCTCTATCCATTGAGCCACTGGCGCTTATTTTTCGCAGTGCAGCAAGGCTGCGCCCGCGATGTCTAGTGTAGCATATAAAAGGCGGAAGTTCAACCCGAATTTTGGCTCGCGGAAAACCGGCAAGCCGGGAAGCACGCCGCCTTAGATGACAAAATCACCCGCAATGTCCTGATGGAGCAGGTCTGCCACGGAGATGCCCTCGAAAAAATCCTCGATCAGGCGGTAGAGCCGCGTCCACATCCGCAGCGTGCGGCATTCCGCCGCCCGGGGGCAGGTATTGGGCTGCTGGTTGAGGCAGGCAACGGGCGCAAGGGAACCCTCCGTTGCCTTGAGAATGTCGGAGACCGGGTAGGCATCCGGCTCGCGGTTGAGCCGGTAGCCGCCGCCCTTGCCGCGCAGCGCATCCACCAGCCCCTTTTTGCTCAGGACGGAGACGATGCTCTCGAGATATTTTTCCGAGATCTCCTGCCGCGCCGCGATGTCGGACAGCGGGATATACTCTCCGGTGTTGTGTTCGGCCAGATCGATCATGACGCGCAGCGCGTAGCGGCCTTTGGTGGAAATCATCATTTCGCACGCCCCCTTTCAGCCTAGTTTACCACAGGGAATATGGAAATTCAAGTCCGAAGACATGCCGGAGCGGTGCGGAAAAATTCAAACGGCCCCAAGGGGCCGCTGGCTGCAAATCACAGACAGCGGGTCCTTTTACGCAGCGCTGTCGAGCGGCAGGCTAAAACAATTGATGCGGAGGGAACAGAAGCGGCAACTTCCCGGCGGCTTTGTTCGGAGGGCGGCATTCCGGAAAGAATGATCGGCCTTCGGCTGACCGGAGAGAGCTGAGGGAAAAGGGAGAAACGTCGGACGCGCGGGCAGACGCAAAATAACGGGGGAGAAAGCAGCTGCTTCTCCCCCCGTTTTCAGCCGGAGTTTGCGGGAATCAATAATTGTCCGCCTTGATCTGAAAATATGCCTGCGGATGGGCGCAGACGGGGCATACGTCGGGGGCTTTCCTGCCGACGACGATGTGGCCGCAGTTCGAGCACTGCCAGATCATGTCGCCGTCACGGGAAAACACCATGCCTTCCTTGATGTTGCCGAGCAGCTTGCGGTAGCGATCCTCGTGCCCCTTCTCGATGGCGGCCACGCCTTCCATCTGCCTGGCGATCTCCTCGAAGCCCTCCTCGCGGGCGACCTTCGAGAAGCTTTTGTACATATCCGTCCACTCGTAGTTCTCGCCCTGGGCGGCGTCGAGCAGATTTTCCTCGGTGGAGCCGATACCATGGATCAGCTTGAACCACAGCTTGGCGTGCTCTTTTTCGTTCGCGGCCGTCTCCTCAAAGAGGTCGGCGATCTGGACGTAACCGTCCTTGCGGGCCTTGGAGGCATAGTAGGTGTATTTGTTTCTGGCCTGGGACTCGCCGGCAAATGCGATGGCGAGATTCTTCTCGGTCTGACTTCCTTTCAAATGCATGGTACATTTGCTCCTTTATCTTGATATGGATTTATCTGACGCCTGATGGGCACGGGCAGCTATGGGAGAATTTTGGAGGACTTGAGGTAGCGCTCCTCCTCGGAAAAGACACAGCCGCAGTATTTCTGCATATAGAAGCCCAGCTCGCGGGCTCTTGCCTGCCCGTCCCGGAAGAGGGGGCGGAAGTCCCGGTAGACAAACTCCACGCCGAATTCGGCAGCGGCCTGCTCGGCCACGGAGCGCATCAGCTCATGCTTTTGGTAGGGCGAGATGAACAGGCTGGAGGTGAAACCGCCGAAGCCGTTCTCTGCGGCGGCCTGGGCGGCGCGGCGGAAACGCATCCCGTAGCATTTCACGCAGCGGCCCGGAATATCGTCCGCTACGGCGTGCACGAAGGGGCGCAGGCCGTAGTCGTTCTGTTCGATCATCGGCAGGGCGATTTTCTCCGCGTACTCGCGGACGGTGTTGCGCCGGGCCCGGTACTCGGTGAAGGGGTGGATATTGGGGTTGTACCAGAAGCCGGTGAGGTCGAAGCCCTCGCTGCGCAGGGAATCGATGGGCATATTCGCGCACGGCGCGCAGCAGATGTGCAGCAGCAGCTTCATGAAAACGCCTCCGGTCTGGATTTTCTTATTATATATCATACCACAAAAGCGTTATTTAACAAGGGGACGGCACAAATATCAACGCCTCGGGCCTGACTTTTTTTCAGGTGGACAAAGTAAAAGTTGTGTGCTATGATAATGCTCAATAACCAAAAAGCTCATTTTCACCGCGGGGTAATTTGAGCATACTATACAAAATTCGGGGAGGATGACTGTCGATGGCAACCAATCAGGAAAGCTATTCCGGCAAGATTAACCGCAAGCTGCAAAAAAAGCAGCATATTATCCGCGTCGCGGCGGGGACTGAACCGGCGGATGTCGTGCTCAAGCGTGCGACATATCTCAACGTCTTTTCCAACGAGCTCTGTCACGGCGACATCGCCGTGTGCGAGGGCCTGATCGTCGGCATGGGCAAATACTCCGGCCGGCAGGAGTACGATATGTCCGGCAAGATTGTTCTGCCCGGCTTCATCGACTCCCATATCCATCTGGAGAGCTCCCTCGTGAGCCCGAAGGAGTTCGTCAAGGCCGTCCTGCCCCACGGCACCACGACCGTCATCACCGACCCGCATGAGATCACCAACGTCATGGGCACCGACGGCATCGACTTCATGCTCCAGGCCACCGAGGGCCTGCCGGTGGACGTGCGTTTCATGCTGCCCTCCTGCGTGCCGGCCACGCCGCTGGACGAATCCGGCGCGAATCTGGACTACCGTGCGATCGACTCGTTCTACGACCATCCGCGCGTCCAGGGTCTCGCCGAGATGATGAACTATCCCGGCGTGATCTCCGGCGACCCGGCCACGGTCGAGAAAATCGTCGCCGCGCAGGCCCACCACAAGAAGATCGACGGCCATGCTCCCGGGCTCCGGGACAAGGAACTGTGTGCCTATGTGGCGGCGGGCGTCTATTCCGACCACGAGTGCTTTGACATGGAGGATGCCCTCGCCAAGCTGCGCCTCGGCCAGTTCATCATGATCCGCGAGGGCACCGCCGCGCGCAACCTCGATGCGCTGGTGGGCCTCCTAAACTCGCAGTACTACGAGCGCTGCATGTTCTGCACGGATGACAAGCATCCCAGCGACCTGCTCGGCAAGGGCCATATCGACTACATCGTGCGCCGCGCGCTCGCCATGGGAGCCAATCCCATCCGCACCATCAAGGTTGCGAGCCACCACGCCGCGCGCTACTACCAGCTCAATAACCGCGGCGCCATCGCGCCGGGCTACCTCGCGGACTTCGCCATCGTGGACGACTTCGAGAACTTCGAGGTCAAGATGGTGTTCAAAAAGGGCGTCCTCTACTATGACGGCGCGCTGCGCGACTTCCCCGATCCCCCCGTGGAGCGCTATCTCCTCGAGCACGCGCACGACACGTTCCGCGTTGCGCACCTCGAGCAGGACGACTTCCGCGACGAGCGCCGCCGCGGTGTCATCGGCATTGTGCCGGGCGAGATCATCACCTCGGACAACGGCTACGCGGAAAAGGTCGATCTGGAGAAGGACATCCTCAAGATCGCCGTGATCGAGCGCCACCGCGGCACGGGCCACATCGGACTGGGCTACCTTCAGGGCTACGGCATGAAGGACGGCGCAATCGCCACGAGCATCTCCCACGACAGCCACAACATCATCGTTGTCGGCACCAACTCAAAGGACATGGCAGCCGCCGCGAACCGCGTCGTGGAGAATCACGGCGGCATTGTCGTGGTGAAGGACGGCGAGGTGCTCGCCGAGGTCGTGCTGGAACTGGCGGGCATCATGTCCGACCGGCCGCTCACCGAGATGAACAAGACGCTCGAGCACGCCAAGCAGGTCGCCTTCGGCCTCGGCGTGAGCCGCGGCATTGACCCGTTTATGACGCTCAGCTTCATGAGTCTGCCGGTAATCCCTAAGCTCCGCCTCACCACGCGCGGCGTCATCGACGTCGTCTCCCAGCGCTACATCTGAGCATCCGCCGGAAACAAGGCCAGCGGGCCGCTTTTTGCGCGAGGGGGATTGTTTAAAGTTTGTTTCGGATTCGTTCACAGTTCCTTCAAATTCACCGGGTATGCTAAGACCATCAAAAGAACACAGCACGGCGGCCCGAGGAAAGCTCCGCGGGGAGCCAACGCCGCAAGTGTACTTCTGCTGACGATACATAAATCTTTTTCATTTTCTTTCTCACCATTTTCCCCCTCTACTTCTACCTCTGATTACGACGATCGCCCGGCGTCTGAGACGCCGGGCGATCGTCGTTTATTTTTCGTAGGTGAATTCCAGGTCGTAGATGCTCACGGTGTCGCCCTCTTCGACGCCCAGCTCCTCGAGCCGGCCGAGCAGGCCGCTCCTGCGGAGCTGCCTGTCGAAGTACATTCGGGACTCGTAGTCGCCGAAGTTGATGTCGGCCACCAGCCGCTCCATCCACGGGCCCGACACGATCCAGGTGTCGCCCTCGTGCTGGATCTGGAGGTCGCTCACGCTGCCCGCTTCGGGCAGGGGCTTGACGTAGTCCGGCTCGTAGACCGTCACCGGGGGGAGCGTCGCGAGGCGGCCGGCGATCACCCGCATGAGCTGCTTTGTCCCCTGCGTGGTCGCGGCGGAGATCTCGTAGAATGCATAGCCGCGCTCCGTTACATGCGTGCGCAGCCGCTCGAGGTTGTCGCTGCCCTCTGGGAGCAGGTCGAGCTTGTTGGCAGCTACGATCATCGGCCGCTGTGCGAGGTCGGAGGAGTACTCGGCGAGCTCGGCGTTGATCTTCTCAAAATCGTCCACTGGGTCGCGGCCCTCGCTGCCGGACACATCCACGATGTGCACGAGCAGGCGGCAGCGGTCGATGTGGCGCAGGAAGTCGTGGCCGAGCCCCGCGCCCTCCGCAGCGCCTTCGATGATGCCGGGGATGTCGGCCATGACGAACGACACGCCCTCCTCAACGTAGATTACGCCGAGATTGGGGTAGAGCGTTGTGAAGTGGTAGTCCGCAACCTTCGGGTGGGCGTTCGAGGTCACGGTCAGGAGCGTGGACTTCCCCACGTTCGGGAAACCCACAAGGCCCACGTCCGCGAGGAGCTTGAGCTCGAGCACGACCTCCATCGCCTCGCCGGGAAGGCCCGCCTTCGCGAAGCGGGGCACCTGACGCGTGGGCGTGGCGAAATGCTGGTTGCCCCAGCCGCCGCGGCCGCCCTTTGCCAGCACAAAGTCCTCGCGCGAGGACATATCCTTGATGATGCCGCCGGTTTGAACGTCGCGCACGACCGTGCCGCGCGGCACGCGAATGACGAGATCTTCGCCGGATTTTCCCGTGCAGCGCATGCCCCGGCCATTCTGGCCGGGCGTAGCGGCGTACTTGCGCCTGTAGCGGAAGTCCATCAGCGTGGAGAGATTGTCGTCCACGCGGAGCATGACGCTGCCGCCGCTGCCGCCATCGCCGCCGTCGGGGCCGCCCGCGGCCACATATTTTTCCCGGTGGAACGCCACCGCGCCGTCGCCGCCCCTGCCGGCCTGAACGGAAATCTGTACTTTATCCACAAACATGGCATCAACCCGCTTTCTCACTGTGGATGGTATGCGCCGAAACGGCGGCGCCGATACGCGCCGCGGCTGCCGTGCGCATGAAAAAATCCCGAACAGGACCTGTTCGGGATTTTGGTTGGCAATTACTGCTCGACGTCGTAGACGGAGACCATTTTGCGGTCTTTGCCCAGGCGCTCGAATTTCACCTTGCCGTCGATCAGGGCGAACAGGGTGTCGTCGCTGCCGATGCCCACATTATTGCCCGGATGGATGTGGGTGCCTCTCTGCCGAACAAGAATATTGCCGGCCAGAACGACCTGACCGTCCGCGCGCTTCACGCCCAGTCTCTTGGACTCGGAATCACGGCCGTTTTTGGTGGAACCGCCGCCTTTCTTATGGGCGAAGAACTGAAAGCCAATCTTAAGCATTTGTTACACCTCCAAAACTTCGATATACTCCGGATATTCGTCCCGCAGCTCGCACAGCGTGAGCATCAGCCCGGCCAGAACGGCCTGAACGGCTTCCTCATGGTCGCACGCGGCGGGAAGGGTAAGGGAGATGCGGGCGTCTTCCTCGTTCACGCGCACCTTGGCGCGGGAACCGAGCACCTCGTTGATGGTGCTCTCAGTGACCTTGACGGCGGCGCTGACCGCCGCGCAGACGATGTCCGCGCCGGCTTCGGCATAACCGCTGTGGCCCGCGCAGCAGAACCCGGTAATCCTGCTGCCCTCGTCATAAAACTCGACTTTCGTCATTACACGGAGATCTTTTCGATCTGCACCTTGGTATAGGGCTGCCGATGGCCCTGAAGGCTCTTGGAGTCCTTCTTGGAACGGTACTTGAAGACCAGAATCTTCTTGGCCTTGCCGTTTTTCAGAACCTTCGCCTCGACGGACGCGCCGGCGACGACGGGGGTGCCGAATCTGGAATTCTCGCCGTCCACCACGGCCAGAACCTGGTCGAACGTGACGGTCTGATCGGCCTCGGCGTTCAGCTTCTCGATGAAGAGGACGTCGCCCTCCTTGACGTTGTACTGTTTACCGCCGGTAACAATGACTGCCTGCATAACTTTTGCACCTACCTTGTTTGTAGACTCGCTCTGGAGGCGCGGGATGTACCCGACTTCAGCCTCTTCGACGCGGCGTATAAATTATATCAGCTGGCAGAGGGCTTGTCAAAGGTTATTTGCGCTGTTTGACGGCATTTTTGCTCTTATTTTGCAGGAAACAGCCGGAATGCGCCCCCCTTGCGGGAAAAAACGCGCCTCCGGCGCGCCCGGCGGGGCGGGGAGGCGCGAAACGGCGGCTTATTCCTGCGCGGCGATCTTTTCGGCCAGCTCGTTGAGGTAGACCCAGCGGTCCATCTTCTCCGCGAGCCGCGCTTCCAGCGTTCCTTTTTCCGCCGTCAGACGCTCAAGCGCGGCGTAGTCTGTGGCGCAGGCCTCCATCTCCGCCTCACAGCGGGCGGCGTCGGCCTCAAGCGCGGCGATGTCGGCGTCGATCGTTTCGAATTCGCGCTGCTCGTTGAAGGAGAAGCGCAGCTTTTTCGTGCGGGGCGCGGCGGACTTCGGCTTCTCCTGCGGCGCGGCGGCAGCCGACGCCGGCGCGGGGCGCTTGGCGAGATAGTCGCTGTAATTGCCAGACCAGCGGCATACCGTGCCGTCCCCGCCGACTTCGAAAATTTCATCGGCGATGCGGTCAAGGAAGAAACGGTCATGTGAGACAGCCAGAACAGGTCCGGCGAATGTGTCGAGATAGTCCTCGAGGATAGAGAGCGTCGCGATGTCGAGGTCGTTGGTCGGCTCGTCGAGCAGAAGAGCGTTGGGAGCCTCCATCAGCACGGCGAGCAGGTAGAGCCGCCGCTTCTCGCCGCCCGAGAGGCGGCCGATGGTGCGGTACTGGAGGTCGGAGGGGAAGAGGAAGCGCTCGAGCATCTGGCTTGCGGTGTACGTCCCCTCGCCGGTACAGACCTCGGAGGCGATGTCGGTGATGTAGTCATACACGCGCGCGCTCGGGTCGAGCTCGCGGCCCTCCTGGGTGAAGTAGCCGATTTTGACGGTCTGGCCGATTTCCACGCGGCCCGTATCGGGCGCGAGGCGGCCGGAGATCAGGTTCAGGAGAGTCGTTTTGCCCGCGCCGTTGCGGCCGACAATGCCGATCCGGTCATCCCGCAGGAGCGAGCAGGAGAAGCCATGCAGGACATCCCGGCCGCCGTAGCCCTTCGAGACGTCCTCGAGCGTGATGATCTGCTTGCCCAGGCGGCTCGACGCGGCGGACATCTGCACGGCGCCGTCGCGCGTCTCGGGACGCTGGGCGGCAAGCTCGTGAAAGCGCTCCACGCGATCCTTGCTTTTGGTGGTGCGTGCGCGGCAGCCGCGCAGGATCCACTCCCGTTCACGCCGCAGAAGGGCCTGCCGCTTGCGCTCGGATGCCTCGAGCATGTCCTGGCGCTCGGCGCGCAGCTCGAGGTACTTGGAATAGTTGGCCTCGTAGAGGCAGAGGGAGGCGTGGGAGAGCTCCGCGATGCGCGTGACGACGCGTTCGAGGAAGTAGCGGTCGTGCGTCACCATGATGACGCCGCCGCGGAATTTCGCGAGCCAGTCCTCGAGCCAGCCGACCATGTCGGCGTCGAGATGGTTGGTCGGTTCGTCGAGGATGAGAATGTCGGCCGGGTGGATGAGCGCCGCCGCGAGGGCCACGCGCTTGCGCTGGCCGCCGGAGAGGCCACCCACGGGCTTGTCGAATTCGGTGAGGCCCAGACGGGTGAGCATGGTTTTGGCCTCGTAGTCCTTCAGCGCGCGGAATTCCGGCGGGAAGGAGGCAAAGACCTGCGCGAGGACGGTGCTGCCGTCGTCGAGCTCGGGCGTCTGGGGGAGGTAGGAGATCTGCACGTTCGGGTCACGGACGACGCGGCCGCCGTCCGGCTCGGCCCGTCCGGCCAGGACGCGCAGAAGCGTGGACTTGCCCGTGCCGTTCACGCCGATGACGCCGATCTTTTCACCGGGGTTGAGATAGAGCGACACGCCCGCGAACAGCTGGCGCGCGCCGTAATTCATGGAGAGATTTTCCGCGGAAAGAAGCATGAAAAGAGACCCGCTTTCTCAGTTTTTCCAAAAGAACCATACCTATTATACCACAGGACGGCCCCCGTGCCTATGGGAAAGGCGCAAAAAGGCGCGGAGCGGCCAGCCGCTCCGCGCCCGGATAAGGTGAACGGATCAGAGAAAACAGCCGCGCTTCTGCGCCTGGTCGATCAGGTCCTGGAGCGTCACGCTCTCGAGGTAGCCGTCGATCACGCGGTCGAGCTCCTCCCACATCGGCAGCGTCACGCAGCGGTCGGCGCGGTCGCAGGTGCACTCGCCGTCGCTCAGGCAGGCCACGGGCGACATGCTGCCCTCGGTGAGCTTGAGGATGGAGCCAACGGTATAGTCCTTCGGCGCGCGCGTGAGGCGGTAGCCGCCGGACTTGCCGCGCGTGCTGGCTACCAGACCGGCCTTGTTCAGAACGGCTACAATCAGCTCGAGATATTTGACCGAAACCTCCTGGCGCTCCGCGATCTCCTTGAGAGAGATCACGTTCTCGTCGCCGTGCAGGGACAGATCGATCATGATCCGCAGCGCGTAGCGGCCCTTGGTGGACACCTTCATGTTGCGCACCTCCTTTGTTTTCGAATTCCTATTATAATAGTAGCAAATGAAAAAAGCAAGAGTCAACCGTGTCAGGGCTTCTTTTTCGCCTCCTGATACGATTTTCCATCGCGGTAGGCGGTCATGATGCCCCTGAAGATTTCGGCGTTGGAGGGCGGCGTCCAGGTAATGGCGTTGGCACCGGCCTCGATGGTGCGCAGAATAGTCTCCTCGGTGGGGCCGCCGGTGGCGATGATGGGGATGGAGGGGTATTTTTCCCGGATGGCGGAGACGACGTCGGCCGTCTGCGCGGCGGCGGAGACGTTGAAGATGCTTACGCCCGCGGCGACGCGCGCGTCGATGTCGGTGTCGGTGCGGGCGACGGTGGCGATGACGGGAATGTCGGTTGCCTCGGACACGCGCGCGATGACCTCGTTGGAGGTGGGGGCGTTGACGACGACGCCGATGGCGCCCTGCATCTCGGCGAACATGGCGAGGTTGACAACGCGCTGGCCCTGCGTGAGCCCGCCGCCCACGCCCACAAACACGGGAATGTCCGCAGCGGTGAGGATGGCCTGCGTGATGACCGGCTGCGGCGTGAAGGGATAGACGGCGATCACGGCGTCGGCATTGACGTTGCGGATGATGCTCACGTCCGTGGAAAAGACGAGGGAACGGATGCGCTTGCCGAAGATCAGAATTCCGGTACATTCCGCGATGGCCTCGGGCACCTTCAGCGAAACCTTGCGGAGCGTGCCTTCAACGGGATTGGGAAGAGATTTCATAGCAGACTTCCTTTCCGAGCATAAAGGGAAACATGTCCAATAGCAACCCAATAGGATTATTATACCATAGCGGCGGCGCGGAAGGTGTGGAAATTTCGAGAACTTTTTCTTGTCTTGCATCCCGGGCGGCACCGGGTTATACTAAAAGAAAAGACAGACCGGAAAGGAAACGGCACCCATGAAAACTGTATTATGCTACGGCGATTCCAATACCTGGGGCTATGTCCCCACTACCGGCGCGCGATTTGCGCCGGAGATCCGCTGGACCGGCGTCCTGCAGCGCGAACTGGGACCGGAATACCGCGTGCTCGAGGAGGGGCTGAACGGCCGCACCTCCGGGTGCGAGGATGAATGGGATCCGTACCTCAACGGGCGGGCACAGCTGATCCCGACACTGCGCATCGCCGCGCCGCTCGATCTTGTGATCCTGATGCTGGGCACGAACGACCTTAAGTACCACGGCGCGTGGGGCAGCGCGCAGGCCTGCTGCGAGCTCATCCGCACCATCCGGCAGAACGCCGACCTGTTTACGGACGGGAAACCCCGCGTGCTGCTTGTGTCGCCGCCGCTGCTCGGCGAGCCGCGCACGGTCTTTATGGCCGACCCCGAGGCCCGGTACTGTACCCGAGCCGAGTCGGAGAAGTTCTGGCCGTACTATCAGCAGTACGCCGCATTTCTGGACGTGCCCTGCTTCAACGCCGCATCCGTGGCCAATCCCGGGCCGGACGGCGCGCCGATGCGGCCCGAGGGAATATGCGACGGCATCCATCTCGATCCCGCCGGACACCGCGCGCTTGGCGCGGCGCTGGCCGAACAGGTGCGCGCCCTTTTTTGAGACGCGCGATTTTCCACAGGAGGACTTACCATGCAGACACTCAACACCCCGGCGAAGCCGCTGGGAATCTACATCCATATTCCGTTCTGCCGCAGTAAATGCGAATACTGCGACTTCTACTCCCTCGGCGGCGGCCGCAGCCGCGATCTGATGGACCGCTATCTGCAGGCGCTGATTCAGCACATCCGCGAGGCAGCCGGCCGCGCGCCGGACTATCTGGTGGACTCAGTCTATTTCGGGGGCGGCACGCCGAGCTTCTTCGGCGCGGACGGGCTCAAGCGCATTTTCACCGAGATCGACCGGCGATTCAACGTCTCGCGCGACTGCGAGGTGTCCTTTGAAGCCAACCCCGATTCGGTCAACACGCTCTCGCTGCGCAAGCTGCGCGCGGCGGGCTTCAACCGCGTCTCCATCGGCGTCCAGTGCGACTCCGACGAGATCCTCAAGGCGCTCGGCCGCCCGCACAACTATCAGCAGGCATGCCAGGCCGTCGTCTCCGCGCGGGAGGCCGGCTTCACCAACCTGTCGGTCGATCTGATGTACGGCCTGCCCAACCAGTCGCGCGAGCAGTGGATGCAGACGCTTCGTCATGTGCTCGATCTCAAGCCGGACCACGTCTCCTGTTACGGTCTCAAGGTCGAACCGAACACGCCGCTCTATGCCTATCAGGACTGCGCGAACCTCCCGGACGACGACGTGCAGGCCGATATGTACCTCTACGCGGTCGAAACGCTGGAGAGCTTCGGCTATAATCAGTATGAGATTTCCAATTTTGCGCGCGAAGGCTGCGCCTGCCGCCACAACCTCAAATACTGGCAGGGCGGGGAGTATCTGGGCTTCGGCCCGGCCGCGGCGTCCGACTTCGCGGGCAAGCGTTTCACCTGCAAGGCCGACATCGAGACGTATATCCAGGGTGTGCTGAGCAGGGGCATCGTCCTTTCGGAGTGTGCGGCCGTGCCCTCCCGCGAGCGGGCTGGCGAATATGTGATGCTCCGCCTCCGAACGGCGGCGGGCATCGAGGCGGGCGAATACGAGAACCGCTTTCTCCTTCCGTTCCGCGCGCTGGAGAAAAACCTGCTCGTCTATGAGAAGCAGGGCCTTGCCGTGCACGAGGAGGACCGATGGCGCCTGACGCCGAAGGGCTTCCTGCTCTCCAACCAGATCATCGGCGCTCTGCTCGACGCGCAGGAGCACTCCGCGCCCCTGACGAAAAAAAGATAGCAAAAAGCCGCTCCCCGGTCGCTGCCGGGGAGCGGCTTTTGCCGAAAGCGCGCCGCGGCGC
>Ga0070399_1002698_pt1 | contig 16668 bp, 15 predicted proteins | sample BioMet4_FD_61217 | JGI IMG/M metagenome (GOLD analysis project Ga0070399, IMG submission 61217) | Microbial communities from bioreactor (seeded with sewage sludge) at LBNL, California, USA - Biofuel metagenome 4 (version 1) | ecosystem: Engineered > Bioreactor > Anaerobic > Unclassified ... | reverse complement strand
AGAACTGTTATGTGGTGAGTGATGAGACAAAAGAGGCTGTCATCATCGACTGCGGTGCATATTTTGAATCAGAGCGGTCGGCTATCAGTGATTATATTAAGGAGAAAGGGCTGCGTCCTGTGCATCTTCTAGCCACTCATGGACATATGGACCATAACTTCGGCAATAAGTTTGTCGATGACCAATGGGGGCTCAAGGCTGAGGTTCACGCTTCGGATGAGGAGCTCATGAAACATTTACATCAGCAAACAAAAGACGTATTACACATAGAGATGCAACCAGAGGATTTCCCTGCTGTGGGCAAACTCCTTCATAGCCATGACACTATCAGCTTTGGAGACCATCATTTCACGATCATCGAAACGCCTGGTCATACTCCCGGTGGAGTATTCTACTACTGTGAGCAAGAGCACGTTGCCTTCTCGGGTGACACCCTCTTTAGAGGCAATATCGGTCGCGCGGACTTGCCCGGTGGTTCAATGTTCTTATTGATTCAAAGCCTTCGTGCCGTGAGTCAATTGCCTGACAATACAGATGTCTACCCAGGACATGGCGATGCAACGACTATTGGCCGAGAGGTGGCAAGCAATCCATACTTAGATCGATAATCCAAAGAAACATATCAATGATCGACACAAGTCGTCAACCCGCAGAACGTATTATCCTTGGAATTGACCCTGGCACAAATATTATGGGCTATGGGGTGCTACGGGTCGTGGGTAATAAGGCGCAAATGCTTGCTCTTGGAGTGGTCGACATGCGTCGAGTGAAGGATACTTATCTCAAACTCGGAAAGATATTCGAGCGAGTTATAGGTATTATTGACGAGTATCACCCCGACGAAATGGCCATAGAGTCCCCTTTCTATAGTAAGAATGTGCAATCCCTCATCAAGCTAGGGCGCGCACAAGGAGTGGCCATCGCCGCCGCTATACACCGAGACATTTTCATACACGAGTATGCACCTCTAAAGATAAAAATGGCTATCACTGGTCAGGGGCAAGCCTCCAAACAGCAAGTGGCAAGCATGTTACAACGTTTACTTAACATCTCAAAAGAGGATATGCCGCACTTTCTTGATGCAACCGATGCGCTAGGTGCCGCCTATTGTCATTTTCTGCAGCTATCTACACCCACAACTGATGCCACTCACTATGACAGCTGGGCCAACTACGCAAAGCGCAACCCAAAAAAAATCAGGGAATAGCCACTACATTGCAATACTATTCGCTGATTTGTCGGGGCCTGTCCGTTATCACCATACTTCAGATTCAAAACATTATTCATGGATAATCAAGCAAACACTTTAACCGGACAAGAATGGCCGGTCATTAAAATTATTGATGGCGTGTGCCGTATGCCCGAGTGGAGAATGGCCGAACCAGTAAACTTTACACTTAATAATAGCGAGCAATTAGCCATCGTCGGACCCAATGGTGGAGGAAAGACCAGACTCGTCAACATTCTCATTGGTCGCTATCCGTTGCTCATGAGAGATCCTGAATACGATTTCCGACCGAGCCAGAAAACCATGGTATCCGACAATATCAAGTATATCACCTTTCTTGATGCATACGGAGGAGACAACGACCGCACTTATTACCTACAGCAACGATGGAACCGTACCGAAATGGACGAGGCCACTCCCACAGTGGGCGACCGATTAGAGGGCATCTTTAAACTCACTGGCGAAGACACTCCCGAACGTAGGGCACTCCAGCAAAGGCTATATTCCACATTTGCACTCCAGCCTCTACTTGACAAGCCAACACCTTTTCTGTCAAGCGGAGAACTTCGGAAGTTCAAGCTCACCGAAACACTTCTTGCCTCGCCTAGGGTACTAATTATGGACAATCCCTTCATAGGCCTTGACGCATCAACACGTGACGATCTATGCGAACTATTGGCAACCATTTCACGCAAGCCTGACTTGCAAATTATCCTTGTTCTCTCGAAGACTGACGATATTCCTCCGTTTATTACCCATATAGTGGAAGTGAGCGACAATATCGTTCGTCCAAAACAAACACTTGACCAATATCCTCACAACAAAGAGGCACAGCCCCCGCACGTCCTAGAAAAGGATATGGTGCAGGCTATCCTTGGCATGCCCTATAAAGATAACGAATATCACACCAAAGAAGTGGTCCGCATGAACGGCATCTCCATACACTATGGCAGCCGCACCATATTAAAGGATTTGTCTTGGGTTGTCAACAATGGAGAACGCTGGGCGCTTGTAGGACGTAACGGTGCCGGAAAATCAACGCTTCTAAGCTTAGTCTGTGCTGATAATCCTCAGAGCTACGCTTGCGATATAGCACTCTTCGACCAATCACGCGGCACTGGCGAAAGCATTTGGGACATTAAGAAACACATCGGATATGTTTCACCCGAGATGCACAGAGCTTACAAACGTGACTTACCAACAATCCAAATCGTGGCGAGCGGCTTGAAGGACAGCGTGGGGCTCTACGTTAAGCCAAACGAAAAAGAGTTGGAGGTATGTCGTTTTTGGATGAGTGTCTTTGGTATAGAACATCTATGTAATCGCACTTTCATGAAGCTATCAAGTGGCGAACAACGTCTTGCCCTGCTAGCCAGAGCCTTTGTGAAGGACCCCGAATTGCTCATTCTGGATGAACCCCTGCATGGTCTAGACAACCGGAATCGCCGCTTAGCCAAGGACATCATTGAAACATTCTGCCTCCGACACAACAAAACGCTTATAATGGTAACGCACTATGAGAATGAGATGCCTGCCTGCATAGATCATCGCATAGAACTCATTAGAAACTAAATCCGCATTGTTGATGTGTCATAATCCATCAATGCGATGGCCCCGTTTATCATATTAGGCTGAAAAGACTGATGATTGCCTTTGTGAATCAATTTGATTCATAACCTCGAAGAGGCTTAATGATTCCCTCTATGAAAACATCCGAATGTCAGAAAATATCGTTAAGTTTGCAAGAAATAATAACAGACCAACTAAAAAGATGAAATACTTTCTCTTCATTGTTGTGCTTTTGATGATGCCAATGGCTGGAAGCGCGCAGCTTAGAACGGAATATAATTTGAAGAACTGGATGTTCTCGCGTGATAGCATTACATGGGAACAAGTGCGTGTGCCCCATGACTGGGCTATCAGCGGACCATTCGACAAGAAATGGGACCTTCAAATGGTGGCCATCGAACAGAACAACGAGACACAAAGGACCGAAAAGTCAGGTCGTTCCGGTGCGTTACCATGGATTGGCGAAGGTTTTTATTCCACTAACATCAACATTGACAATATAGATGGCAAACATGCAACCCTGGTATTCGACGGAGCCATGGCTGAGCCAACTGTTACTGTCAATGGACAGCAAGCAGGTTATTGGGCGTACGGTTACAACACTTTCAGATTGGATGTAACTCCTCTTCTCCGTGCAGGAGACAACCGCATAGACGTACATCTGAAAAACTTGGAGGAGAGTAGCCGTTGGTATCCAGGGGCAGGTTTATACCGACCTGTGAAGCTAGTGATGTCACCAAAAATATCGATTGATCCATGGGGCACGTTTGTTCGAACACTTTCAGTTGGCGAAGACATTGCAAAAATAGCTGTGGACACTCGTCTTCAGGGTTTTCAAGGTCAAGAAGGACTTGCTATGGAAGTGAGTATCATGCAACCAAACGGGTCGATAGAAAGAGCATGCCATGCTTCTGTCGACAGCGAAGGGGAAGCAAATGGCGAAATAACGCTACATCATCCGCGTCTGTGGACTCCGGAGACACCCAATAGGTATAAAGTCATAACAAAGTTATATGACAGAGGTCGCCTAGTCGACAGCATCATGACATATACTGGGGTGCGCACAATCAGCGTGGATTCTGTACATGGTTTCAGGCTCAACGGTGTAAGTAGAAAAATCAAAGGCGTATGTCTTCACCACGACCTTGGTCCGCTTGGTACCGCTACCAACAAGGCCGCGCTCATCCGTCAGGTGCGTCAGCTCAAGGATATGGGAGCGGACGCCATAAGAACTTCACACAACATGCCGTCCCAAATGCAGATGGAGGTTTACGATTCCTTAGGTATGATGGTTATGGCCGAAAGTTTTGACACCTGGATTTATCCCAAAGTAAAGAATGGCTATGCACGCTTTTTCAAGGAATGGAGTGAACGTGACATCACCAATCTGGTAATTGCCAATCGTAATCATCCATCGTTGATCATGTGGTCCATAGGCAACGAGATACCCGAGCAAGGCAGCGAAGAAGGGCGAGACATCTCTAAGCGATTACAAGACTTGTGCCATAGACTCGATCCCACACGCCCTGTAACACAAGGTATGGACCGTGCAGAGAGTGCATTGAAATCTGGTTTCGCCCAGGTTATGGATGTTCCTGGATTCAACTATCGTGTTTACAAGTATGATCGTAATATGAAAAGCCTCACAAAGGGGTTTCTTCTTGGTGCAGAGACTGCTTCGACAGTCAGCTCTCGTGGTGTATACAAGTTTCCCGTAACATGGCAAGTCGCTAAAGAATATACCGATGGGCAATGCTCTAGCTACGACACGGAATGGTGCTCATGGAGCAACTTGCCAGAGGAAGATTTCATGGCTCAGGAGGATAAGCCATATACAATCGGCCAGTTTGTGTGGACGGGCTATGACTATCTTGGTGAGCCAACTCCTTATGACAATTATTGGCCAAGTAGAAGCAGCTACTTCGGTATCATGGATTTGGCCGGTCTGCCAAAAGATCGCTATTGGCTCTACCGCTCTGTATGGAACCATGAGAGTCACACTCTGCACATTCTCCCCCACTGGACTTGGCCAGACCGCATCGGGAAACTGACACCAGTATTTGTCTATACAGATTATCCCGAAGCAGAGCTCTTCCTTAATGGCAAATCACTTGGACGACGCCACAAAGCCAATGGACTTAAAGTGGATGACCAGAAGCCTTCAACTAGAGATGTAGCAAAGCAAAGAGCACTACGATATAGGCTGATGTGGGACGACGTATTGTATGAGCCAGGAGAGTTGCGCGTCGTAGCTTTCGATTCGAATGGAGTTGCAGCAGATTCCAATACAATATACACAGCTGGCAAAGCCCAATCAATCAAGCTTGAAACCGACCGCTCTACACTCTTCGCCAATGGAGAAGATTTAGCGTTTATTACGGTGAGTTTAGTGGATGCAAAGGGCATCGAACTACCAACAGCAACGAATTCAATCAGTGTAAAGGTATCAGGCAATGGACGATTCCGCGCCATCTGCAATGGTGATGCCACTTCATTGGAATCATTTGTCAAACCAGAAATGCACCTCTTTAGCGGCAAACTCGTTGTCATTGTTGAGTCAGCAAAGACCGTTGGTGACATCCTCGTGGAAGTTACCGATAAGAAGTTAGGATTAAGTAAATCACTTACGCTTCAGGTGAAATAAGCAACAAACATGAGGAGGGATGGCGTTATTCTATCCTACTCGCGGAACTTCATTTAAAGAAAAGTGGCTTGGAGAAAGGCGTTTATTATTTTGCCTTTCTCCAAGCCACATTTTTGAGAAGCCGAAGCTTAATTATTTTTTACTCCAACGATGCCCGTCAGCTTATCATCTAAGTAAAAAGTCTGATGGATAGTGTCTTTTTCCAATGCATACTTTACTTGAATGTAGTTCAGGGTATCGGTTTTGGACGCATAGTTTACATCCTTACCAACCAACCCGGATTGTGCAGCCTTGTTGCGCATCACTTGTACAATTGAGTCGGTGATAAAGTAAGTGGGCTTTAACTTCGACCATACAACGACGTCAAAGTTTTCTAATTTCATGCCCTCTTCCATGAAATCCTCAACCAAAGAGTGAGTCTTTTGTTCTTGTCCGCAACTCATCAGAAAAGTTGTTAACAAAGCTAAGGTGATAAATTGCTTGATTTTCACTATACCAAAACGTTTATTTTTGTGGAATATTCTTTAAAACCTCCAATAGATGATCCCAGACCATCTGTACCGTCGGAATATAAAGACATTCATCGGGGGTATGAACAAAGCGCAGTGTAGGACCAAAGCTTACCATATCAATACCTGGATATTTCTCTGAGAACAGCCCACACTCTAAACCAGCATGAATGCCCTTAACTTCAGGTTCTTTATTGAATAGTCTCTTATAAGCATCAACGGTTATCTTGACAAGTTTAGAATGAGGGTTCATATTCCAAGCGGGATAACCATCATTCTGTAGGACCTCTGCGCCGGCAAGTTGCATCACAGCTTTCACCGTATCTGCCATATTACGCAAATTGCTCATGACATTGGAACGTTGACTGGATACAATGACAACCTTAGTTGCCTCGCTTTGTACGCTAGCCACATTGCTGGAGGTTTCGACAAGGCCATTAAGTTCCTTGTCTTGAGTAATCGCAAACACACCATTATCCACAGCTTGCAAAGCCAAAATGAACTTCTCGCTTATTGTCTTTGGCATTACAGATTGAGCATCGGTACTCTCCAAACTCCAAACCATGTTTGGATCGGTCACATGATACTCGTCATCAACATCACTTGAGAAGACATTCCAGTCAACCTTAACCTCCTCTTTCTTGTCAAATGGCACGGCAAAGATAACCTTTCCATCACGTGGAATGGCATTATGCATTCTTCCTGAGTTCCATTGTGCCAATCTCAAATCCATCTTTTCCTGCTCCATATACAAGAAGCGAGCAAGGATCTTGATTGCGTTGGCACGCTTTTTCTCAATATCGTCTCCTGAATGTCCACCCGTAAGACCTTTAAGAGCAGCCTGCATGAAGAAACAATCTTTCGGGGCATCTTCACGTGTAAAGTCAAATGTAGCTGTGGTATTGATACCTCCAGCACAAGAAACGAAAATCTGACCTTCGTCTTCCGAGTCAAGGTTAACTAAATATTTACCCGTCATGAAATCCTCCTTCATGCCGAAAGCACCTGTTAAGCCGGTCTCCTCATCACGTGTAAAGACACATTCCAATGGACCATGTTGGAGGTCATCGGAGTCTAGCAAAGCGAGTTCCATAGCCACACCGATACCGTCATCAGCTCCAAGTGTTGTTCCCTTGGCATGCAACCACTCACCATCAACATAAGTTTGGATAGGATCTTTGTAAAAATCAAATTCCACATCGACTAACTTATCCGTCACCATATCCATGTGACTTTGAAGTATAGTTGTAGCAAGTTTCTCATAACCTTTGCTAGCTGGTTTCTTGATAAGTACATTACCCGTTTCGTCTGTTTTACAGTCTAATCCACGATCTTTTGCGAACTGTTGTAAATAAGATATTATTTGCTCTTCATGCTTAGAAGGACGGGGAATCTGATTGATTTTTGCGAATTGCTCGAACACTCGAGCGGGTTTCAATTCTGCCATAATTTTTATTTTAATGTTTATGTAGTTTTTCTTTGAGGTTTGGGGTTTTTCCACTAACTTTGCAGCGTTTTATTGACCTCAGAGTCATGCAAAATTAATAAAAATGGTACAATCTTTCCTCATTGGTATGTTAATAATTGCTATAGCTATCGCATTATTATCCATAAAGGTCATCGTAAAGAAGGACGGTCGGATGTCATCACAGCATATCCATGATAGCGGGGCCATGAATGCCCGTGGTATCCACTGCGCGATAGACCAGGATCGTGAAGCCAGGCTTAATGACAAAGCTTACTAAAAGAATAAAGATCATTTACAATATGAAAAAATCAAAGAAAACAATCTTATGTATGCTGTCGGTTGCTACAATTGCTGCATTCACCATGACCTCTTGCGACAAGAGTAGTTCCAAGATGGACGAAAAGACTCCTGCTGCAACCGCAAAAACTCCTTCAGAACTAAAAATCGCCTTTGTTGAAGTAGATTCAATCATGTCACAGTACAACTTCTGCAAAGACTATACTAAGATTCTTCAGCAGAAGGGCAACAATATTCAGAAAACATTAGCAGGCAAGCAACAGCAGTTGCAAGCAGCAGCCAGCAACTTCCAACAGAAGGTTCAGCAAAACGCTTTTACACGTGAACAAGCTGAGGGAATACAGGCAGGCCTTCAGAAGCAGAGCAATGACCTACAGGTATTAAACCAAAGATTGAGTAGTGAATTCCAGTCAGAGACTGAAAACTACAACAAAGCGCTACACGATTCTTTGCAACACTACCTTGCCATATACAATAAGGACAAGAAATATAGCATGATCTTTGCTAAGCAAGGCGACAACTTGCTCTATGCAGACAATGCATATAATATTACTAATGAGGTAGTGGCTGGCCTAAACAAGATGTACAAGACAAAGCCTAGCAAGGTTGCCACAAAAGCTAAAAAGTAATTTCTGTAGGAAAAACTCAGCACGAAATTTGCAGGTTGCGAAAATAAATCGTACCTTTGCACTCGCTTAATAAGAAAGGCTCCGTAGCTCAACTGAATAGAGCATCTGACTACGGATCAGAAGGTTCCGGGTTTGAATCCCAGCGGAGTCACTTCTTTCAAGCAAACAAAAACATTTAAAGGCTCCGTAGCTCAACTGAATAGAGCATCTGACTACGGATCAGAAGGTTCCGGGTTTGAATCCCAGCGGAGTCACTGAATAAGCTACAGTAAGACTGTGGCTTATTTTGTTTTTATACCCTTATAGTTGACTGAAATCACTAAACAACTGAAAACAAGGAACTTCTAAATTAAAAAACATACCCAAAATCGCAAAAAACAAAGAATAAATTTCCTCATCACAATAAAATATCGTATATTTGCACCTCGATAAATAGATGTAAAACATTACAAAAATATTATATCAGAAATGACAAAAGCAGATATCATCAGTGAGATTACTGAGCAGACGGGACTACAAAAGAAAGAGGTAGCTGTCGTTGTAGAGAGCTTTATGGAAACAGTGAAGCGTTCCATGCTCGAACGTAAAGAGAACGTCTACTTGCGTGGCTTTGGCAGTTTTATTATCAAGCACAGAGCAGCTAAGACTGCACGTGACATTGGTAAGAACACTACTATTACCATTCCCGCTCACGACCTGCCGAGCTTCAAGCCTGCTAAGGCTTTCGTTGACGAGATGAAAGGCGAATAATCATTCGAAGACAACACTATTATAACTATTTAATAATTTGAGTTATGCCAAACGGTAAGAAAAAAAAGGGCCACAAGATGGCTACGCACAAGCGTAAAAAAAGATTACGCAAGAATCGTCATAAGAGCAAGTAATTCTTTGACCTTGCTTAGAGAAGGGGGCCGCCTTGTGGCGAACTCCCTTTCTTTTTAATAAATATGTTCAGGAAATGACAAGTGAAATAATCATCGATGCAAAACCGAAAGAGATTTCTATTGCTCTCTTAGAAGATAAGAGATTAGTAGAATATCAGAATGAATCCCGTTCTGCAAACTTCTCCGTCGGAAACATCTACATTGCCAAAGTGAAGAAGCTCATGCCGGGCTTAAACGCTTGTTTTGTGGATGTTGGGTATGAACGTGACGCTTTCTTGCATTATCTTGACTTAGGAAGTCAATTCAATTCTTACGCAAAGTATCTTAAACAGGTTCAAAGCGACCGCAAACGACTTTACCCTTTCAATAAGGCAACACGTCTTCCAGACCTTAAAAAAGATGGGAGTGTGCAGCAAACCTTAGAGGTGGGACAAGAAGTCTTGGTCCAAATTGTGAAGGAACCAATCTCCACAAAGGGTCCCCGACTGACTGGCGAACTAAGTTTCGCAGGCCGTTTCCTCGTTCTTATCCCATTTGGTGATAAGATCTCTGTATCCTCTAAGATAAAGAGCGGTGAAGAAAGAGCTCGACTAAAACAACTCATCCACAGTATCAAACCCAAAGGTTGCAGTGTTATTGTACGCACAGTTGCCGAGGGAAAGCGGGTCGCAGAGTTAGATTCCGAACTAAAAACATTGACTAAGCGTTGGTCAGACGCTATCATCAAGGTTCAGAAGACACAGAATCGACCACAACTCGTTTACGAGGAAACTGGAAGAGCCGTGGCAATGCTCCGCGACCTTTTCAATCCAAGCTACGAGAATATCTATGTTAACGATACTGAAGTATTCAATGAGGTTAAGGACTATGTAACCCTGATCGCTCCTGAAAAGGAGAGCATCGTTAAGATGTATAAGGGTAAAGTTCCTATCTTTGACAACTTCAACGTTACCAAACAAATTAAGTCTAGTTTTGGTAAGACGGTGAACTATGCTCACGGAGCATATCTAATCATCGAACATACCGAAGCCATGCATGTTGTGGATGTAAACAGCGGTAATCGTTCCAAGAACGAAAAGGGACAAGAAGGAACAGCACTTGATACCAACTTGGGTGCTGCAGACGAACTGGCTCGACAACTCAGGCTACGTGATATGGGAGGAATCATTGTAGTGGACTTCATTGACATGAATCAGGCAGAAGATCGACAAATGCTCTATGAACGCATGTGCAAAGCCATGCAAAAAGACAGAGCGCGTCACAATATTCTACCATTGAGTAAGTTCGGACTTATGCAAATCACACGTCAACGTGTGCGTCCAGCTATGGATGTCAACGTCGAGGAAAATTGTCCAACATGTAACGGTACCGGAAAGATTAGATCAAGCTACTTGTTTACTGATCAGCTCGAAAGAAAGATTGACAAATTAGTCAACAAGATAGGCGTCAAAAAATTCTATCTGCACGTCCATCCTTATGTTGCTGCATACATCAATAAAGGCGTATTATTTAGCGTTAAGCGAAAGTGGCAACAAAAATACGGATGGGGAGTGCATATCATCTCTTCGCAAAAACTCGCATTCTTGCAATACGAATTTTATGATTCCAAGGGCGAATTCATTGATATGAAAGAAGAGATTGAGGCCTAATAAGGTCAAGAAAATAAAAAATCCCTCGTAGTACATTTGTGATTCTACGAGGGATTTTTAGTTTAATAATATTCTGATTGGGAAACGATTGGTCTATGGCAAGACTTTATACCTAATTCTGAAAGTCATCGTCGACTGATCCCAATTTGTTCCCAGAAGTTCAAAACGACCGATCTGTCCAGTTGAACGGACATGTTTCCCTATACAGGGACATGCATCAAAATCACCAATATGCACTAATCTGATGCTATCCGAGCAATCCTCCGGCAGGTTGTCTTTGCTTATTCCTTCAGGCAAATGGTCTTTGTCCACTACCTCAAAGGTAACGGGTAAATCTGCAGCGATAAGGTCATTCATCTTATTTTCTATTACTTTCTCTTCCTTTCGGTTAGGCTTATGATCCAGGACAAAGCTCATCTTACTCTTCTTTCGCTCAATGTGTGCATTGGTAGAACGCCCACAACCAAACATCCTTATCATCACTTGATTTAGCAGATGTTCTGCTGTATGAGCAGGTGGGAACTCCGATTTATTATGATCGTTGAATGAATAATCCGTCGCTTCCATTTTTATGCTAAATTTAAATATTCTTCCACTAAAAGCCTTGATGTCCATATTGACCATGCCATCCTTTGTCATGGTCAATGGTAACTCCTCACCCGTTAGCAAGTCCATTGCTTCAACGTCTCCTTCTGTCAACTGCAAAGTATCAAAGGCATGTTCAGGAATCGTTATCCCTAGGTTGACACGATCTTGTGAGAAATTCGCAACGACAAGTAAAACCTGTTCCTTATATTTTCGAAGGAAAGCGAATTGGCTGCGCGGGTTAAACTTCCATGATTGCGGATTCACATACATCAAATCAAAAAACTCTCCTTCACAAACGGCCTTTTCACGATTGGCAATACGGAGTATCTGCTGGTATTTTAGTTGTATTGCCTTCTCCTCATTAGTCATATGACGACGATCGAAGTACCCCCTTTGAATCTTATCCAGGGACCAATAGTCGAATATCGTCGTTCGACCATCTCTTCCTGAGAATCCTTCTTTGTCCATACCAGCCTCTCCGAGTTCCTGACCAAAGTATACCATAAAGGGATTTCTCCCAATCAAGGCAGATACAATGAGTGCAGGAATACCCTTACGAGCATCGCCACAAAAATATTCACTGGCAACACGCTGTTCATCATGATTCTCCAAGAAGTAAAGCATATGCCCCTTGATGTCGTCAACATTCTGCCAGCAACGTGTGATACTGCTTGCTGGTCGTCTGTCGGTCATCACATCACGGAGGCAGTCGTACATACCCACCTTATCGTAAAGATAATCAAATCCAGCTTTGATGTAGTTATGGTAAAGATCCATATTGTAAACTTCACCTATAAAATTTACTTGTGGATATCGGTTCTTTACAATCTGTGTGGCATGGCTCCAAAATGCCTCCGGAACCATCTCAGCCATATCACACCTAAATCCGTCAACTTGTTTATCTGCCCAAAAAAGCAGAATATCAGTCATCTTATTCCACGTATTAGGCACTGGATCGAAATGATGGTGATGTTCTCCGTTGGGAAGATAATCGACACCATAATTCAACTTAATGGTCTCGTACCAATCGTTAATACTTGGACAATTATCAAAACGATCGTTTCCTGTGGCCTTGGCAGGACTTTCCTTGTAAGGTTCCTCACCGATTAGAGGTTGAACCGGACTTACGAATTCATGACCAGGACTATAATAAAAATTATTTCGGGGACTAAATCCTTTCGTATTATCGTCATCTTCACCAAGGTCTATTACATTTGCAGGCTTTGCGATGGAATGATATTCACGTGCCACGTGGTTGGGGACAAAGTCAATAATAACCTTCATGCCAGCCTCGTGGGTGCGTGCCACAAGTTGCTTGAACTCTTCCATTCGCTGTTCCACTTGCAAGGCTAAATCAGGATCTATATCATAATAATCCGTAATCGCATATGGTGACCCTGCCTTACCCTTCACCACATCCGGATGTTGCCGTGGAATGCCAAAAGACGAATAGTCCGTCGTAGTCGCATGTCGTATGATGCCAGTGTACCAAACATGGGTAAAGCCCATACTATGGATATGCTTTAGTAGGAGCAAATCGATGTCATTCATTTTGCCTACCCCATTTTCTTGGATAGACCCACAATGAACTAGATTCTTATTTGGATTCCCAAATAAACGTGGAAGGACTTGATAAATAATGATCTTCCTGGTCATCATTTCATATATCACAAAAGTAGCCTGTTAAAAATAAGAAAGATTGCTATCCTATATACAGGTAGCAATCTCTCTCAATGATTTACTAAAGTTATGCCAATCCGTTGGCAGCAACTGTCTTATCAATGCGTCCAATCATGCCTTGCAATGCTTTACCTGGCCCACACTCCGTAAATTCTGTGGCACCATCGGCAATCATCTGTTGTACGCTACTTGTCCAACGCACGGGACTAGTCAACTGAGCGATCAGATTTTGTTTAATTTCCGTAGCATCTGTATGCTTCTGACCATCTACGTTTTGGTATACCGGACATTTAGGTGTTGCAAAACTTGTCGTCTCAATGGCTTGCTGCAACTCATCCTTAGCAGGTTGCATCAGCGGAGAGTGGAATGCACCTCCTACCTTCAAAGGCAAGGCACGTTTGGCGCCAGCGGCTTTCAACTTCTCGCATGCCTCATTGATGCTCTCATTATCGCCTGAGATAACAAGTTGTCCAGGGCAATTATAGTTAGCAGCAACGACCACTTTACCTCCATCACTCACCTCCTTGCAGATCTCTTCTACCTTCTCGTCAGCGAGACCAATAATCGCAGCCATAGTGCCAGGATTAGCTTCACAAGCCTTTTGCATGGCATTAGCACGTGCTGCTACCAACTTCAGACCATCCACAAAAGACAGAGCACCTGCTACAACCAATGCCGAAAACTCACCAAGTGAATGACCAGCCATCATAGCTGGATGATCCTCACCACCTAAGCATAGTGCAGAAATCACACTGTGCAGAAAAACTGCCGGCTGTGTCACACGAGTTTCTTTGAGTTGCTCATCGGTACCAACGAACATGATATCCGTTATCTTGAATCCAAGTACCTCATCAGCTTTATCAAACAATTGCTTGGCCAACGCATGACTTTCATAGAGGTCCTTGCCCATTCCTACAAACTGAGAACCCTGACCGGGGAATACAAATGCTTTCATATTTAGATGTTTTTATGTTTCAATATCTTTGCAAAGATACTAAAAAAATCCCCCTCAACACTTAGGAAGAGAGGGATTTTCATATAGATTTGCTTTACAGTGCGAAAAAATATGCAATGTTTTTGTTTACTCTGCAGACAGAGTCTCGTCATCATCGGCAACTGCTTCGTTTGCCTCAGATGCCTTGGCAGGCTGAGCTTTTACCTCAACAGGAGCAGCAACAGGCTTGTTCTCGGCAACAACCTTCACGGGAACCTTGATTTCTACTTCTTTGTGGAAGTGTACTACAGCCTCATAGTCGCCAACCTTGCGAATATCACGCATTGTGATAAGCTTGCGGTCAATCTCAACGCCTTTCTTTGCCAGTTCGTCAGCTACCATAGCGGCAGTCACTGAACCGTAAAGATGATCGTTGGAAGACACCTTAGCGGCGATCTCTACAGCTACATCCTTCAAAACTTCTGCACGCTTCTCAGCTTCTGCCTTCTGCACAGCCAACTTGTTAGCTTGCTGCTTCAGGTTCTCGGCCAATACCTTGCGTGCACTTTTAGAAGCGATGACACCTTTGCCCTTCGGGATAAGATAGTTACGGCCATAGCCGTCTTTTACAGTTATAATCTCGTTCTTGTATCCAAGACCGACAATATCTTCTTTCAGTATAATCTCCATATCTTAGCCTCCTTTTATTTCATCATGTCGGTTACGTATGGAAGTAGAGCGAGCTGGCGTGCACGCTTCACAGCCTGAGCCACGCGGCGCTGATACTTCAGCGATGTGCCGGTGATGCGGCGGGGAAGGATTTTACCTTGCTCGTTCAAGAACTTCTTCAGGAACTCAGGGTCCTTGAAGTCGATATATTTGATACCGCTCTTCTTGAAACGGCAATACTTCTTCTTCCTTGTATCAATGGAAGGAGCGTTCAAATAACGAATTTCGGATTTCTTCTGCTCTGCCATAATTTATACCTCCTCTTTTTTTGCAGCCCATTTAGCACGACGCTTCTCAGCATAAGCTGATGCGTATTTGTCGAGCTTCACGGTCAAAAAACGAATTACTTTCTCATCGCGGCGGAAGCCGATCTCGAGAGTGTCTACTACGGATGGTTCTGCTTTGAACTCCAAAAGGCAATAAAAGCCTGTGGATTTCTTTTGAATAGCATAAGCCATCTTCTTCAGTCCCCAGGTCTCTTCATTCAGAATCTCAGCACCATTATCGGTGAGCAGTGTCTTGAATTTTGTGACCGCTTCCTTCATCTGTTCATCAGACAAAACGGGAGTTAAAATGAAAACGGTTTCGTATTGATTCATACTACTTTGTTATGAATTAAATTGTTGTTTTGCAAATGCGAGTGCAAAGGTACATAATTTTCCCAAAACATCTCCCCTGTAACCACTTGTTTTTTCGCTATTTAACATAAATTGAGTACAAAAATCATGTTACACTTAACCTTTTCCCATACCGCGCAAACCTAAATAAAGCCTATTTCTTACCTGTAAGGTATATAATGTTAAAGGTTATTTTTGTATCTTCGCAGACAAAGATCTGTTTTTAAACACAAGAACTAATTATTGTAATGTCAAACAACACGTATCTTTCCTCCAAGCCCCGTTATGAGATTCTTGATGGGCTCCGCGGGGTGGCAGCGCTTTTGGTGGTGGCCTTTCACCTGCTCGAAACCTATTCAGGGGGTCCTAAGACTCAACTCATAAACCATGGATACTTGGCCGTAGACTTTTTCTTTGTGCTTTCCGGCTTTGTCATCGGATATGCCTATGACGACCGATGGAATCGCATGCCACTCTCCAAGTTTTTCAAACGTCGACTCATTCGTCTGCATCCCATGGTGATTATGGGGAGTTTCATTGGGTTGTTGCTTTTCTATCTCGGCGATGGTTCGGCCTTCCCGCTTGTGGCAGAGACACCTGTTTGGAAGCTGTTGCTCATGTTCTTCTTGGGTTGCACCATGTTTCCCGCACTCACATCGTGGGACATTCGAGGCTGGCAAGAGACCAACTCACTTAACGGTCCGTCATGGTCATTGCTCTATGAATAACTTGCCAATATCATGTATGCACTCTTCATTCGTCGGTTTGGTACCAAATTGCTAGCAGCATGCGTTGTTTTCTTTGGTCTGCTTACTCTCAACTTGTGCCTTAACATAGACGTATTAGGTCTTTGGCAAGGACGTGGTGATGCTAACTTTACGGTGATTGGAGGATGGTCCGTAACACCTGATCAAATCCTCATCGGTTTCACCCGACTTCTGTATCCCTTCTTTGCCGGATTACTTTTGTCGCGACTAGATAAGCTCATCAAGGTGAAAAGAGGGTTCTGGGTGTGTGGATTCATTGTAGCTGCCGTACAGATCATGCCTCGCCTTGGTGGAGAGAACACACAATGGATTAATGGTCTCTATGAGGCCATCGCCATTCTATTCATCTTCCCTCTTGTAGTATCAATGGGTGCAGGGAGCAACATTACAGGTAAGAAATCAGTGGCTATCTGCAAGTTTTTCGGGCAGATTTCCTACCCTCTCTATATCACTCACTACCCCATAGTATATATCCA
>Ga0070399_1002671_pt1 | contig 16806 bp, 7 predicted proteins | sample BioMet4_FD_61217 | JGI IMG/M metagenome (GOLD analysis project Ga0070399, IMG submission 61217) | Microbial communities from bioreactor (seeded with sewage sludge) at LBNL, California, USA - Biofuel metagenome 4 (version 1) | ecosystem: Engineered > Bioreactor > Anaerobic > Unclassified ... | reverse complement strand
CGGTTCCATACCATCACACGCCACCAGTAGTCTTTGCCCGACTGAAGCCGCGGGCCCCCGTAAGGAATCAGGTAAGAGTCGGACGACAAACGCTTGCCGCTGTCCCACACATCCGCCTTCCCCTTCAGCAGTTTCGCCATGGAACTGAATACGCATATCCTGTATGCACGCTGGCTCTCTCCGCGGACACCGTCGGAAGAAACCATGTTGATCCACGACAAACGGGGCGATTGTATATCCACAACCGGGGGATTCTTCATGTGCTCACACGTCAGAGATACAGGGAAGATAGCACTGTATGAGAACAAAGGAAACGACACAAAAAGAACAATAGCTAATAAAAGCCTCCACTTTCTATTATTGATAATATTCATTTTATTGAAATTTTATTGCTTACAACCATTAACAAGACATACAAAAATACTATTTATTTCTGCCAAATACAACGATAATTGAACCTTCTGTTCGGTGCCGTATCGCCGTCGGTGCATAAAGATATAGGGTCTTTCAACTCGACAGGGTTATCTGCCCATTTGAAATCGAAAGTAATCTTATCACCCGACAAGTTCAGCAAGCGACGAGGAACGGCTATTTCCATTTGATTACCCTTTACGGAATAGGATATCGTGCCGAATGCAGACCAACACTTTTTGGAAGCATTATATTTCTGTATCGTCGTTCGACCGCCATCGATAACTTTTTTATTGATAATATAATCATAACCGTACCAACCGGTATTATAATTCTGGTCGGCATTGATGAAGAGCAGCATCCAGTTCTTGTCCGTACAAGAAGTGATATCCTTAGAAGTCTGGACATAGAAATAGACATTGTCGTTGTCGACTGCCACTTTCGAGATGATGATATCATTGCGTCCCGAATTATTGATATAGTGGTTACCGGCATAACCTGGGTAATCGCGATGCATCACATCGCCCTTTGTGTCGCGGTATTCTACTGTCACAGCCGACCAGTCACTGAAATTCCCATCAATTGTTATAGGAATTAATCCATTATTTACAGGAATAGGACGGACACCCTTGTAACGACGGATATTCTGCGCCATTTGCATATAGTAATTATCCGTATATCCACCCTTCATAGGTCGTATAGTCCGATTGAATTCCGCATTGTACTGGTCGAGGAAATAAAAGGTACTCTTCCTGCCCATAAAGTTAAAGTATGGCGTTTTGCTCACCCTCGAATCAACGTCACATGGCACAGTCGATATCTCATTCCAATCATTCAGGTAGAGGAACTGCGGATTCAATTTCAACGCTTCATCCCAGCGTTCCTGGAAATAGATGCCATAACCTTCGGGATGCTTCACCGTCTTGCCCAGCCAAGGTACATAAGTAGGAACAGGCAGGTCGTATTCATTCAGTTTCGGCTCGCCTTTTGCACGAGACCACGACTTGCCCGTCATCGATATAGGATGCTGAGCAGGCGTTACTGCTGTTTCTTCCACCAGTCCATTATGTCGTGACCCCAACGAATCGACAGGCAGAGCACGCACCAGAGAGTCCTCCATCTCGTAGCCGAAACACCAATTGTCTTCGGTACCGATATAACGTTTACCCTGCCATTCATAATAGCCCCACCACAGGTTTCGCATGGTGAAGAAGGACTTTACCTCTTGAGTATAATCCGTATACGACTTAGCAGTATAGTCGGGGTTCATATAGTGCGAGTTCGATGTATCTGTTGCCGCTGCAGCATCATAATGAGGATTCGGATTGTCCACACCTCCGCCGTTCGCATCATACTGGGGCCTCATGTTGCAAAGCATCAGCGGTTTCCCATCCCAATAGAACCATAGGTCACTGTACTTATTTTGTTTGTAAATCTTTTCATAGAGATCCTGGACGACAGTCAGCACCGGTCCGTTGAATGCCCAAAAACAGATTTTCGGAACCTTATTGCCCTCAGCCTTCATTTCGTGCATCGTTTCGAACAGTGTGTACCATTCATCATAATACAACACGGCATTCGTCACATCCAATATCAATACATCAACACCGGCATCATTCAACATGGAGATGTCCTCCCTGATAACATATTTATCGCGGCTCAAGAAGTATCCCGGTTCAGGTTCGCCCCAATGAATCCAGTTATTCGTGGTCTTCTTCAAAGAATATTTGTTCGCATCCAAACGAGCCTCGGGATGTGCTGCCAGAATCTTGTCGACATCTCCCTTGTAAGAAGCATCCTTTTTCAAGAACTCACTGGTATGCCACGTCACGTAAAAGATACCTACCACCCGACGGTGGTCAGTCTTCACCGGTCCTACGGTTTTGTAATCAGGCATTGTACGTCCCAATGCATCCATAGCAACCCATGTATCCGAATATAGGTCGAAGTCATCTCCCTCTTTCATTATCTTCTCCTGTTGGGCAGAAACAGATAAAGAGGTGACTATAAAAGAAAGATAAAGTACAAATAATTTACAATTTAAAGATATATTCTTCATGATGATCAAATTTTATTCTCACATGCCGAGAACAACGCTCTGAGGAAAGAGAAGAAACATAACTATGATACCAAATTTTCATAACTATGTTGTCGGATTTTCATAGTTATGATTTGGAACTTTCGTAACTATAAACTTTCAAGATCATAGTTATGTCGTGAGCACTTCATAGTTATGAAAAATTGGCGACCCGATATTCCCGATTTTTCAGCATAATTATCGCAATTTCTCGTTGTCGCCATGATTCAAAAGAAAGGTGTAAACATACAAAAATATATTTACACCTTTGCTTCCCTTATTTATTCCAGACACAACGATAATTGAACCGTCTATTCGGAGCAGTATCTCCATCAGTACACAACGAAATAGGATCTTTCAAATCTGTAGGATTATCCGTCCATTTGAAATCGAAAGTAATCTTATCCCCCGACATATTCAACAAACGACGAGGAACAGCTATCTCCATCTGATTGCCCTTTACCGAATAAGACAGTTTACCGATAGTCTTCCACGATTTCTTAGAAGACGTGCACTTCTGTAATTCGGTTTTATTTCCATCAATCACCTTATTGTTGATGATGTAATCATAACCATACCAACCGGTATTGTAATTCTGATCTGCATTGATGAGCAGCATCATCCAATTCTTATCAGTATAAGGAGTCATATCATTTGCTGTTTCGACATAGAAGTAAACATTATTATCATCTACAGCAACCTTCGATATGACAATATCGTTTCGTCCAGAGTTATTGACATAATGATTACCGCCATAACCCAGATAGTCACGATGAGCAACGTCACCCTTCGTATCGCGATATTCAACAGTTACTGGAGTCCAATCGGCAAAGTTACCATCAATAGTGATTGATGTCGTACCATTGTTCTCAGGAATCGGTCGGATACCTTTATAACGACGGATATTCTGTGCCATCTGCATATAATAGTTATCTGTATAGCCACCCTTCATCGGCTGAATAGTACGGTTGAACTCAGAATTGTACTGGTCTACAAAATAAAAGTTATTCTTTCTTCCTAAGAAGGTAACTAAATCTTTGCTTGGGTTGCCTGAAGGATCACTTCCTCCTTTATATTTGCCGGCTGTCCATTCATTCCAATCATTTAGATATAGGAACTGTGGGTTAACCTTCAACGCTTCATCCCAACGTTCTTGGAAATAAATGCCATAACCTTCTGGATTCTTCACCGTCTTGCCCAACCAAGGCACATAGGTAGGAACAGGCAGATCGTATTCATTCAACTTCGGCTCTCCTTTGGCACGGGTCCACGACTTGCCTGTCATCGACATAGGATGCTGGGCAGGTGTTACTGCAACCTCTTCAACTTTTCCTTGATGTGTTGATGCCAATGCATCAGAAGGCATATTGCGTACAGAAGCATCACCGAGTTCGTAACCGAAACTCCAATTATCTTCTGTGCCGACGTACCGTTGGCCTGCCCATTTGTAATAGCCCCACCACATGTTACGCATGGTAAAGAAAGATTTCACCTCTTGGGTATAGTCATTATACGACTTAGAAGTATAATCTACATTCATATAGTGCGGGTTGGTAGGATCGGTTGCTGCCTTGGGGTCGTAATTAGGATTCGGATTGTTCACTCCTCCTCCATTCGCATCGAACTGCGGCCTCATATTGCAAAGCAACAACGGTTTGCCGTCCCAATAGAACCATAAGTCGCGATATTTATTTTCTTTATAAATCTTCTCATATAAGTTCTGTACGACATTCAGTACAGGACCGTTGTAGGCCCAGAAACAGAATTTAGGAACTTTATTGCCTTCTGCCTTCATCTCTTGCATGGTGGAGAACAAAGCATCCCATTCACTCCAATATAAGGCGGCATTCGTTACATCCATTATCAATACGTCGACACCTGCATCTGACAGCATCGAGATATCTTTGCGAATGACATACTTGTCGCGACTCAAGAAGTAGCCCGACTCAGGTTCGCCCCAATGATAAGAACCATATTGCCAAGCCTTATTTGTTCCGTCGAGACGAGCTTCTGGATGTGCAGAAAGTACTTTGCTGACATCCCCTTGATAAGGCGACTTTGCATTAGCAGAGCCATCTCCATGCCAAGTAATATAAAAGATACCAACGACACGACGCTGATCTTTCTTTACCGGCCCGACAGCGTTATAATCGGGCATTGTTCGACCTAATCCATCCATAGCAACCCAAGTATCCGGGTAGATATCGAAGGCATTCTCTTGGTCCGATTTAGAAGTTGAATTTTGTTGAGCAGACATTGGTAGAGCCATTACAACCAAGAATAATCCTGTTACCAGAATTCTAAAAAGTAAATCAGTTCTCTTCATGATAAAAGTTTTGAATTATTATTTCTTAAAGATAAAACGATAACGGAAACGTCCGTTTGGAGCAGAATCACCATCGCGCATACATGTTTGGATATTACCATCGGCAACTGCATTGTCTACCCATTTGAAATCGATAGTAAATGCATTTGGAGTTGTGATGCCCAAACTAGAGAGTGGTATAGCTAATTCCATTTCGTTCTTGTTGACTTTGTATTTCAGTTTTGATGCTTCAGTCCATTTCCATCCGCCAGTGCATTTTTGCAAGGTCGTTTCAGTCTCACTTGACACTGAATTGTTCACTACATAATTAAATCCTTCCCAAGATGAGTCTGTACTGCCCTTAATACTTATAAACAAACGCATCCAATTAGCATCGGTATACGGCGTGATATTGGAAGAAGTCTTCACATAGAAATAGATGTTCGTTCCGTCTGTAGCTACCTTCGAAAGAACTATATCGTTACGCCCTGTTGTATTTGTCAGCGTACCGACACGTCCCCATCCGTAATGGCTGTGATTTACGATGTCTCCTTTATCATCACCATACAGGGCTTTGACGCCCGACCAATCGGACATATCTCCATCTACTGCCATTGTATTTGTAGTATTGAATACAGGAAGGTTCTTTGTACCCTTGAACTGACGGATGTAATCGACCAGCAGATAATAGTAATTATCACCGAAATCACCATTCAACGGTTCGATGTCACGACTGAATTCGTGATTGTATGTATCAACAAAATAGGTTTCTCCTTTAGAAACACTATGACCTAAGAATCCTGCTTCACCGTCGTTGGCAGCCACTAGTCGTTGAGCTACCCACTCGTTCCAGCCAGTAAAGAACAACATGGCAGGATTCAGAGACTTTGCTTTCGTGAACTGGCTCTTGAAATAAATACCCTTTCCCGATTGTATATTACTAGGTTCGTAATCTGACGTAGCATTATAACTACGTCCGATATTAGATACAGGATGAGTAGCAGGCATCACAGATACACATTCATTCTTTCCACCATGTGTACCTGCCTGTTGCGGATATAATCCACCCCACGGCCATTTGTCGACACCATCACCAAACCAAGTATCTGCGCCACTGTTATTCCACAAATACCATGAACGGCGGATAGTGAAATACGATTTAATCGAGGCAGGTACTTCATCGGGATTGGCAAGAATCAAAGGTTTGCCTAACCATTGAAACCATAAGTCGGAATATAAACCTTGTGCATATATCTCATTATAGATATGAGTTACAATACTAGAAGTATTTACATTCGTCAAGAAAGCAAATTGCGGTGTTGTGTTACCTTCGGCACGCATCTGCGCATATACTTGTGCCATCTTCTTGACAACGGGCAGATAATCGTATCCATTCGTTACATCAAAGAATAACACATCAATACCGGCATCGCTCAACATTTGGGCATGTTTGCGGATGACCCACTCATCTCCTGCTACATAATACCCCAAGTAAGGTTCTCCCCAATGATGCATTGCTGTTTGCATACCCCATTTAGGACTAGATGGATTGGCTGCCAGCAAATCGGGGATATTATAAGGACTTTGAGTATCGGCAGCTGTTGGCGCTACAGGTTCGTTACCATTTGTTGGAGTATCGTATCCATGACAGCCATGCCATAAGAAATAGAAGATACCACAGTACTTTCCTGAGCGTTTAGCTACATCAGGATAAGTTGATGATTCGGGATCAATCGTATTTCCTTGACCATCTACAGCCACCCAAGTATATGGATTAGGTGTCTCCGTAATATCGTAAGTTGCTTTATCATTCGTCGATGGTTTTGTGGTTGTCGTGTCGGGCTTTGTAGTACCGCCACTGTCATCGTCGGTGTTACTGCTTTTAAAACTGGGGAGAACACTCATGATAAATGCTGCTCCAAAAAGTAAAAACCAAATCTCAGTAAAATGTCTATTTTTCATTTCAATACTTTAATGTTTCACATCATTTCTACATTATTCAATCTTAGCAAGTCCCTGATAGCTGACATACTGTTCTGTTATTCCTAATTCGTCAACAGTCTTGCGTGTCTCTATTGTTTTAAGATTATGTGTATTAAATCCCTTTCCTATATCATTGTTGTATACCCAAGATGGAGTTGGCCAAAGACAAGCACGGAACTTAACTGTACGATAGAAATCCATACTTACACCATTCTGGCCATGATGCGCCATCTGCATATAATCGCAATCAAGATCTTTTTTATAAGGACTATTCAACAACTTCTCACCTTCCTTCTCTCCTGCGTCGCCAAGGAATAAGACAGATTTAACAGGGTCGGAAACTTTAAATACCATACTCGAATTGTTGTAATCAGTACATAAATCTTCATTCTTTATTCCGAGTATCTTTACTGTGGTATTTCCAAATTTCATAACCATACCTAAAGAACCTTCAACACAAGGTATACCGTCTTTCTTTACGGCATTGTAATATTCAACAGCATAAGGTTTATATGTTGGCTCTGTATTGAGGAGCGCTTCAGTAAAAGTAGATTGGCATATCTGACGAATTGCTATTCCGTTAGGATTTTCCAATATCTTCGTCAAAGCCCCTACATGGTCGTCATGTGGATGAGTGACGAACCAGCAATCGACTGTATTCCCCATGGCAGCTAAAAAACCACGAAGATAACCTTCTTCCTCTTTCACTCCTCCATCGACAACAAGTACCTGACCGTTATCAGTCTTTATTACGTATGAATTCCCAATAGTATTAATCTGTGTCGGCAATTGCCATAAGGTAAAGGTATCACTCTGCTTGGTAAATGAAGGCTGTGTATTGAAATAGCCCAACTGACGCCAGCGACGTTCAATCTTTGTCATACGCTCACAGAAATCAGCATAATCTTTCTTATCGGGTGATGTCCAAAAACATTCTGCATAAGCACCTAAACGTGGGAAAATCTGATAATAGAGTCGCGTAAGGTTCGGCGTGAACTCTCCCCACATCTGACAGCCAGAACCGAGTATCTTCGACTTCTCTTCATCCGACAATCCTTTAGGTATCGGATTAAAGGAATAGGCTTTCTCCAATGGTGTTACATTATAAGGATAATCCAGATAAGTATAAACATGGTCGGAATTGACGACATCATAACCTTTTGCTATTGCCTTATTGACTAAACTGATATCACCATCCCAGAACTGGACGATAGTACCGTCGGCCAATTTCTGCGATTTGCTAGTATCATTGTTCGCTTCATTACGGATGTTATCACCTGTTATCTCATTCCATCCTATCATATGACAGCCCTTGCTTGCCAGATAATTCGACATGTTGTTGATTGCCCATAACTGCAAATCGGCATAAGTCGAGATATTATTCGACTTCATGAACTTGTTGATTTCTTCCGAACCTTTCCATATAGAATAGTTGGCTTCGTCGCCTCCCACATGGATAATCTTAGAAGGGAATAAGGATATCACCTCATCCATTACGTCTCTTAAGAACTTTATCACGCGCTTGTCGCTTACCTTATATAAGTCACTCCAAACGGCCTTCTTCTGTTTACTGCTGATTGTTCCTAACCATGGATAAGAAGCAATGGCAGCAGAAGCATGAGCCGGCATCTCGATCTCAGGAATAATACGTATACCACGAGCATCGGCATATTTCACAATCTCGCGAATTTCATTCTGAGTATAGTATGCTCTTTTGGAATGAATGCTGTCCCAACCAGAAGGAGTAATCTCGCGATGAGAATAGTCTCTTTTAGAACCTATCTTTGTAAGTTTAGGATACTTCTTTATTTCAATACGCCAACCCGGTTCGTCAACCAAATGCCAATGAAAGGTATTCATCTTCAGGCGAGCCATCTCACCCAACAGACGCTTAACTGTTTCCATACCTTGGAAATGACGACTCTCATCCAACATGAAGGCACGCCATTTAAAAGCGGGAGCATCTTTAATAGTGCAACAAGGAATGGATACATTACCGTTGGATTGAAGAACAGCCAACTGCCTCAATGATTGCATTGCATACAGCAAGCCTGCCTTGGCATCAGCATTTACTTGGATATTATTCTTGCCAGTATTCGTAACCGACAATTGGTAGCCTTCAGCTTGTCCTTGCTTATTTGCATTTAAAGCCAAAACTAAGTATGCCTGGTTGGATGCTTCTACAAATGTCGGTTCAAAGCCCATGTCTTTCAATATCTCAGTGAGATATCCTCTGTCCACCACCTTATCTGCATAAACTGTTATAGACTTGTTGCATATCAGAGTAGCATCGGTCGTGGTAATCGACGACGGCTTAGGCACTATATCATAAATGCCTGCTCTTAGATGAAATACGAACAAGGTAAAGATTAGTAAGAAATATACACGTTTCATGATCGTTATAGTTATTATAAATTAATATCATTCAAAGATTATCTGACGTTGATAAGGAGGTTGCGCATTTTGATGAACCTGTGAACTCATCAAATGATAAACAGGCGACAGTACAATTTGTGTCCCTTCCTTCTTAAATTTCAAGTTTCCAAGAGGTATCAGTTTATCATTCTTGCTTACACTGACAACTTCATTTCCTTCAGCAGCCAACAACATAGGGCCATAGAAAATCTTAAATTGTGAAGGCTTGGTATTTTCTTTATTCAATGTCCCTTCATATCGGATACTTTGAACAAACGACAACACTATTTTATCTCCCTTCTTAAAATTAGCTTTCAAAGCGACGAAGTCATTGGAAACTTTCATCGGACATAACTTTCCGTTCAACGTAAGTTTAGGATTATTCATCCAATACGGAACTGCCAACTTCAATATTAGTTGTCCTCCAGTATTCTTGATAATATTGAGACTGACATTATTCGAGAAAGGATAATCGGTAACTTCTGAGATTGTAACCGACTTACCACCTCTGATAGGTGCTGTAAATTCCGAAGCATGATAAAAAGGAAGACAGACAACATTGTCCTTAGAGAAACAAGTATAGCGAACAGCGCTTCCTAATCCCTCTCCTCCTCTCATCGTACAACACCAATGAGCTTCATCTACTTGAACATTCAAACATTTACCACTTACGTTACCAGGACAGTCGTCACAGCCAAAGCCTCCATTGCTGCGTTGGGCATGACATATAGCATTATAATATATCATCTCAGCATCATTCCGATACATAGGATTGCCTGTATGCTGCCACATTTGAACAGCTACCATATAGGAATCAATGATTGCACAAGGCTCCGTAAAAGCACTATAACGAGTAAGCCAATTATAATTGGCAAAGTTCTCGGTCATGCCATACGTTTTATATATCTGCCAACGTTTTGCTACCTCTTCAATATATTTTGTATCACCAGTAATATCCGAATAACGAATCAATCCGCGTAGACCTGTCAACGTTGCATGAGCTTGTGCCTTCAACTTAACCAAATCTGCCGAAAGATAGATCTTCAACATCTCATCAATTACCTCTTTCAATTGGGGTAATCTCAGTATTTGATATGCCTGTATCGCACCTTCCATTCCAATGAATATACAACCAACATCGGAAGAGAGCATCCAGTTCTGAAGATTACTCTGAATTGTTCCGGATACACCGCCAACTTTTTTATCTCTAAGGGCGGGGTCAAGAGGATAATTTGAATAATATCCTTTTCCCTTAATAAATAGATTCGTTGCTATAGAGTTTATAATCTTTAGAATCTTCGTATCCTTTTTCCAAAGATAGTATTCACAAAGGCCACGGAGCATCCATCCGTTTCCAGAGAGTTGCTGCTCATTCATCTTGCCTTCATAAATAGGGCCCATATATCCTTCCTTATTGAGATAAGTCGGTATTCGGTTCAATATTTCTTTCAAGTAAACGGGTTCCCTACCGGAAGCCTGTGCATCCATCACTAATCCCAGAATAGTTCTTCCCTCCGTATCACCAGGCCATCCACCCGATTGCTCTTCTGTGAGAAAGACTTTATCAGGACGGTATTTTTCTTCTTCTAATCTATTGAAGTTCTTGCAAACACGTTCTCTAAGTTCTCCTCCTATGCGAATGTTTTTAAATGGAACGGGCTGAATAGGTGTTGCCGACCTTGCAAACTCGCACCCGCATAGCAATACAAAACTCAGTAATACTATATTGAAAACAGAATCCTTCTTCATTCCTTTATGAAATACTAGTTTATAATTAAATCCAACCATTTACCTGAAATTTCTCCGTTTACCATCAACTTAAGATTTCCATTCGATAAAGTACTATCTAGGATTTTATTACCTTCTTTAACAACAATCTTTTTAGTATTGATAGGCAAAGGTAAGGAAACAGAACCATTACCTGTCACGCAAACTTGATATTTCTTCATATTTCCCTTGACAGGAGAATAAGTAATGCTTTGAAATGGTGTATCTGCAAAATGATAAGTAATGCCATCAATAACAATTCCTGTGCAGTCACGTCCGTTAAAAGCTATCAATCTGCCATTGCCATCTGTACGAAAAGCGACATTCATCTTGCCCGAATAAGAGATGTCATGCCCGTTTATCTTCAAATCCTTAATATCCAATCTATCTGAAGGTATCGGATTTACAGCCAATGCTTTTGCATCAGCTTGAGCATTACGTGAGAAACCACCTTCCCAGTTCTCCCGATGTGTACGATAGTGCTTAACTATAGCTGTCGTTCCATTTGGGAACTTCGTCGCAAAGAAATCTGTAGTTCGTGAGACAAAGGTAGGATTATCATTTACATCAAACTTCCCTGAAGAAGGATATGCATTAGCCGTATTAAGTATCTCAAACAAAGTACGTGTTTCATATCCTAAACTTTGAGATTGATCGTCTCGCGGACGGAATCCACAATAATAGACCTCACCTTTCCCGACTTTTAATTTTGTACCGACTATATTATTCTCCACCTGAGCAATAACCTCAGCATTATCAACTTTTGTCACAGGGTAGATACGATCGACAAGGAAATCTGTCAATATCGTTTGCTGTGGTATTTTCTCAAAGCTATTTTTAAACACGATATTCTTACCAACTGCCATCTCGCCCATATAGATGTCGTAGTTGTATTTCACTCCAAAAAGAGATTGCCATTGCTGCATACAATTATTACCTTCATTATCAATTAAAGGAGGTGCACTGAACCAAATGACTTTACCGCCACTCTCTGCGAATTGAGAAAGCATGTCAAGGAGTTTCTTATCAGGCAATGGTTCAAACATAACAACAATCGTCCCATATTTCTTCGCTGCTACCTGCATTTCACCATCAGTAGTTACCTTACCCATCTCTAACAACTTTTCGGATGTAAGGTAGTTTGCATATCCATATTGGGTCATCCAACTTCCAAACCGTTCTTCAACAGCCACGAGATTCATCGGATAGATAATAAGTGTTTCGATGTCTCTATGAACATAATCCGTCATTAGCGCCATCGGTCGAGAAGGTTGAGCGCCGAAAGCCTCATTAATTGTATTCTTCCATGCCAATGCTTCATTTGGGAATCCCCAAGCTGCAGCGTAAGCATTCGGATATTTATTAATGACACCTAATGATGCACCCATCGCTGCGCCATAATAATCTCGGTCACCCCATCCACATTCTGCGAAATCGTTCCCAGTAGGCTGCAGATATTCCCCCCATTTGAAATAATCATAGCATGCTGCCGAAGCTTGGTGCACGGTGTTACTCCATATAAAATTCGAAGTATATTCGTATTTATAAGCGTTATCATGCAGCTTTTCAGTATTCCATAAATCGATTGTAGGACTCTCTGCCCATGAAGAATGAGCACTTGTCTGCATTTCATGCTTAAACAAACCTTCTGCGTAATGTTTGCCATTATTAAATAAATCCGTAACGCCATGATTCAGCATCTTATAATATCTATCACGCAACAGATAAGTACGATGAATCTCTTCGGGAGTATCACCCATCACATACTGAACATTACAAACTGCACCTGCGGTAGCCTCATAATAAGGTGCACCGTAAACGAAATAAAGCATGTACTTATCGTCCAATTCCTGGTTATATGCCTTCTTATATTTATCTGACAGACTAGAAGTCAGATATCTTTCTGCAAATTGTCCGCCTTCATGATGGGAAAAATAAGTCCAATCCTGTTGAATATGCATTTCATCAGAATAAAAAGAAAGTAGATTGATACCTTTCTTCTTATACTTATCCATCAAATCTTTCAGAAAGACCGGTGCCTTATCACTGAAATAATCCATCTCAGGAGTTTCATATTCTAGAAGGACAAGGACTCTGTCGTAACCTCGCAATTGTTTCGGCCCATCATAATAAATATGTAACTTACGCATGGGGAAAATCATATCATTCGGTGACTGCTTGATACCATAAGGACCTCCATTGACATCAACTGTATCGCCGGCAATATATTTAATACCCGTTATTTCTTTAATATCGTCGGGGTTGACGGCTATCAAATGTGAATTACCAAGTGTATGTTGCTTGAAGGCATAAGCTTTAACACCTTTCAATTTTATATGAACTTTACCTTTATTGTTTGTCCAATACATCTGCTGCCACATGGATATATCAAACTTACCATCTGAAGCATTACGAAGTCCGACCTTATACCCAAGCCATCTGCCCGATTCTCCTGTCTGATTCTTATAAGCTGGTCCCAGTTCCAAAGGACTCATCAAACTAAGACAAAGGCCCATTCCATATTTCTTAGCAAAATCACTGATAAACTTTATTTTAGTTATATATTCATCCATATCAGGAGTTAATCTCCGCTCTGTCCCTGCTTGAGGACGATACTGACGGAAGAACTCATCGAAAGCGATAGTTAGTTCTTTGTCTCCTCTCTTCTGTCCCATCTCACAGACCTCTCTCAGACTATACATCTCACGAGTAAACCCCGTAGACATATCAATCTTCTTGTCCGGGTCCATCAGACTATTTAATTGTTCATCGCTAGTCAATATTATCACAGCAGCTCGAATACTCCCAGTGGAAAGTAATAATAAAGATATTATTACCACAGATAAGAATAAAAAAGATTTTCTCATAATACTATAACAAATATATAATTAACTGATACTATTTAACCTCAATGCTAAAGGTACCTGAAGGGAACGAATACCCCAAGCCATTCTTCATCTTGGATATGTAATAGCAACGATTTAACGGTTTGCCATTGACATTTATCTGACCTTTCATTGGAAGAATCACTTCACCCGTTGTATTTGCAGGAATAACTATCTTCCATGATAATTGGTTCTTCTCTGACCAAGAACTAGAAGCTTTACCGTAAGGAGTATTTATTTCTGCCGATGCCTGATGAATATTCGATCCTTCAATGAGTTTAAATCCAATTCTTTTATATGCAGCGTCAACAGGAGATATACCGGCGATATTTGCATAAAACCAAGTATCATATCCTCCTTGCATCGGATGGTTCAATGAACTTCCTAACCCGCATTGTTTACTCATCTCGTTTATAGGCAAGATTTCCCACAAGGTCGTGGCATCAGCACCTTTCCACATCCATTCAAAACTATTATCACCCTCTTTAGTAAATAATCTACAAGCTTCTTTTCCATGGTTATTATCAGAAAGAACCTGACCTATCCTCGCCAAACCGAATATTCCAACGTGAACAAAACCATTATGACGTTCATCTGCATCACGAACTATTGAAGCGGCGACAGACTCTTCATCTCCCTTTGGCACAAGACCAAAATCCAATGCCATTGCATCAGCTGTTTGAGAGCCAAAAGTCTTTTTATTTGAATCATAGTATTTATCAATAAGTGACTTTGCAATATTTGGCTTCAAGGATGCATAATATTTAGCATCTTGTTCTTTCCCTAACAGACGTGCAGTTTTCTCCATCAAACAGACATCTTTATAATGAAAAGCCGTGGAACTAAATGGTATCGGACATTCAATATATTTATTTCCACCAGGAGGACACCAATCACCCAGTCCGAAAGGGACAATATTATTTTCTGATAATTTCGTAATATGATTCGTCCATATCTTCATATATTCATACGATTTTATCAAGGACTCTTTATTACCATAATACCAATAAATATCCCATGGTATTTGAATCTGTGCGGTACCCCAATCCGGTGAAGCGACACCGCATTGACGTTTACCCGGAGCAATCATATAAGATAATCCCACAGGTTTATCCGTATAATAAAATTCTGAGTTATGTAATTTATGAAATAATGTATTCTTCACTTCTTTACTTCCACTAGAATTAACATCGTCCATATATTTCAAAAAGAAATTTTCCATATCACAATTAGTTGACTCAAAAGGTGCAACGGTATGTGCATCTCCTAGCCAACCGCAACGTTCGCGGTGGGGGCAATCAGTAGGAATACCATGAATATTACTTAAGAACGTTCTCATCGCTAATTCGTGTAAACGATTAATGATATCATTATCACAGCTAAACGTCCCTATCTTAGGAACAGCACTATGAAGAACAATAGCCTGTATCATCGAATCATCAGGCTTATCTGCCACACCCGATAATTCAGCATAACGAAAGCCATGATAAGTAAAACGAGGAATCCAAACTTCATTTACATCGCCCTTGCAAGTGTACTCATCTGTTTGAATAACACCTGTAGCATCAACTCCTGTAGTACTAAAATCTACCAAGGAATCTGGAGACAAATATTCACCCATCTTAAGTTTTATTACACTACCTTTAGGCAATGACACATTAAAACGAGGTACCGCAGCCATATTAACGCCAAAATCAATAATCCAATTGCCTTGTTTATTCTTCCAAATATGTTTAGCTGGAACTGTTTCCAACAGACGTATAGGTTCCATCATTTGCGGTTTCAGATATTTAGGTAAACCGTCGTTTGCGACAATTGCATGAGACCAATCATTAAAAGTATTCCCAGGCTTACACCAATTATCTAATTCTTTTCTTGCATCATAAGTCTCGCCAGCATATATATTAGAACTTATAACCGGACCTTCTTTCCATTGCCATGTTTCATCTGATATGATTGTTTCTTTATGACCGTCGGCATAAGTCAATTGTAATTGTAAACGCATCTTAGGATTGCCATAAGCAGCCCAAGTTCCCCAAACTTTATTCTGATGATACCAACCGTCACCTATCATGACTCCAATACAATTATCCCCTTTAGACAATTTTGATGTGATATCAAAAGTAGTATAGAGGGCATACTGTTCATAATTGGTTTGAGCAGGATCTAATACCCGCGTTTCATCATTTAAGTTTCCGTTTACAAACAAATCACCACAACCCAATGCACAAAGATAAACGATAGCACTTATCGGTTTCTCATTAATTGTAAATTGCTTTCTCAAATAAGGTAGACTTTTGCAGCTGTTCCAATCTACAGAAATCCACTTTGCTTTCCATGAAGAATTCGTAAGACCAGTGATAAAGAATGAAGGTTTACTCCAATTAGTCAGTTTTCTATTTCCTTCACGAACTCTCACTCGCCACCAATATTTTATTCCATCTTTGAAAGATACCCTAGAAGGAATAATATGGAGCTGAGATGAAGAGATACAAACACCAGACTTCCAAATATCAGCAATATTATTATCTAACTTCTGAAGAGAAGAAGCTATTTGTATTTCATAAGATTTTTGGCAAGCTCCAATAGAAGGATCTTTCAATTGCCAACTAAAATCAGGAGAAATAATACCTATTGGATTAACCATACTTCTGCAACGTAAATCAACGACTTCTCCTAACTTTTGCAATTCAATATTGTAGCCAAAAGAAGAAGAAGGCAAAAATGACAATAGATTAATTAAGATGACCAAATAACTCTTCTTCATAAGTAATAACCGTTTATAAATGACAGAGGAATGTCCAAAAGGACATTCCCCATGTCAATAACTATTTAAGAAATTATTCCCAGTGCATATTTCGAACATATACAGTAGCTCCGGATGTATTGCAGACATCGAAACGGAAGAAGTAACCGGTTTTTGGAACCCATCCTTGCAGATGAGAAGCAAAGTCTGACAAAGC
>Ga0070399_1002670_pt1 | contig 16812 bp, 9 predicted proteins | sample BioMet4_FD_61217 | JGI IMG/M metagenome (GOLD analysis project Ga0070399, IMG submission 61217) | Microbial communities from bioreactor (seeded with sewage sludge) at LBNL, California, USA - Biofuel metagenome 4 (version 1) | ecosystem: Engineered > Bioreactor > Anaerobic > Unclassified ... | reverse complement strand
TTCTCTGTGCCGCCCAGGGCGATGCGGTCATAGAGCTTGTCATCAAGTCCAGCGTCCTTGTAGATGCAGGCGTGAGAGATTGCGTCAATGGACGCTTCAAAGACAATAACTGTATCTGTACCCTTGTGTCCGGGGATAAGAAAGGGAGCGGACGGATCGGAACCAGGCACGTCACGCTTGTAGGTGGTGTTTTTACCAAGAGAGGAAAGACCGCGCTGAAACGCGCTCTTCGGTTCTCCATGCTCATCCCTGCCAACGAAGACGGCGTTGTGGATCTCCTTCAGCTCGCCGGTGCTCTTGTCGACATAGCGGTAAACCGATTCATATAGGTTGCTCTGACGAATCAGTTCCTTCAGAATATCCTGATCCAGCTTCCGGGTACCGCAGAGGTAGCCGAACATTCTGCGGAAGTCGTCGGCCTGTGCCGGCAACTTGAAAGGTACTTTTTCAACCAGGGCTGCTGCGTGATGAACTGGCTTTTGCCGTGTTGCACTGTATTGAGACCGTACCCCATTTTTAACGTCATCATGGGTCTGGCCCTCCGCATGATTTAGAATTAGTACGGCTTCCGGCAGCGTCTTATCCTCGTAAGCCATAATAAACTCAATGGCTCTGCCCTTCAGTGAATGGGAATTCCAGAACCAGCGGCCATCCGTGGTAAAGACCATGCTGTCGTGCTCTTTCATCTGGTAGTAGTTTCCCTTGCGTACAAGTTCATAGCCGCAACTCTGAGCGTATTCCAACGCACTGCTTTCATCTCTGGCGTAGCGGTACTGTTCCTCTGTGTAATAGGGTTTCTGCTCTTTCAGCAAGGTTTGAGCAACCATAATTTTTCCCCTTTCCTACAATTCTTGTTCGCTGTCTGGGTGGATACAGCGCTGCAAATTGGCAAGGGCCATATAATGAAGCTCCAGATCCACTGACCTCATATCACGGCGCGGTTGTTCATTTTGTAAACAGCGGCCCGCAGCAATTTCCAACAGTGCATTGGACAGCTGCGCTGGCGAACGGTCAATGCCGATCCGTGCGCCGCTCCAACTGCCCCGTGTGTTATTAATGCCGTTGAGCAGCTTCACACCCAGCCCACCGGCACGTCTCCAATCCTCTAGGTTCTTTGTGTAATCATCCAGAAGACAATCACTTTCCCGCATTTTACCCGGCACATAGCTTGCTTTGCTTTCACCGCATGGAAGAAAAATGCGATGTCCCTCGTCCAGCTCCGGGAGGTACCGGTCAAGCCATCCGTTCTTTTCTTCCATGGCGTAGCGGCTGTCGAATAAGACAGAAGAAAGAACAAAAACTTCTATCGTAGGCGCGGTGCATATCAGTAGCCTGACTGCGTCAACAACATTTTGCTGAGGCGGCAGCTCTGCAAAATAGCCACGTTCGTATAATTCATCAAGTGCAAATACTTGACGGAACCTGCAAAGGGTTCCGTCCATATCCACGAACAGCCGATTTGATTCCATTTTTACATCTCCTCATGAAAGAAGGACGGCAGCTGTGCGCTGTCGCCCTTCTTTGAATAACAATTATAGATCCGGCCCGTCGTTTTCCATCTCCGGTATCTGATGCTCCATGCAGTAATTCTGAAACGGATTACTGTGAGTTGCAATCCAGGTTTCTTTATCGGCGAGCTTCTCACCAAACTCACCAACCAGCAGCTTTCCAATTTCGTACCGTACACCCAAATCTTTTGTCAGTGTAACAGCGCGCACATCGTTGGGACCATATACGTCTAATTCTTCTTTGTATGCGGCAATAAAGGCGTCAGGGTCCGTGTAATTAACCTTCTCTCCTGAATCCAGATAGCGGAGGAAACCGACAGGCTCCGCATCCATGTGCGCAAAAATCGATATCAGACTGTCGTAGACATCTGTGCCGCATACACTTTTTAGTAGCGCCATCTTGTCCATATTTCCGTCTGAATCCTGCGGAAAATCGGCAACGGCACTCTTGACCCGGAAATAGGCGCTGGTCTTTATCGCCTCATTGAGCAGGGTGTCAACGTTGACTTTTTCGTGCAATGGGTTTCTGTGACCCTGAGTGTTTGTGGTCGGAAGAGTTTCTTCAACCTTGCGACTGGAATCATTTGGCGAAAGCTGCGCGGCCTCCAGCTTTTCGGATTCGTTTTTTTCTCTCTCGTATTTCTCCCACAACTGTTGTTCAAATTCCGTACCCAGCCGAGCAAATGCACCGTCCTTGACGAGAAATGCACCTACAGCCTTATCGCCTTCTCGAATGGCAATTACGTCCCCTGAAGATAGAGGGTAATCTTTAAATGCGGAGGGTTTGATGGTGTAAAAGGGACGCAGTGCAATTCCCGCAGCAGGCAGTTCAGAGCGGTCAAGAGTTTCCACCTTCTGATAATTCTGCAATTGGATCTGCTCATGTTTTTGTAAGTCTCCTCGCATCTGATAAATCTCAAGGCAAATCCGAGGGGCCTTTGCTGCCGCGGCAAGCTCTTTTTCTAAATCCGGCAATCGGGTATAGCCCACGTTGTCCACATAATAGACGATGGTTTCAGTTTCTCCTTGAAATGCAATGATGTCGCTGGTACTCAGAGAGTGTCCGGTAAAGTCTGCTGGCCGACTTTGGCTAAACTGCCGGACTACCTGCTCAGGTGTGGGAGAGTCCAACAGCTTCCTGGAATATACTTTGTCGTAATTTCGGAGCTGCGGTGTCTCACCCAGCTTTCCCAGACTGTTATAATCCAGCCAACGGCGGAAGCGGTTTTCAGGTGAGTCTTTGAGCTGATAGATTTTTAAAACTGCCATAAGTCATCACCTTTCAATTGATTTTTTGCGGATATAAGACTACAACTCCATTTCTTCCTCATCTTCCGCAGCTTGCGAGAACTGGGCCGCTATAACCGATTGTCTTAGTCCTTCATTCTCGTCCGGATCATTAGCCGGCTCCTCCTTTCCATCCATATTAAGCAGGGCGTTCAGTTCCTCAAGTCGGGCCGTCTTATCTTTCAACTCTTTTTCTCTTGTAAACTCCTTTTGAACCTCAACCTTGGCGGTTTCCAGCTGCTTTTGCAGTTCCTCAAGACGTTCCCGGCAGGACTGTTCTTTCTCCGGCAGTGATTCCAGAAAATTATCCATGCGCTGCAAATTGCCGAACGCATCCGTGCCTAGCGTCACCATGTGGCGCAGCCTGCCCTTCATAGACAGGCGGTATTCCTGTGTAAAGCTGTCAAAGGACAGCTCCAGTGTCAGGCCCCGGTAGCTGCCTACCGGCGTTACATCAGGCGCCAGCAGATTGTGGCACAGCGTCAGCAGCGCGGAGCCCGCTTCTTTCTTCTCGGTGTAAGTTGTCCCCGTCAGCGTCATGGGTGAGAAACCATCCGCATTGGGATGCGTATTTTCACTGATAGTTGCAATATCAGCACCATAGCCGGATAGACGTTCCTGATGCTCTGCAATGTCCTTTGGATACTGCTTGGCGATGGCATCCTCCAGCGCATACTTCTGGCTCAGGTGGTTGCCCTTCAGGAGCTTCAGCTTGGAAACCTCAATGTCCAAATCCATCTTTTCTTTGATCATAGGGTTTCCGGTAGCCAGCGCCTTGATCTCCGCATAGGAAAGCGCCGTCTCGTCAATATCTTCGGCGGCACGAACCGGAGACTTGGAGGTCATGATCTGGCTGATGAACTTTTGCTTGCTCTCAACTAACTGGTAGAGATAAGCGTCAAAGGTCTGCTCCGTGACGTAGCTGTATATGTCCACCTCCGGATTATCGTTGCCTTGTCGAATGATACGGCCTTCCCGCTGCTGAAGGTCTGAGGGACGCCATGGGCAGTCCAGGTGATGCAAAGCGATCAGCTTCTTCTGCACATTGGTGCCTGCTCCCATGCGCGCTGTGCTGCCTAAAAGAATACGTATCTGCCCGGAACGTACCTTGGCAAACAGATCTTTCTTCTGCGCTTCACTCTTAGCACTGTGGACAAATGCAATTTCCGCTTCCGGTATACCCTTAGCCAGCAGCTTACTGCGAATGTCATCGTAAACACTAAATGAACCGTCATCCTTGGGAGTGGACAGGTCGCAAAAAATCATTTGGGTGGAACGCTGTGCCGCTGTGCGCTGCCAAATCTCAAATGCGTTATCTGCGCATTTAGACGCCTTACTGTATGGATCGTCTGGCAGCATGGGATTGATCAGCCGCTGATCCAGCGCCAGTTTTCTGCCGTCGTTCGTGATGAGCAGCATATTGTCCACGCTGCTGTCCACCACGCGATTACGAACTTGCTCCGCCCGCACTGCTAGGTTTGCGACCATTTCTTTTTGGAACTCGGACGGTTTTAGAGCAATGTTGTGGTAGTGGGCTTCCGGCACTGGCAGCTTCAACATATCCGCCGTCTGAATGTCGGCCACGTTCTTAAACATACTCATCAATTCCGGCAGATTGTAAAACTTGGCGAACCGGGTCTTCGCACGGTAGCCGGTACCTTCCGGTGAAAGCTCAATGGCGGTGACGGTTTCCCCGTAGTTTGCCGCCCAGGAATCAAAATGCTGTAAACCTTGCTCCTGCAAAGCGTTCATCTGCAGGTACCTCTGTATGGTGTACAACTCCACCATGGAGTTGCTGATCGGTGTGCCGGTGGCAAAGACAATGCCGCGCCCTCCGGTAAGCTCATCAAGATAGCGGCACTTCATAAACAGGTCGGAGCTTTTCTGCGCTTCTGTCTGGGCAATCCCGCCCACGTTGTGCATTTTGGTGTAGAGGAACAGGTTCTTGAAATAATGACTTTCATCAACAAATATCCTATCAACGCCTAATTCCTCAAAGGTGACCACATCGTCCTTGCGGCTCTGGTCGTTTAGCTCGTCCAGCTTCAATTGAAGTCCCTTCCGGGTCTTCTCCATCTGCTTGATGGTGAAATTCTCGGCCTTGTCTCGTTTTGCCTCGTCAATACCCAGAAGAATCTCGTACATCTGCTTCTTCAGAATTGCTTGCTGCCGCTCTCCACTTATAGGTATCTTTTCAAACTGGCTGTGACCGATGATGACGGCATCGTAATCGCCGGTGGCAATACGGCCACAAAACTTCTTCCGGTTTTTCTTTTCAAAGTCTTTCCGAGTGGATACCAGGATGTTGGCCGCAGGGTACAGTTGCAAAAAGTCGCTGGCCCACTGTTCGGTCAAATGGTTGGGAACTACAAACAGTGACTTCTGACACAGCCCCAGCCGCTTGCTCTCCATGGCAGCGGCAACCATTTCAAACGTCTTTCCTGCCCCCACCACGTGCGCCAGCAGGGTGTTCCCACCGTACATGACATGGGCAATCGCGTTGACCTGATGGGGGCGCAGGATGATTTCCGGGTTCATGCCGGAAAAGTTGATGTGGCTGCCGTCGTACTCACGGGGACGATTGGAATTAAACAGGATGTTGTAAGACTTGCAAATGGTTTCACGCCTGTCTGGAGCTTTCCAGATCCATTCTGAAAAGGCTTCTTTTATAAGCTCCTGCTTGCTCTGAGCAATGGCGGTCTCTTTTTTGTTGAGTACCGGTTTTCTGTGGCCTTCCGCATCTTCAATGTAATCAAATATGCGGACGTCTTTCAGATTTAAGCTGTCCTCAATGATCTCATAGGCATTGATCCGGTTGGTGCCGTAGGTGCTGTATACCTTTACATTTCCAAAGTCCAGATTCTTTCCCTCAATACGCCACTCGCCGGTGATATTAGAATAGTGGACTTTCATATTTTTATGGGCATTGGAGGATGAGTCCAGCGTCTCAACCGCAAACTGGTGAATATAGTCCGGGTTCAACCACGTAGCGCCCAGACGGACGGAAATCTCACCGGGCGTCAGGTCTACCGGCTGTACCCGTGTCAGAGCTTCTGCATTGATCTGGAATTGGGGATCGTTTTTTGCTCTCTCGGTGGCCACTGCCAGCTTCTGGCGAACGTTGCCGGAAAGGTACTCATCGGCGGGCAGATATTTCTCATTCACGCCCTCCGCATAGTCGGGGTTCAGGAAGACCACGCCCTGTAGGTCTGTAAACAGCTCATCTTCATTTTTACTGGTGAGCTGCCCCATGTAATCCATATCAATTCCGGCCTTTTCCCCAATGGAAAGTGCCAGGGCTTCTACGGCGGTGTCTACCTTTTCGGCAGGCTTATGGAAACGGATGGTGCGTCTGGTGAACAGATCCGCTTTGCTCTCCAGATTGCCGTTTTCATCAATATTCTCCAATGAGCAGAGCAGGAAATAGGAACTGTCTTCTGAAAAAGCGAGGGAGTTGCCACGGGAATTGATCAGGCCGTACTGCCGGGTAAAGGTATCGTAAAGGGTGTTCAGCGTTGCCTGCTGCGCCTTAATGTCTTCTTCCGGATAGTCCTCCGTCTGATACTCAATCAGGGAACGGACACAGTCCCGCAGATCGATCAGGCTGCGAATACGGCTCTCAGCGGTCTTGGACACCTCCACCGGGTTCATGCGGCTGTTTTCACGGAAATAAATCTGACCGTCCACGACGGTGTAGGAGAAGTTACGCACGGTGGGGTCTGCTTCAATGCTCTTGTCCTCTCCATCCTGTTTTTCTTCTCTGTCATAGTCCGCAATCTCAGCGTGAATGTTCTGTATGGCAGTGGACAGCAGCTCATCCAAGCTCCGGTTCGGATAAGGCGCGCAGGTGGGTTCCGGACCGAAGGGGCCGGATACCATCTTCATCTCGCCCAAAACCATATCTGGGTGGTCGATGAAATAACTGTTCATCTGGATTCCATTTTCGTCGGTAGCCAGATGTACCCACTCTGGTTCTATGTCCACCATGCGGTCGCGCTTTTGTAGGAACAGGATGTCCGAGACAACCTCCGTGCCGGCTGCGGCTTTGAAGGCGTTATTAGGCAGCCGTACAGCCCCCAGCAGCTCTGCCCGCTGAGCAATGTACTTGCGGGTATTGGCGGTGCGCTTATCCATAGTGTAGCTGGAGGTCACAAAAGCAATGACGCCTCCCGGACGCACTTTGTCCAGCGTCTTGGCAATAAAGTATTCGTGGATGGGCAAATTCAGCCGATCATAACGGCGGTCGGACACCTTGAATTGACCGAACGGCACGTTGCCGATAGCCACGTCGAAAAAGTTGTCCGAAAACTGTGCTTTCTCAAAGCCTTGAATGGCTACGCTGGAGCGCTGGTAGAGTTGGCGAGCGATTCTGCCGGAAACATCGTCCAGCTCCACACCGTACAGCTTGCTGTCCGCCATGCTCTCTGGCAGTAAACCGAAAAAATTGCCGGTGCCGCAGGCCGGCTCCAAAATGTTGCCCTGGGCAAAGCCCATATTGGAAAGAGCCTGATAGATGGAGCGGATCACCACGGGAGGCGTGTAGAAGGCGGTGAGGGTGGATTCTCTGGCGGAGGCGTATTCCGCATCCGACAGCAGACTTTTCAGCTCGCTGTAGTTGCTGTTCTTTTCGTCAAAGCAGTTTGCCAGACCGCCCCAGCCAACGTACCGGGCGAGAACTTCCTGTTCTTCTGCCGTAGCTGCATAGCCGTTGTCCATCCTTTTCAGGAGTTGGATTGCTGCTACATTGTTAGCGTAGCGTTCACTGGGCGTTCCTGCGCCCAGCGCATCATCGGTAATGCGGTAATTGATGCCTTGCTGGCAGAGGGGCAAAGTGGCATTGATACGTTCTCTTTTCTTGGGAACGGGCGGCAAATGCAGCGCTGCTGCGACTTCCTCGGCTGGAGTAGCGGAGGGTTCATCAATGCTTGGTTCTTCCGGTTCTTCTATATAAGAGCGAACAAATTCAATGGGTTCCACGCGCATAATAGGGATGCCAGTGCTGTTCTGGAAAGTCACATCCCGGAGGGATACCTTGTCCTGCTCAAAATTGACACTCTCTACCTCAAACAAGCGTCCGTCAATCTGGATTTGCGAGTGAATGGGGATGTAATCACTGGCAAGCCGCTGCTTCACAGGATAAAACTGACCGTTGTCGCCCTGGTCAATCAGTAGCACATTATGTCCTGTGCGCCAGAGAGCCTTCATCTTTATGGCCCACAGCTCGGTGCGAAAGCCGGTTGTGGGAACTGTGCCGGTAGAGAGTTCCCGGCTGAGTATTTTGCTGTGCAGGATTTCTGAGGCAGTGGCAGCGTCATCCTCGTACAGCTCGTAGTAATCAGCCATCCGAATTGCAACCAGATGATCCGGATGTACCTCTTTTGCGTGATGGTATGCTTCCTCGGCCTCCAGATTACCAGGGGCCTGTGGTGGCGGTTCCTGAGACTCGCTTGACGCGGTATTTTCTAGCGCAGATGAAATGGAAACTGGTGCTGCTTCTTTCGCAACATCTATTTCTTTCTTCTCTTGTACAGAAACATCGTGCCGGTGGTTAAAGAGGGTATAGGCGCCGTCTGCATATTCTTCAAGTTGCCGCTTTGCCTCGGCGCAGCTTTCATAATAGCGGTCATCCTCTTGCAAGCCATCCAGTGCGCTGGTGAGGGCGTTCATCATTTCCTGCACACGCTCCGGATCAGCAAGCTGCTTCTGGATAGCGGGTACTGCTTTGTAGTAATCTCCATCCGCTGGATAGGGATGTGGAATATCTCTGCTCAGGCCAGCGAAGCCAAAATACACCGTCCTTGCCAGCTGCTCCGCTTCATACGAAGGAATATAGGCAATGGCGTCCTCACCGGGGAACTGCTTCTGGGTAATTAATCGTTCATAGTGCTTTACAACATTGGGAATGGTCAGATGCACCGTGTCATATTCCATGCTCCCGTACTTGCGCTGATAGGTCAGGCCCTTGTGAGTTTCTGTATGATTATAACCGTAACGTCCACCACCGCTGTATTCGCCGTAATGGCTCTTAATGAAAGCCTGCTGCTCTTTTGGCGTGTGGGGATAACAGAAGTGAGCATACACTGATAATCTGCTGTCAATGCTGCCACTGAGAAAAAAGTGGTCAACTTCGTCCTCTGTAATAAACATCTTGCACTGCCGCAGGAAATCTGGCTGAGCCGTAAAACTGCGCTTGGGGTATGCCACACCGTCCAGCACGGATTCAATGCGGTGGGTATTATAGCTTGACAAGCGAGATCGCATGATGCGGTGATCGTCTACATAAGCGGTCTGAAACGTGTGGTACTCCTGAGATAGTTCCGTCAGAAACGTTTCGTCCCGCGCCTGTTCAGCAAGAGCATTTGTACAGTCTGGAAAAATGAAAACCTTGTCATAGATGGCATATGTCTTCTGTAGGAAGCCTTGCTCTCTTCCAACGTCCGATAGGTCACGGGCTGTGTAAATCAGCGCTTCGGCCATATTGTTGAGTGCCTTATCCTGCGCATGCTCCAGCTCTGCCGGCGACAGGTAAGTGCCTGCGTTCAGCAGCTCCAGAATCCGCGCAGATGCCCGCTCCCATGTGACGGTGGTGTGGCTGTGACCTGTGCGGACGCTGGTTCCCTCCGCCAACTGAATGCCGTCTTCTTTAAACCAGACGGCATATTTACGGCCCTCATATTCAATGCCACGTCCATTTCCTGCACCGAACTCCCGGCGCAGGAAGTTCGCACTTTCCGGTTCCGGATGTTCCCGCATATAGAAAGCTGCGACGCGGTAAGCACTGCCGGACTCGTTGCCGGCAGTATAGAGTGCCTGGTCAATCACGGCCTGCGGCACGTCCCGTGGGGGAAACAAGGGCGTGGATGCCTGATCTTCGTCCACCTCAAACACCGGAGCGCTGCCGCCCATGTCAAATAGCGTCATCTGCTCCGCCATGACCGGTGCGTTTTGCAAGCCCAGCCGGATTTGATACTCACCGCGTTCCATGAGATTTTCCGTTATTTCCGTGACGACGCCCCACGAAAAAACGGACTCCGATGTGCGGGCATGGTAGCTGCCCTCCCACATCAAGAGTCCGTCATCCTGCTTATGATAGCCGATCCGCACACCGTCCTTGACAATTTCCACAGAGGTGTCGGTGTAGGCGTTTTTGAGAAACTGGATACGCTCTTCGCTATCCTTATGGCTCTGAAAATAATTGAAGATTTCCTGACGCTTGACCGACCTTCCGCCCTCATCCAGCACAATGGCTTCCATGAGGTGGGAATCTAAAAAAGCCGGAAGTTTATCACCTCCGGCTTCCTCAGAATCAATAGTTACGCGTAGATCAGGTCGCTGAGCACCTGCTCCTCCGCCGAGTGCTTGAAGTTGTTCATCAGGCCCACCCAGCGCATCTGATCTTTCGCCTTCAGTTCCTCTGTCACGCCCTCCGCCTTGGCCATTTGCTGCGTAAGCTGATCCACCATCTCCAGCGCCTGCTTCTCGATCTCTGCCAAATGCTCCGTCAGTTTGCAACTCGTCAACAGATCGGCGTACAGTCCTCTCCGATGCTTCATAAGGTACTGCCGCCGCAGCTCCGCGTACTTGCCCAGATGTACCTCCGGCTGCTGGGGCATCAGCAGATCCGGAATCCTGACTCCGTCCTGCTCGTGATAGGTGATCTCCATATTCCGTACTCCTTTCAAAATTCAGTGCAGTTGTTTTTTCTTCTCTATTGTAAGCGTCATTATAATTGTTTTCAATCCCCGCTTCTTTGCTCAGCTTTGTAATTGTCCGGGCAATTTCACGCAGCCCTATTTCCGCAATATCGCTGGTTGCAACAAGCAGTTTGTTGCTGGTTGCAAAGGTGTTGAATTCATAAACGCGGCTGAAATCTTCTTGCAATATGTAATCATCAGCTTGAATATCCAGCCGGGACATCATCATGTAGGCAATGCTGACTTCTAATGCGCTGCGATAGGCGACCTCGACACTCAGGTCATCCAGCTCCTCCAGCAGGCTGCCTGTGCGGCAGTCCAGCAGATCTGGGAGGTAATTCGGCAGATTGTCAGCCACGGCGTTGCGGCTGGCAGAAAGAATCGCCTCTGCAAGGGTTTCCTTTTCTTTTAGTGAGCCGAAAGTGTTTTCCAGCGTCTCTATTACGCCACTTTCAAATGCTCTGTCCATCTTCCAGATGGGCAATGGGCGGGAACGCTGTGTCTCATGGGTGTCTGATACATCAAAATAGTATTTGAGCCGTCCTTCTCCGTGGGCGTCGTCGAATACCGCAATGCCGGCAGCGCCTTTATTAATCCAGCGGCCAAATTGACGATTCCATTTGTCCAGTTCCAGGACGGCAGTGGCCTCTGGATGCTGTGCGTAGATTAAAAGCTGTTCTTGAAAGGAACATTTATAATTGCGGCTTGCAGCCCAAAGGAAACCTGTCCACTCCTGATAACCGGAAGTGACCTTCCGGAGTGTCTGGTCGTACAATTCTGTAATGAACTGAAATTTGCTTGCCAATGTTAAGTTCCTCCTTGATTTCCTCTTAAGGCTGCTCCTTTGCTTTTTCTGAGAAATACAGCTTCAGAGCCTTTTGAATTGTCTCTTGAATTTCTTTTTCTGTCGTGTCTGCGGTGAAGTACTGCTTTACATTTTTGTACTCAATGCGAATTTTACGCAGGGGCTTCACAGGAGAAGAAAGAAAAGCCTCTCGCAATCGATCTTCAGTCAGCTCACCGGACTGCTCCAGCTCACGCAGCTTGTCTGCCGTGCGCTGATCTATGCAAAGATGCTGTTTTAAAAAGAAAAAGCCTTCTACAATTTGCTGGCTTTGCGCGTTCAGATAACTGAGCGATTCGCCAATAGTAAATCCAATCTCCCGCTCATCCACTTTGTCCAGAAGAGTGGGAATGAGGTAAGTAAGACGGATATAGCGCTGGATCTGATTCCGGCTTTCGCCAGACTGTTCTGCCATGATTTCATCAGAGCGTTTTTGTGTCCCAACTTGGGACACATTTTCTTTTGATGGTCTTCCAGCTTGCCTTTTCAGTGCTTCCATCTGCATTTTATAAGCAAACGCTTTTTCAGAAAACCTCAAGTCCAGACGCTGCTGGAGGTTCGTTGAGATCATTTGCAGCACGGCTTCATCATCGTCCAGCTGACGAACAATACAGGGCAGCACGGTATAGCCGGCTGCCTTTGCCGCAGTTCGGCGGTTGTGGCCGGAGATGATCTGATATTGATGTTCAACCAGAGGACGGACAATTAGAGGCTGGATGACGCCGCGCTCTGAAATATCCCGGCGCAGTGCTTCCAGCTTTTCCTGCGTGTAAGGACGGAAGGGATGTTTATCTGCGGGGAAGTCTTCAAGCAAATCAATGGGAAGCTCTCGCAGCACATTTCCGACAACTGGCTCTATCGCTGCTGTAGATGGTTGGAGACGTGTATCTTTCGGCGTTTGCAGCGTTCCGTTAAAAAGCTGGTCTAATGCATCGCTCATTTTGCCGTCTCCTTTATGTAGGCTTCAATCACAGCCCGGATACGCGCTTGCAGTGTCTCATCTTTGGCTAGACGCCTTGTAATAGCGGGGGAATAATCTACCTGAAGCTTGATAATCTGTGGTTTCACAGTATGGGCCTTGGGGCTTTTGCCAAAGATACGGAGAATCGTTTCTTCATCCAGCTGCGATTTAAACGCCTTCAGTTCCTCGCCTTGACTGCGGGTAATGGATTTCACATCATTGTTGCGCATGACCGTTAGAAGCAGCTGCTGGGCTTCAGAAGAGAGAAAAGAAATACTGACGCCGGCGGTAAAGGGGATTGCTTCCGTGTCCACCATACCCAGCAGGGGAGAGATGAGGAAGGTAAGGCGGATGAAATTCTGAATTGTGCGGGCGCTGACTTGTGTGTTTTCGGCGACTGCCTCATCCGCTCTTAAATTCGTGCAAACGTTGCACGAATTTTCTTTTGCAGGACGACCCGCTTTTCTTTTTAACGTATCGAGTCGCATCTTATACGCCCATGCTTTTTCACTGGGAAGCAGGTGGTCTCTCTGGTACAGATTGGAGTCGATCAGAATCAGCTTAGCTTCATCGTCGGTAGCCTGCATAAGGATAGCGGGGATCGTTTTCTGGCCGGCCAGCTTTGATGCTGCCACGCGGTTATGGCCAGCCAGAATCTGATAGCGGCCCTTTTCAAAAGGGGAGGGGCGCAGGCGAATAGGGGAGATCACGCCGTTTTGACGAATATTCTCTGCCAGCTCCTCCAGCTTGTCCGCCGAATACGGCTTAAACGGCTGGGCGTCATGCTCCGCGTCTCGCCATGGGTCGATCAGATCAAGGGAGATTTCTTTTGCGCCATGTTGCCCCATTGGAGATGGCCCTTTCTGAAACATCGAAGTAAAGTATCCGTTCGGGTCGTTCACATCTTCTGTAATTGCCGATCCTGTGCCATCGGCTGCACCACTTTCTTTCATTTTCCGCAGGGTTTCATTCATCATCGTGCTACAACCTCCTTTGCTAATTCAAGGTATAGGCCACCCAGACGGCTGCCCTTCATGTTTACTGCGCTATGCTGGTCATTGGCGGCTTTGGCTGCGTCTGCCAGATAGGGGATTACCGTATCGTAAACCTGTGATCCAAAAGTCTCCCGCAAATCATCAATCATCTGTCGTGTCAGGGTACGCCTTGAGTCCGCACGAGTAATAAGGATGCCGTTTACTCGCAGCTCCGGATTCACCATTTTTCGGGTTCGTTCAATGGTGGAGAACAGATCTGCGAGGCCGTCCACCGCATAGGACTCCGGTTCCACCGGAACGATGACCGCGTCACTGGCTGCCAGCGCATTAACCGTCAGCAAATCCAAAGCGGGACGGCAGTCAATCAGGATGTAATCGTATTGCCCAAATTCCGGCGCGTGGAGGATCTCCGAGAGAACCATGTTGCTGTTATCGCTGGTTGCCAGAATGGAGGGCGCGGTCGCCAGCATGGTGGACGCCTGTATGTAGTCCAACTTTTCCTTCTCGTTGTGCAGAAGGTATTGGCACGGATCGTAATCGATTCCAGATACATGGTTGTAGATCAGGTCAGCGATGGAGCGATTACCGTGCCCCTCAACCTGAACGGTGCGGCTCAGGTTCCGCTGGGAGTCCAGGTCAACCAGACATATCCTCTGCCCCATAGAAGCCAAGGCCGCACCGAGGTTGACGGTGCTGGTGGTTTTGCCTACGCCGCCCTTCTGATTTGCGATACTCAAAATCTTCATTTTCTTTCCTCCTGTAATTTTTGATGCTGGATATAACAAAAGCCCCCGACTTTTAAATAGTCGGGGGCTGATTTGATAAAACTCTGGTTAAAGGTGTAAGCTGTCTCTAAGTAACTCAGGGTTTGTATGAAGATAACGCTGAGCAAGCATAGTTAAATCTCGATGCCCCAAAAGCTGCTGAATATCATATAAGCTTACTCCCATTTCATGCAGAACCGATGCTCTAGTATGACGCAATTCATGTGGAGTGAGAACCGGAATGCTAGGAAATGCACTGTGGAGTTCATCCATGAATGGACGAAAAGCGCGATTATACCAATTGTGCGGAACGAATGCTTTTCCGGTTGGAGAATGAAATATATAATTTGCATAAATCTTTTTACCATCAATGTTTACAAATCTCGATTTACACATCATCCTTATAGCCAACTCGCTAGAAATTGGAATAGTTCGAATTCGATACTCGTTTTTGAGACCGTCATGAACTAGTTGCCACGAATGTGATTCTAAAGAATCACATTCAACCAGTCCATTGCGAATTTGCAAGCAACGTCCGTGGTAATCGAAATCTTCCCAAGTTAACCCCAGCAACTCACTTCTTGATATGCCAGTTTCCATCAATACCATAATCATGAGGCCATTTGCAGCATGACGGGCATATTCAAAGGCGATATCATATTGTTTTTTAGTCCACGCAATCTTGATTATTGGTGAAACATGGCTTGTGAGGCGAAGCGAACTTACTAGTGGAGATTGAGAACACAAGTTATTTTCAACCGCTGTTGTAAAAATACCTTTCAAACATGAACGATATTTTTTGAGAGTTTCCAAAGAATATTTTGTTGACATAGAATTGAAAAATTCTTGAATGTCAGACGGCGTAATATCTGAAAGATACTTGTTTTTAAAATATGGTATTAAATGATTGTTAACCGATGCATAATATGTTCCATTAAATGTATTGTCCTTAACTTGACCTTTTTTCCAAGTATCCAGCCAATAAGTAGCCCAGACTTCAAACAGCTCTGATTTTTGTACAGAGTTTGTTAAAGTAATCTTGATTTCCGGGTGATCTTCAAGCATTGCAACTATTTGGTTTAACGAAAATTGCTGTGACTGCGGTTTCATTATAATCCTCCTCAATACGGCTAAATAGGAGAATTGTACCATATTTTATAATTTGCTTTGAGCACTCGCTTGACGTGCAGGGGGTCACAGGTTCGAGTCCTGTATCGTCCACCAAAAAATCCTTAGGGCCGCAATGGTTCTAAGGATTTTTGCTTTTTCGAATTTTTCAAAGTGTTGACAACCGATCTGTTTGAACTTTTTTATTTCCTTCTCCAGCATCATTTTTGATAGGATATTATCCTTTGGTTTTTAGAGGTTACCATTACATATTTGACCAGATACCGCGTCAGCGTGTATAATCACATAAAAACCCAAGGAAGGTGATCCCCATGCTACGCATTGCCGTCTGCGATGATATGCAGGATGAGTTGCAAAGCCTTGTTTTGCTGACAAATCAGTATTTATCTGCCAATAGTCTTGTTGCGGAGGTAACGCAATTCTCCCACCCTGATGAGTTGCTTACCGCCATTGAAGCAGAAAGCTTTCATATTTATATACTTGACATCGTCATGCCCATGATGAGCGGCTTGAAATTAGGCAAGGAGATCCGCCGACTTGACCGAGAGGCGCAGATCATTTACGCTACCACCGAGCCGCAGTATGCCCTCCAGGCATACGCCGCAAGCCCCATCAACTATCTCATTAAGCCAATTGAAAAGCAGCAACTGTTTGATACCTTGACCCTTGCCATCTCCAAAGCAGACCTTGCCGAAGAGCAGACAATTGCTGTAAAAACTGCCGACAGCCTGCGGGTGATCAGGCTATCGGACATCGCCTGCTGCGAATATCGAGGCCACGTGGTTGTTTTTAGCCTGACAAACGGTGAGGACGTGCTCAGCCGCACCTTCCGGGAGAGTTTTTCCGATTACTGTGCGTCGGTTTTGAAGGACAGGTGTTTTCTGCAGTGCCACACCTCTTTTGTCGTCAATATGCGCCGAGTGGAGCGCTTTTCTAAGGACAGCTTCATGGTGCGCGGCGGAAAGACCGTCCCCATTGCGGCTAAGCAATACCCCGCCGTGCGGGATGCGTATATGGATTATCTGATGGAAAGGGGGGACTGAGTATGCCAACGCTCTTTCCCGATCTTTTGCGGTCAGTTATCACCGATGTGATGTTGGTGCTATTGCTTTCCACCATGGCGACGCCGAAATACAAGAGCAAAGCGGTATATATTATCGCAACCGCCATTATTTTGGTGGCAAATGTCGGCGCCAACTGTTACTTTTATCTGTCGGAAAACTATATTGCTGTATTTTACGTAGACCTTGCGATGCTGATGGTAATCGGCATTGCTTTGAAGCCCCTTTTTACCGATAAAATCATGCAGTGGTGCTTCAGCTACATCACAATGGTGAATATCTATTGCATAGTGGTGTTTTTGAGCTACATGCTGTCGGATATCTTTCCAAGCCCGATTTATGGCATGGCTTATTTGCGCCTTATTTTGTTTTCGGCTATTGTATTCGTATTTCACAGGTGGGTGTCGGCGCTTTACCGAAGTGTGCTGGACTACTGGCACATCTATCTGTTGCCCGTTGCCGCGCTGCTGGCCTGTCTTATGAGCTATTTTTTCTTCGGCGATGTCAAGGAAACGATGACGAGCATCCCCCTTTTGTTTGTCATGCTCTTAGGCCTGTCGGTCTATGTGT
>Ga0070399_1002667_pt1 | contig 16819 bp, 12 predicted proteins | sample BioMet4_FD_61217 | JGI IMG/M metagenome (GOLD analysis project Ga0070399, IMG submission 61217) | Microbial communities from bioreactor (seeded with sewage sludge) at LBNL, California, USA - Biofuel metagenome 4 (version 1) | ecosystem: Engineered > Bioreactor > Anaerobic > Unclassified ... | reverse complement strand
AATACCACCGATAAAAATTAAAAAAACCGATCAGCGGAGTACTTTTATCAGATCGCTTCTTCCCGTTTCTTCAAGAGCTTCCCGTACAAGGTTGCGGTTTTCCGGTCTGTCAAACTGAACTAGTGCACGCTGCAGACGCCGTTCATGTGCACCGCGTGCTACATGAATCCGTTCCATATTACCGTCTTTATCCCTTGAATACGGATCAAGTCCCGTATAATACATGCATGTTGAAAGACTTCCTGGAGTCGGATAAAAATCCTGAATCTGGTCAGGAACAAAACCTGTTTTCTTAAGATATAAAGCTGTTTCTATAGCTTCGTTCAGGCCGGCTCCCGGATGTGCAGCAATATAATATGGTACGATATACTGCTTAAGCCCCAGTTTTTTGTTCATTGCAGCATATTCGGCAGCAAATTTCTCATACACTGCATGCGTACTCTTACGCATTAGACGAAGCACAGAATCGCTTACATTTTCAGGAGCTACTTTGAGCTGTCCGGAAATATGATACCGACACAGTTCCTCAAGGAACGTTTTATCCGGATCCATCGTCAGATAGTCAAACCGCAGACCGCTTCTTATAAACACCTTTTTTACACCGGGAACCTCACGCAGTTCCCTGAGCAGCGTTATATAATCTGAATGATCCACCTGCAGGTTTGGACATGGATCTGTTCCCAAGCACTGACGGTTTTTACACACGCCGAATTTTTTCTGCTTTTCACACGAAGGATGACGGAAGTTTGCCGTAGGTCCGCCAACGTCATGAATATACCCCTTAAAATCTGGATGTGCAGTCAATATTCTGGCTTCACGCAGCAAAGACTCATGGCTGCGGACTTGTATCGTGCGGCCCTGATGAAACGTTATTGCACAGAAAGAGCAAGCCCCAAAACAGCCCCGGCAGCTGGTAAGCGAAAACAGGACTTCCTGTAAAGCAGGCACACCTGTCTTTCCGTTTGCCGCTTTTCCATCATACATAGGATGCCATCTGCGCGTATATGGCAGTTCCATAACAGTATCGAATTCTTCTGTAGTAAGAGGGAAGGCAGGTTTTTCCTGAATAACGAACCGCGTATCGGTCTGTTCAACCAGCACATCTGCATTTATAGCATCAGTATTCTCTTCCTGTATGACAAATGACTGTGCAAAGCGCTGTTTGCTTTCATCAGTATTCTTCGCTATTTCATCATATGAAGGCAACCGGATAACACCGCTGCCTGAAGGAACTTCACCTGCTTTTCCAGTACGCCAGCATGTTCCGCGTATCCCACGGATTTCACTGGCAGGAATACCTTTTTCAAGCTGCTCTGCTATCTCGACAAGCGGCTTTTCACCCATACCGTATACAAGAAGGTCCGCCTTTGAATCAAGCAGTATGGAACGCCGTATCTTGTCTGACCAGTAATCATAATGCGTCATCCGGCGCAGACTTGCTTCTATTCCGCCAATGATGACAGACACACCTTTGTATGCCGCTCTTATTTTTTCTATATAGGTGATCAGCGCCCGATCCGGGCGGTGACCTTTTTCGCCACCGTGCGAGTAAGCGTCTTCAGACCGGGGTTTATTGTTCGCTGTATAATTTGCAACCATCGAATCCATGGCGCCCGAAGTTACAAGAAATGCAAGACGCGGACGGCCGAAAACGGTAAATGATTCAGGTATAGTAAAATCAGGCTGTGCCAGTACACCGACCGTATAGCCTCGCGATTCAAGAAGGCGGCCTATCAGTGCAGCAGCAAAAGAAGGATGATCAACATAGGCATCACCGGAAACAATGATAAAATCACATTCCTTCCATCCGCGCTGTTCCATATCTGCCCTGTTTACAGGAAGAAATTCAAATGCTGTATCTGTCAAAAGTCTGATCCCTATGGTCTGAATGATTTAAGCGCATCAATCGTTTTCTGGATAAGGTCCTCAAGCGGCCATCCAAGCATATCTGCACCTTTCTGGATCACTTCCCGGCTGCAGCCTGCAGCAAACTTAGGAGTCTTGAATTTTTTCATCACTGATTTGAGATTCAGGTCCTGCACACTCTTTGAAGGATACATCAGAGACACAGCCCCCAGAAGCCCCGTAAGCTCATCTGTTGCATACAGTACCTTTTCCATCTGATGTTCCGGTTTTATATCCACAGTTATGCCGTACCCATGACAGGCCGTTGCACGAATTACTTCCGGGCTTAGTCCCGCATCTTTCATCAGTTCCTGCTCTTTAATACAGTGCTGTTCAGGCCACTGTTCAAAATCAAGATCATGCAGCAGACCGACAATTCCCCAAAACTCTTCATCAGACGCATAGCCAAGCGTACGCGCAAAATACCGCATCGTTCCTTCAACTATCTGTCCGTGTTCAAGGTGAAACGGATCTTTATTATATTCCTGAAGCAGTTTCCACGCTTCATCATGAGTAATATGAGCATCCATATATTTTTCCTTTTTGTGACTATGAGTATAGTTTTATTACGCGATTTCTTCAACGCACACACCCATACGTTGCTCAGTAAAGCGTTCCATTTATTGAACATTTAAACTTATTATTTTATAATAACATATCCAGATTTATGAGGTATTGCATATGCTGACTTTTTCCCGTGTATTTCTAATATTCCTGGCATACAGCTTTTTAGGCTGGTGCATGGAAGTTATCTACGTCGGGCTTTTTGTAGAGCACAAGTTCGTAAACCGCGGTATGCTGCACGGACCAATCTGTCCGATATACGGCTTTGGCGGTCTGATTGTCCTGCTCGGACTTGAACGCTGGAAAGATACCTGGATTGAGCTTTTCTTTGCCTCGATGTTCCTCTGCTCACTGCTTGAATATGTTACCAGCTGGATACTTGAAAAACTGTTTCAGACAAAATGGTGGGACTACTCAGACCAGAAATTCAATCTGAACGGCCGCGTCTGCATGCTCAATTCCGTACTGTTCGGCCTTGGCGGTATGCTGTTTGCACATTTCGTACACCCGTTCGTCATGTGGATAGTGATGGCCTTTTCTGATACGCAGGCTGAATGGACTGCCAGAGGACTTTCCATACTGCTGTCTACGGATATCATCATCACTGCAGGACGCCTGGTAAATTTCAGCAATACTATGTCAAAACTCAAGGAATTTACTGAATCACTGCAGGAGCGCTTTGCCGGTGCAGAATGGTTCAGAAATGAAAGCCTGTCAGAAATGCTTGCTTCCATCAGGCAGCAGTCACAGCTGCATAAAGAACAGTTCAATCAGGCACTGCTTGATAAAGTCGAAACGTTCAGCCGCCATCAGAAAAATGCGGAAAGCTTCCTGAAACGGTTCCCGACAATGTCCAGCCGCACCTATACAATGCCGCTTTCCCATATACGTACCAGCCTGAAGGCCGGCATTGAAGAAAGGAAAGCTATTGCACATGCCCGCCGTGAAGCCCGCAAACAGGCTGAGTGATATATGATGTTCCGTATCTGATAAATTATATGGAGAAGTTTTATAACTGAGAACGGGTATCTTATAAGTTATAAAATGTTCAGGTCTCAGTTATAAAATAGTGTACTCACACTGATAAAATACCCGGGTCATAAAAATCCGCCGGCAAAAATCAATGTTATCCGACCCGCTTTTTAACGCTATTTGTTCCGGTTTATAATGCTATTTGAGGCGACCGGAACAAATATATCTGCAGCAGATTACTTTATTACCCGCAGCGATTCGTGATCGATTGTCAATGTTACGACGATAAGGAATATAATACCGTTTACCAGCTGCTGGGTAGCAGAAACAGGGAATACCATCGGGAGGCTCTTATCAAGAACGCAGTATGTCAGTGTACCAATGATGATATTGGAAAACCGAGCCCTTGCACCGCCTGATATCGGCATGCCGCCGAGAACCAGCGTAATGAGTATCTGTGTTTCAAGCTGACTGCCGGCTGTTCCTGTTATGGAACCTACTTTTATGACATTAACAAATGAAGCAAATCCGGTGATAGCTCCTGATGCCGTATAAACCAGAAATTTTGTCAAATCCGGACGGCATCCGGAAAAACGCGCTGCTGTTTCGCCTGCACCGATTGCGCGCAGGTCGCAGCCAAGCCGGGTATAATGCCACAGCACAAATCCGATAAACAGGACACCGGCAGTAATCGCCACCTTAAGCCAGGTTTCATCAAGCATGATGACATCAAAACTTGCAGAAACAGGCCCGTTGGTCGTAATGTATTTGCACAGACCGCGGAAGAAATACATGGTACAGATGGTAACAATAAACGATGCAATCTTGAACTTTACATGGAAGAATCCATTGAACGCTCCCATCGCAGCTCCGCCGGCAACTGCTGCAAGAATACCAAGCGGTATGCTGTAATTGGATACCCAGCAGAAAATGATTGATGAAAGTCCAAGTATGGATCCCTGTGAAAAATCCAGACCGCCCACTGTCATGATCATGAATACGCCCATCGATGCAATCATCAGGACGTATACCTGACTCAGCATCAGTGAAATATTTGATGGATCAATAATTTTTCCGCCTGTCAGTACCGAGAAAACCGCTACAATACCGATAAAACCAAACAGCGGGAGCAGATTCTTGAGGTACTTGTTCCGCTTCGCCTTTTTCAGTTCTTTTTCTTCATTTATATCTATTGTTGGTTGATTATTCATTTTGCAGGTCTCCCCTTAAACCATTTTGGCGATAAGGTCTTTTTCGCCAAGTTTCGGATCTCGCTTGAACTCTCCGCTGATTTTACCGTCTTTCATGATAAGAATGCGGTCGCTCATACCAAGCAGCTCCTGAAGTTCCTCAGAAATCATGATAATCGATTTACCCTGTTTCTTGAGATCGCTCATCAAAGCATAGATATCAGCCTTTACCTTTACATCAATACCGCGGGTCGGACTGTCCAGAACAAGAATGTTCGAGTTTTTGCCTATCCAGCGGGCAAGTACAACTTTCTGCTTGTTTCCGCCGGAAAGATCGGAAACATACTGGGCAATGCCAGTCATTTTGACACTCATGTTCACTGCATGTTTATCTGCAAACAGGTTCAGTATCTTGTCTTTCAATGTCCCTTTTACTTTGCTCTGCTTTGACAGGTCATCAAGAGAAGGAAGACAGACATTGTCGCGGATTGAATCTGCAATGACGATTGACTCATTGTCACGGTCTTTAGATGCATATGCGATACTGTGTCTGATTGCACCCGGAATATTTTTCACTGCATACCCGTCGCCAAGAATAACACTGCCTTTACGCCCATACGAAGCGCCGAATACCGCTTTTCCCACTTCGTGCATACCGCATTCAGAAAGGCCGCCGATTCCCAAAATTTCACTTTTATGCAGCTTAAACGAAATATCAGATATCTGCCCTGGGACCGTGACATCCTTCACATCCATCACTACTTCATCCGGTACGCTGTCACCGTAATCAGTGCGGTAATAGCGGTTATCCAGTTCACGGCCTACCATCATACGCTTGAGGTCATCCGCAGTTACCTGTCTGCTCTGTACCGTATCAACGAGCTCGCCGTCGCGGAGAACGGATATACGGTCCGTATGCTCGATGACTTCATCAAGGTCATGGGAAATGAAAATAACCGTGTTTCCGCCGGCTCTGATCCTGTTCATCACCTTGAACAGTTCTTCACGTCCTGCCTGGCTTAGTGCCGTTGTTGTTTCGTCGACAACAACAATCTTTGGATTAAAATAAGTAGCCTTTACAATTTCTACCAGTTTCCTGTCCTCGAAACTGTAATTGTCTATCATCTGTTTGGCGCTGATACGGTTAAATCCGTAGCTGTCCAGCAGTTTCTGAGCTTCTCTGTTCATGGCCGATGTATCTTTGATAATGCCGTGCATGAACTTTTCCTCTTCTCCAAGGAAAATATTCTCGGCAACTGTCAGCCCAGGCAGTGTTCCCATTTCCTGAACAATGATCGATACACCGCAGCGGTTTGCTTCTACCTGTGATTTTACCTTGAGTTCCTTTCCGTCCAGAACGAAGCGGCCGCTTGAAATGGAATAGATACCGCACAGCATAGAGCAGAATGTAGACTTGCCGGATCCGTTCTCGCCGATAAGTCCGTGAATCTCGCCTTTTTCAAATTCCAGCGACACATCTTTTACTGCATGCGTGATGCCGAAATGTTTGTTCAGTTTTTCCGATCTTAAAATAATATCACTCATTGTTCTGCCCCGTTATTTAACTACGCTGCCTTTTAGTCCTCTGTTGGTCAGAGTGACAATGATAAGCAGCACGGCTCCGGTAACAAAGTCGTTGATCGTGGTAGGAACATTCAATGTAACAAGGCCATTGAAAATCATTGTTATAATAAATTCACCGATAACGATTGCCGTTACCGGGCATCCATATTTCTTAAATGCTACACCGAAGAATGTTCCCATAAGAGGTTTAAAGTTGCGGTCCATGGAAGACATACCGGTTACGGCAAGCATTCCGCGGCCATAACTTACAGTGAGCAGAGCCATAATACCTACAAAGAAATGAAGTAAAACGAAACCGACGAACTTATATTTTTCAACATTGATGCCCATGTTCTTGGCAACAAGCTCATTGCTGCCGATTGCATTGCAGTATGTACCGATTTTCGTAAATCTGAGAATGAATACCATCAGAAGGAATGACGAGAAAGCAACGATATAATTCCATGGAGCATGATTAAATGCAAGGATATCATTGCTTGTCAGTTTTCCAGGGAATCCGGATGTATCGAGGGCGACAACATAGTTTGCAACGCTCTCAAGGATAAGCATCAGTCCTACTGTAACGATCATTGAAGGTATACGGAGTCTTGAATACAGGAATCCGTTGAAGGCACCTATAAGAGTGCCACAGAGCAGACAGCCGAATATCAGGCCAACGTACCCGTACTGCCGGGAAAGCAGCACACCGACAAGTGAAGACAGGACGATATTTGCACCGATGCTCATATCGAACAGGCCCATCACAACGATAAAGTAAAGCCCGCAGCCGCCCACAGCATACTGGATACTGGTCTGGAGATAATCTACAAGCAGTTTTGATGAACCGAAATTGGAAGGACGCAGAATACGGAAAATGGCCCAGAAAAAGGCGGCCATAACAATCAGGACTGTAATCCCGAAAAATCTGCCTGTTTTGAATTTTTTAATTGTATCACTCATATCATCACCCGGTTACAAAAAAATCGGGCTGGCTTATGGCTTTATGCATGTGCCAGCCCGAATTGCTGATTAAAATCGCAAAGTGTCTGTACATTACATACAATAACACCCTGCGACCGATTACACAAAACTACTTGCGGCGGGCCTGAACGTCCTGGATGGACAGAGAAGCAGCTTTCTTTGCAAGATCAGCTTCATTCAGTTTAGCCATAGCACGCAGCTCATCGGCATTATACGGCAGGTCATCTACGAAATATTTTGCATATGCTGAATAGTCGGCTGAAGAAGCGACATATAGATACGGGAATGTGACTTCATAGAATGATTTGTTGGATGTCTTGTAGTTGCCTTTGATTGCATTGTAGACGAGCATAAATGCAAAGAGAGGATCACAGTAATGTCCGCCTGATTCAGCAGCCATACCGCCGGAAGCAAGCTGTTTATCAAGGTCAGCAAGGAAGTCTGTTGATACAACTTTGATTTTGCCTTTGAGACCCATTGATTCGATAGCTGCAAGAGCGCCTACCAGTGTGTCTCCACCGCCGCCTGCTACGATAAGAGCATCAGCATCGTGGTTTGCATTCAGAATTGCTTCTGCTGTTGCACGGCCTGTATCGGATGTTGTTCCACCGTACTGCGGGTCAAGAAGAACTGCTTTATCTGAAGCATGTGCTTTGTTCCAGTCTGCAATTCCGGCTTTGTAGCCTTCCCAGCGGAGCAGGAATGTTGCATCTCCGGCTTCCCAGCCTTCGAGTGCTATTTTGCGGCAGCCCTTTTCGCAGAGAATGCGGACCAGGTTTTTGCCGTTATCGACTTCGTTTTCATGGACAGCACCTACATAATAAGGAGATGCCTCTGCCATTTTGTATTCATTCGGATTGGCTTTCTGATTGATGATGCGGAAGAACTGAGCGCAATACACTTTGTTCTTTGTGCATGTTTTGATGACAGAAGTCATTTCAGCTGACGCTGAATTGCAGATGATGATACCATCGCATCCTGCAGCACAGAGTGTATCAGCAGAACCGGTGACTTTTTCTGAGATATGTCCCTGATCGACATACATAACATCCACATCAAGTGCTTTTGCAGCTGCATCGATAATACGTTTGCACTGGCTGCCCAGAGTATCTGTTGAACTCCAGATTGAGACACCGATAAGTGTTTTCTTGTTGCTTTTCTTGCTGGCTGCACATACTACAGAGCAGGCAAGAACCATGGAAAGAAGAATTCCCAAGAACTTTTTCATTTTTTCCTCCTAGCTTAATTACACAGCGGTAACGTTCACTTTTCAGTGCGTTTACGTTACCGCACTTTTCAAGTGTAGCACATGTTCCCCAGTTGTCAAGAAAAATCTGTTTAAATAAAAAAAGCAGAGGCCATAAAAGTGTCTCAAGCTTCTATGGCCTCTGCCTGTTAACAGTAATTATAGATGGAAATATACAGTTCTACAGGTTATTTCTTCTTCAGATATTTGATGCTGTCAAGTGCAACAGCTGCAATAATTATGAATCCTTTGAAAACAAACTGCAGGTTGGTATCGATTCCCAGGAATGTGAGGCAGTAAGTAAGACCGGTGAAAATGATGACACCGATTACAGCGCCTTCAATCTTTCCGATACCTCCGTTAAAGGAAATACCGCCGACAACACAAGCTGCGATGGCATCAAGTTCATATCCCTGTCCGGTTCCTGCGCTTGCATTAGCCTTGAATGCCTCAAAGAAAGCGCCAAAACCGTAGAAAATACCGGCCATAATAAATACGCCCATCGTTACCCAGAATACGCTGATACCGCTTACGCTTGCAGCTTCAGCATTGCCGCCGACAGCAAACATGTTCTTGCCAAAGGTTGTCTTATTCCATATAAACCATGCAACGATAATTGCGATAATCGCAGGTATAATCAGTTTAGGGAATGTAATCAGATCACCGCCGACATACCCAAGTTCCCAGCGTCCGCCAAACATATCCTTTATCTTGCCATCAATTGAGCCGACCGGAGTACCGCTTGTTCCAAAGAACAGCAGACCGTAGATGATAAGCTGGGTGGCAAGTGTCGAGATAAACGGATGCATCTTGAAATAGGCAGAGAAGAAACCGGCGAACGCGCTGAACGCTACACAAAGTATGACAGAAATTGTGACTGACATAAGCAGACGTGCAGGAACAGACATCGAGGTAAAATCCCATGGGCCCATTTTAAAGAAGGTAACAATGTTCTGTCCCGGATGCAGAATCAAGCCGGTAACAACTGCGCCCATTGCAACCATGCGGCCTACGCTCAGGTCAGTACCGGCAAGAAGAATCAGGCCGGCGACACCGAGAGCATAGAACATACGAACAGAAGACTGTTCAAGAATTGTAAAAAGGTTCGGAAGTGAAAGCAGGTTTCCGTTGCCGGACAGCGGTGCAAGGATAATACAGATAATAAAGAAAATGATGATTGCAATGTACAGTCCGTTTGCCAGCAGGAATTTCTGAGGTGTAAATTGATATGCATAATTCTTCAGGCCAAGCTGAAAGTTTTCGTTGAAGTTTGTTTTGCTGTTGCGGAGATTGATGTTTTTCTGTACATGATCGACAAAAGCCTGATGCACAGCATCCTTGCACTTCTGTACAGCTGAATTATATTTGCTCTTTGCATCAAACAGAGCGCTCTTGACTTCATAGTGATGAGCAGCAATGTCTTCCTTTTTGGAAACTGCAGTTTCTGCAAGGATTTCTTTTTCTTTTGCCGCACCTTCATTCTGAATTTTTTCGACAGAAGCCAGATATTCTTTTTTATATCCTTCAGCTTTTTCAGCTTCTTCTGCCTGCACTTTCTGCATATATTTTTCAGAAAGAGCATTTGCATATTCAACAGCTTCTTTTGTAAGACGGCTGTCTTCCACTTTATTTGCTGCAGCTGTTTTTTTAGCTTTTTCTATATCCGCTCTGTAACCGGCAATCATTTTTGCCTTATCTGCAGAACTTATCATCTTGCTTCTTTTTACTGCAGCTATCTGCTGGCGCAGAGCCGTAATTTTATTGATGCCGTCCTTACGCAGATTTTCCAGTTTTTCGCTGTATTCCGCAAGCTTACGGTTTTCATCAAGAGATGTTACTTCGTCTATCTGAATGGACTGTTTACTGTTTTCCATAGTTCTACCTCATCACAAATATTTATCAGAAAGCCTCAGCAGAGCTTCCTGATCCGTATCTTTTGTATCTACGATACCGGCAAGCCGGTGGTTTGACATAACTGCGATACGGTTGGTAATACCAAGAATTTCAGGCATTTCGCTTGAAACGACTATGATGGTCTTTCCCTCTTTTGCCATCTTGATGATCAGCTGATAGATTTCATATTTGGCACCTACATCTATACCGCGGGTAGGCTCATCCATAAGGAATATATCAGGTTCCCGTTCGAGCCATTTGCCAATGATGACTTTCTGCTGGTTTCCGCCGCTCAGTGCTGTAATAAGTTCATCTGCTGAAACACAGCGTGTATTCATTGTTTTTATTTCACGGTCAGCAGCTTCCTGCATTTTCCGTTTTGAAAGCAGCCCAAATGATTTATAACTTTCAAGATTGGTAATGACGGTATTGAACTTTATTGTATCCTTGCCGAACATACCGTTGAACTTACGCTCTTCGGTAACAAGCGCAAAATCATAGTCCATTGCATCTTTGCTGTTCCTGAAATGCAGTTTTTTACCGTTAAGAATGATTTCTCCGGAAGATATTGTCCGTACGCCGAAGAGTGACTCCAGCAGTTCGCTGCGTCCTGCTCCAACCAGTCCGTACAGTCCGAATATCTCGCCTTTACGCACTTTAAAAGAAATATCTTTAAGGAACGGCTCGTATTTTGTAGAAAGTCCTTTTACTTCAAAATAATAATTGCCAGGCGTATTATCCACATCAGGGAACCGTTTATCAAGAGAACGGCCAACCATTGCGGATATAAGCTCGTTCATCTCGGTTTCTTTGACAGGCTTCGTAAGAATCATCTTTCCGTCGCGCAGCACAGCAACTTCGTCACATATCTGAAATACTTCATCCATTTTATGTGATATATATACAAACGAAACGCCTTTTTTTCTCAAGTCACTTACTATAGAAAAAAGTTTTTTTATTTCCGGTTCTGTAAGAGATGAAGTCGGTTCATCCAGAACAATGATTTTCGCATTATATGAAACAGCCTTTGCAATCTCTACCATCTGTCTTTGTGAAACAGACATTGAACGCATGACGCGTTTAGGATCAACACTCATGTGCAAAGATGCAAAAAGGTTGATGCTGTCTTTCAGCATCTTTATTTCATCAACAACACCAAAATGAGTAGGATACCTTCCCAGAAACAGATTATCGATGACTGTTCTGTCGAGACACTGGTTCAATTCCTGATGAACCATTGCAACACCGTTTTCAAGAGCTTCCTTTGGAGTCTTAAAATCGATAGGTTTCCCTTCCAGCAGGATCTGCCCTTCGTCTTTTGCATAGATTCCGAACAGACATTTCATCATCGTTGATTTACCGGCACCATTTTCACCCATAAGGCCGAGTACAGTACCTTTTTTTACCGACAGATTAATGCCGTCAAGAACCTTGTTTTTTGCGAATGATTTTGACAGATCTTTGATTTGAAGTACTATGTTATCCATAATTCTCCTCATGGATCAAAAAAACAAACTACCAGACCAGACGCAGCCTATAGGTAATTCGAAATTAAAAAAATACTATTTTTTAAATATGGAAAAAGGCATGCAGAAACCTGCATGCCTTTTCTTGAGACAAGAACTAGTACTTCAGTTTATCAGTATAGTCTTTTCCAGAATTGGTCTTAACCATGTTGATAGCATATGCATCATAGTTGCCAAGGTTGGTGAACTTATCGATGCAGCTTGATTCGTTCTGGCCATCACCCTGAACGATTGTCAGTTTGATGTTGAGGAGCGGAGCATAGTAGTTAAGAGCAGGAACGTATGAAGAAGAAAGGAAGTTATCAGCTGAATTGTAAACTGTCAGCAGAACTTTCTTTTCTGCAGCTTTAGACTGTTTGATTCCCTGATCACGTGTACCGGCTTTATAATCCTGCCAGTTGGAAGCATTGACACCTGAGTTCTGTGCAAGCAGAGCTTTTGTATCAGCTTTGTAATCAACAGGAGCAGAAATCTTGTTGCCCTGTGCATCCGGTTCTGAGATACCTTTTGTATATACATCAGCACCAGTCAGACCATCAAGAAGATTGCGGAGAACCTGCAGTGTGCCTGCAGCCTGAGCATCAACGTTCTGTGATACAGTTCCGGTCAGTTTACCGTTGCCGATAGCTTCGATAGCATCAGCGTTGGCATCATATCCGAAAATCGGAACACCTGCAGGATAGTTTGAAGCCTGCAGACAGCCCATTGCCATACCATCGTTGTTTGAAACGACCATATCAATCTGTGTGCCAAACTTTGTTGCCCAGCCGCCCATTGCTTCAGTTGCAGCATTTGCGTTCCAGGTTGAACCATCGGTACCGGTCATTGCTTTGCCTTCGAGTTCTACAACTTTCAGTGTCTTGCCTGATACAGTTACAGAACCTTCCTGTGCATCACCAGGATTTGTAGAACCATTCCACGTTCCCAGCGCTTTGCGGATACCTTCTGTTCTAGCTTTAGAATCATTATGGCCAACGTCTCCAATGCAGAGAACATAGCCGATTTTTCCATCACCATTGCGGTCAAGTTTTGCAGGATCAGCAGATGCAAGGTAATCAGTAATAAGTTTGCCCTGTACAGCTCCACCACCGGCTGCATCAAAACCTACATAATAGGTCTTGTCGTTCCAGTTCATGGAATCCATATCGATAGAACCGCTTACCGGGTCAGAAGGCTGACGATTGTAAAATACCAGCGGTTTGTCCTTATTCTGAACTTTTTTACCACTAGAACCACAAGAAACAGCTAAGCCAGCTGCTGCCAATACGAAAAGCGGAAATAATATTTTTTTCATAAAACCTCCTAGTTTTTCCTCCGAAAACAATTATTCCAACATTCTTATAATGTAGTAGTAAAATCGCCACATGTCAATAAACTGACGTGTTTTATTAAAAAACCGACTATTACTTATACAGCTTCAAAGATAATCTGTACACCGCCTGAATGATACAGAAGTCTGAGTCCAGCATACATAAGTTCATCTCCGCCAAAAACCAGACCATCCGGATATTGTTCTGCAGAAGATTCTACAATCCTGTATGACATTTCAGGCGCCAGTCCTTTCATCTGTATTGGTATCGGACCGGCATTTGCTTCTGCATAGATCCATACAGAGGTAACTACGGCCTGTTTTCTGTCTGATGATACGTTTTCCCATGCTGCAAAGACAGCAGATTCTGCAGGGGACCGATATTCCCACGGAGTTTCAAGTCTGTAAAACATTCCATATAGAACTGTATGCCGTATTCTTCTATATATATCTGTCTGCCGGGAAATTACCGCGAGCTCCTGTTCCGACAATTCCGCAAGATTAAGTTCGTATCCATATACACCTGCCATAGCAGTCTGCGTCCGCTGCAGCAGCGGCGTAATCCGCTGCGTCTGCTGGTTGGGAACCGCTGTCACATGACAGACCATGCATGAGGGCGGATACACCATGGATGTTCCCATCTGAATGGGTATCCTGGAAAGAGCATCTGTATTGTCACTTGCCCAGCACTGCGGCATATAATAGAACATGCCAGGATCAAAACGTCCTCCACCGCCTGAACATGACTCAAAAAGAATATCAGGGAACCGGTTTGTCAGCGTTTCAAGAAGCCGATACAGTCCAAGTACATATCTGTGTGATGTTTCCATCTCGTGTTCCGGAGAAGCTGTTTCTGATCCGGCTTCTGTTATATTTCTGTTGCAGTCCCATTTAACATAAGAAATATCAGCTGATGCAAATACATCTGTCATAGTCTGTATGAGATAATCGACAACATCTTTTCTGGACAGGTCAAGCACATACTGGCTGCGTCCAAGAGATCGGCTTCTGCCCTGTATATGCAGGCACCAGTCAGGATGTGTACGGTACAGATCACTGTCGGGAGAAACCATTTCCGGTTCAACCCACAGCCCGAATGCCAGTCCCCTGCTTTTCATTCCCTCTGCAAGAGCTCTGAGACCACCAGGCAGTTTTTTTTGATCTGCGGTCCAGTCTCCAAGAGAACTGGTATCATCATTCCGGCTTCCAAACCAGCCGTCATCAAGCACAAACATTTCAGCACCTGCTTTGACGGCGGCATCTGCTATGGCAAACAGGGCTTTTTCTGTAAACTGAAAATGCGTCGCCTCCCAGTTATTTATTACTATGGGACGGTCTGCATATTTCCATTTCCCCCGGCAGAGATTATTGCGGTACAGAGAATGATACACCTGGCTCATACCGCCCAAACCAGCTTCAGACCGTACCATAACACATTCCGGTGTACAGAATGATTCTCCTTTTTCCAGTTTCCATGTAAAAGTATCAGGATTGATTCCGGCCTGCACACGAGTCATTGCATACTGGTTTACTTCTGCCATTGCTGTAAAGTTTCCGCTGTATACAAGGCTGCATCCAAATACTTCCCCTTTCTCTTCATCTGCATTTTGAGAACAAAGCGCCACAAAAGGATTCTCCTGATGGCTGCTCATACCTCTGCGGCTTTCTATACTTTGTGTTCCTGGATGGAGTTCGCTGAAAACCGGATGCCTTTCGCGTGCCCAAGTACCGGAAAGTGTAAGCAGACGGTAGCGGGCATCTGCAAAATCAAGGCTCATGCTCATAACTCTTCTTAAGATAACTGCACTGCCTTTGTATATACCTTCTCCTTTTCCGCTGTTATAGACCGTTACATGGCGGCAGATTGCATCACAGGTATTCCACACTGAATAACTCAACGTAACAACGATACCGGCCTTTTCATCGGTCATATCTATTTCCAGTGTATCTGCATCACTTTTATCCATTGTATATACAGCCGGCAGCCCCGGAAGTCCGGGTTTTCCTGGAATAATACGGTATTTACTATAGAAAAGATCAAGCAGATATGTTCCATCTGCAGTTTCAGTTTCTATCGCAGGCGTACGGTAATCTGTACGTCCGCCGCAGGGATATTCAAGCTGCTGTGTATCAAGCGAAAACGGAGCAGAGTCTGCAATCTCCGCTGGAATTTGTTCAAATGGATACGGAACAGCAGGCAGAACACACTGATCCGACCAGCGCTGTATATGGTGGAACCATCCTCCATGCAGCAGAAATCTGCCTTGCACAATTCTGATTATATAAGTTGAAGAAGGCGTATTCAGCAGGAACACCTGCCTCTTTTTGCTGAATGAAATACTCATATCATCACAATAACCGCAATATATGGTATAGTAAAGACAGTTCATAAAGAGGCATACTATGTCAATTATCGGTGCTTTTATGGTTCCACATCCGCCGCTCATTGTACCTGAAATAGGCCGCGGAGAAGAAAAGGGAATACAGGATACAGTTGCTGCATATACACAAATCGGCAAGGAAATAGCAGCCTTGAAACCGGAAACGATCATCATTTCATCCCCTCATTCCGTCATGTATGCTGATTATTTCCATATTTCACCGGGTGCTGCAGCTGAAGGAAATTTCAGTCAGTTCGGTGCATCTCAGGTACAGTTCCATACTGAATACGACGAAGAGCTGGTACATGCCATCTGTTCGGAAGCTAAAGCAGCTGGTCTCCCCGCCGGAACAAAAGGAGAAAAAGATCCTGACCTTGATCACGCAACGATGGTACCGATGTATTTCATCAATAAATTCTATACAAACTACAAACTGGTACGCATCGGTCTGTCCGGTCTCCCATATAAAACTCATTATGAGCTTGGAGAATGTATTCAGCGTGCTGTCGAGAAAACAGGACGCCGTACTGTCTATGTGGCAAGCGGAGATCTTTCTCATAAGCTCAGGGATAACGGTCCATACGGCTTTGCACAGGAAGGTCCCATATATGATGAACGCATCATGAAAGTCATGGGCAGCGCCGAATTTGCAAAGCTGCTCGACTTTGATCCTGATTTCTGTGAAAACGCTGCGGAATGCGGACACCGTTCTTTTATTATCATGGCAGGAGTATTGGACCGCACAGCAGTCGAAGTACACCAGCTTTCACATGAGGGCCCCTTCGGAGTCGGATACGGTGTCTGTACATACAAACCGCTTAACCATGATGACAGCCGCAATTTTCTTGACCAGTATAAAGAGGCTGAAAAAGCTGTCCTGGCAGAAAGGAAAAAAAATGAAGATGAATATGTTGGTCTTGCACGTGCTACGGTAGAAATTTATATAAGAACAGGAAAAATCCCAAAAGTTGCAAAAGACTGCGTTATCTGTGACGATGACAGTTTTAAAGGCTGGCATCTCTCAAAGGACCTTCTGAACCGGCGTGCAGGGACATTCGTTTCATTGCACAAAGAAGGTCTGCTCCGGGGCTGTATCGGTACTATTGCAGCCACCCGGGCAACTGTGGCCGAAGAAATCATTCACAATGCAGTAAGCGCTTCCACACAGGATCCGCGTTTTCCTCAGATAAATGAAGATGAACTTTCAACGCTTGTATACAGCGTTGATGTCCTTGGTCCGACAGAAAGTATATCGTCTCCTGATCAACTAAATGTAAAAAAATACGGAG
>Ga0070399_1002662_pt1 | contig 16830 bp, 20 predicted proteins | sample BioMet4_FD_61217 | JGI IMG/M metagenome (GOLD analysis project Ga0070399, IMG submission 61217) | Microbial communities from bioreactor (seeded with sewage sludge) at LBNL, California, USA - Biofuel metagenome 4 (version 1) | ecosystem: Engineered > Bioreactor > Anaerobic > Unclassified ... | reverse complement strand
TAAAAAAAGGCTTGCAAGAAGCGGAAAGATTGGGCAACAAATAATCGTTCGCCGCAAGGCGTGGATTGAAACAAATCGAAATTTCCTTTCTCACAAAAAAAGCCCCAGGCTGTGAAGCTTGGGGCTTTTTTGTTGCGGCGTTCAGGCGGCTATTCCGAGACGACCTTCCAGCCGATCTTGGCGTGTGAAGCAACGCATGTCGGGTGGACGTGCAGCGTGACGCCGTCCTTGAACACCTTGACGAGCCCTGCCGTATCGGCTGCGACCTCGGGAGTTTCCTCGATCACATCCGTGCCGCTCGTTTGGTCCTTGTCGTTGGTAGCCATGGTTCATCCCTCCTTAGCCGAGCAGCGTGGCCACGTAGTCGCTTTTGATGACCTTGACGCCCCAGGCGAGGCCGATTTCGTAGCGCAGCCGGCGGTACAGCTTGTAGACGGCGACCTGGAACGAGAGGCCGGAAACCGGATCGGTGATGGTCATCACGTCCTCGGCGATGTCGCCTTCGGGCGGCATGGCAGGCTCACGGGCCAGGAGCTTGATCGCCTCGCTGTTGAACGCCATGTTGGCGACATAGGAGTTGCCCACGGTCAGCGCGTTGCCGGTCGGGATGGTCATGCGCAGGCCCGGGTTGTTCAGGGCGATGGTGCCGGGCGCGGCGATGCCAGTGCCGACGACGTACTTGTTGGCGGTATCAGCGGCGAACGTCACGATGTCGCCGGAGTTGACCGTGCCGGTGCCGGTGATCAGGGCGACAGAATCGCTGCCGGACGCCGAAGCGCCGGAGGTGACATAGCTCGCGCCGGTGCCCTTGGTCACGCTCTGGACCTGGGCGGAAACGCCAACGTTAAACCCTTCGATGTTGCCAATGGCGCCACTGCGAAGCATCTCGTCGGTGCCGGCCTCGTTGGCCTTGAACAGCACGGACTGCTTGCCGCGGATGTTGGCCGCCGCCGTGGTGCCGAGCACCAGGCGCAGGTCGCTCATGGGTGTGCCGTTGTCTTCCAGGATCTTTCGAACTTGTGCAATGTCGGAGAGGTCGCCGGCAGTGCCGAACGGCGTGGTGCCGGCAGTGCCGTAGGCGCGGGAAGCGCCCTGATATGCTGCCGTGGCGACGTCGGTCTCGACGAGGTTGACCAGGGCGCGGATGGACTGCGCGAATTGCTTGGAGAGCGTATCTTCGTAGGTGCCGTTCTGGACGTAGCCCTTGATTTCCTCGCCGTTCCAGCGGATCGCGCTGTACTTGGACTTGGTGATCTGCATCTGGACGGTGCCAATGGTCTGGTCGCCATCGTCGGGCGGCTGCTGGCCGGGAGTGATATCGCCGGTCGCTGCGGGCGGGGTCACGGGGACGTCGATGGTCTGGCCGACGGCTGCCTGCTCGGATTTGGCGTCACGGGAGACGGCCGGAATGAAGCCGACCATCTCGCGGTTCACCATATCGAGGCCGCGATACATGATGGGGATGAGGCCGGTGAGCGTGTTGCTCATGATGATGTTCCCTTATCAGTCCGTCACCGCGCCGCCGTTCTTGATGTGGGACATCTGGGCGGCCGGGGACAGGGCGCTGAACTGTTGACGGGTCATTGCCTTGCCCCCGCCCTGCGAGGTGCGCCCGCCGGTGGCCCCGCCGCCGGCTTGAAACTTGGTGTCGATGAGGTTTTTGTTTTCGGGAAGCCCAAGGAACGCCTTGACGGCTTCGGCCGTCGGCAGCTCCTTTTCGATGCGCTTGTCGCCGTCGATGACCGGCACTTTGGTCAGGGACCGATATGTGCCCGTCGGTTTCCCGTCGTCGTCCGAGACGGGTTCAAGCCGCGTCACGCCGCGCAACAGCCCATGGACTTGGCCGGGGCTGTACGCGCCCGACTCCTGGGCCGCGCGGGTCAGGTCGGCAGCAATGGTGCTGTCGGTGAAAAGCGACTGGAAGTGCTGTGCCTGGGCCTTGACCTTTTCCAGGTCGGCGGCGGCTTCCTCGCGCGCCTTTTTGACGGCCTTGGACGCAAGCTCTTCCTTGGTCATGACCTGGCTTTCGAGTTCGTCCACCCGGGTCCTGAGGCTGGACCTCTCCTCGTCGGTGAGCTTGGAGCTTTCGAGCAGCGCGTTGTACTGGTCCAAGAGCTTCTGCTTCTCGGACTTGAGCGCATCGCGGTTTTTCTTGAGCCCCTCGACGTCGTCGGCTGCGACAGCACCTTCAACGTCGAGGAAAAAGGAACCGTCCTTCTGGACGTACAGCGGGCGCTGCGCCTCGGGCACAGTGTCCAGCGATGGAACCTTGAAAGGCAATGGCATGATCTTGTCCTCCTGGAACAAGTTTTGTCTTTATCGAAACAAGCCAACGCCTATTTTATTCGAAAAAGAATGACAAGGGGTCAAATTAAAGCTCGCGAAGTTCTGCTAACGTCCGAGCCTTGTAGTCCGGGCCAATCAAATCTTTTATGGTGATTTTCCCGGAGTTCAAAAGCTCGATCCTGCCCGGCCCAAGCCCGGTACTGCGCTTCTCGGCGTCGGAAAGGCTTTGAAACCACGCGTCAGCGTCTTTATGCCGGCTGATCTTGAGGATCGGATTCCCGGTCCCGGTTCCGACCGGCTTAACGTCAATCTCTCCATCATTTCCAACCCTACCGCGCACGATCCACTTGCTCGTTTCTTTCTTTATGTCGTCTATATCAATACCAAGATCACTCCACGAAACAGTGACAGGGACAGAAGTGCAGCGGCAACACGGATGTCTTGGCAATGATGGTCCTTCGCCAACCTTGAAAACTTGTCCATCCAGCGGGAGACAAAGAATACAAACAAGGTTGTCTTCTGCTGTTAAACATTTCCATTCTTTGACTATATCTTTGTTTTGATTATATACTTCCTGTCTCGCTTCATTATTCGCTGCGCTTACGAATGTCCTTGTTAAGGTTGTTGCATCGTTTCTGGCCATTGAGAAGCCTTGTTCAAGCCTTTTGACCAGAGGGCCATATCCCTCGCCCTTGATAACACCGACATTTATTGCTTGCCGTAATTGTTGCTGAACGGTTGCATCAAAACTTGAGTCAACCCAATGTGATAAAAGACGTCCATCTATTGGTGTTTCAACAAAAAATTTCTTGAGCTGTTCTGTTGAAAGTGCTACGTTGTTTATTGAAATAAGTCCGCCAAGAGAAACGGCCGCTGTTGCCTCGGCAATGCTCGCCGTTCCTGCCGTGGTTATCATTGAACCATACTGGCCGGTCAACTCCTGCCTCAAGCCGGCAGTCATGGCCTCAACCTCTCCAAGGACATCCTCAAGGCGCACTGCGCGCCAATCGGTCATCGTCGAGTAGCGGCGCGAGAACTCTCGCAATATCTCGACGCGCGCCGCATCGTATGTCGCCAGTATGGATTGCAAAGACTCCGCCTCATAGAGCCCAAGCTGGTAGCGCCAGGACATCGCCCGTGCTATCTGGTAAGCGTCTATGAGGTCATCATAACGAGAGGACATGCATGACTCCCAAGATCACCGATCCCGAAGAACTGGCTATGCTGCGGCGGCGCTTTGCCGCTGATCCTCTTGTGATCCACCTGACGCCTGGGAACCTTCGCCATTTGGAGCTTGGCCGCCGCCTTGAACTCGCAGAAATTTTGAAGCCGGCGCTTGAAACGTCCCGTCAAGATTCTCTTCCCGAAGAGCCTCAAGGATCTTGTCCGGGGTCCAATCCTCGGAAATGATTCCGCGCCGGCGCATTTCGTACCACAGCACCTTCGCGGGGAGTTTGCCGTTGACACAGGCCGTAATGAGCGCGGCAAGCGTTTGATCGTCGAATGCAGCAAGGGCGTGAAATTCCGTGTTGACGATTGCGCCAGGAACCTTGTCCATCTCTTCATCGGACAAACCGATAAAAACACCAACATATTCAAACGCCTGCTCCAACGCATCCTTGAACTCTGTCGCGTGCCCTTGAAGGGTGCTGTCTGATTCCGACGAACTGAGCGCCTTTTCCGTTGCCGTTACATCTCCCGTCCTTGGCATAAGCAGCTGCAAACCAAACAGCGCCATTTCAGCCTTGATTTTTTCCAATTCATCCAGCGATGCCTGAACAGAAGCCGCATCGACTCCTATGGCAACGATTTTCCCGTCGGGGTGGCTTATTTTTGTGAGTACCCCTGGCCCCCATCCGATGTTGTCATCGGGCATCGCACCTGCAACGTACATACCGGGAGACCGGACCCACTGCATAAGCCAGTTGTGCTCGGCATATTTCTGCCAATGCTCGATATTCTTGTCTGCGAGGGCTTCCAATGCAGAGGCAGCGGTCATTTCATCAAGAGGCTTCCCCGGGCGAAACAGGACGACAGGGATTTCAGTCCCTGGCATAATGTTTTCCCTGTAAAGAACCCATTTGTCTTTGTCGCTTTTTTCATCCTTGCGCCAGATTTGCCAATGCCCAGGCGTCAGAACGCGGACTTGCGGTAACTCAACGTCTCCGGCATCCCATTCCCCTTTGATTTTATATGTCTCCAGAAAACGCAACATCGTGAGTTGTGTTTTTCCGTTGACGATCTCAAAACGCCAACCAAGAATATTCTCGGATCTGATTTCAACGAGACGCGGGGAAAGACCGAGACGATCATTGTCAGCCGCAGTGAGAGGAAGCCAATCGCCTGTTTCGTCGTCCATGTATTCTCGCCCGGATGGAGTGTCCCGCGTCTGTACATCAGACGAATCAACCAGGATCAAAACATAGCCTTCGTTCAGACCGTGTGAGAAGGCGCGCTTTGAAAAGACGGTCAGGTTGTTGCCCTTCCCGTCTACATTCTCTTTCCATGAGACAAAGAACGGATGCGCCTTGTCTTCATCTTCCAAGGCAACGTCTTTAGAAAAAACTTGCCCAACAAGATAAGAAAGCGTCCGTTCATATCCGTTAAAGAGCGTATTGCTTTCAACGCGCTCTTTCCATTTGTCATGGTCCTCATCTTTGTAGGGCTTGATGTATCGGTCCCCATGATTCCCGGCAGCCTTCATAGCGTCTTGGCCGCCCATCAAGTCCATTACCTTTTGGATGCGAGAAAGATGCGCGACAACCTCAGGCCGTGGCGTTGCAACATTAATTTCCTGACTCATGACCTTCTTCCTCCTGTCGGTTGCTGCGCTGCAAAGATTCTTTTCACAACTGGGTATTCATACATTATAAAATATCCAGCCGCATCATTGACGTGATCGTGTCCAGTGGACTTATCTGGTTCGCCATTATCGGCGTAGGCCTGTTGTTCCAACGCTTCAGCATAGCTCGGACATTTATCCAAATTTACAAGGTATCTTCTTTCGCCAGCAGCGTTATAGAACATCCCATTCATTGCGTTAATGCGGTCTTTTACAGGCGGATTACTTGCCGGAGCACACACAACAAAGCCGGCTTGCCGCAAGAGCGCGATATCCGTTTCGGAAGCATTTACCGTCTTCCTTGAGTCGCCGGAAGAGTCTGGATAGATTCGTATTTGTCTGGTTCTTTCGTAGTCACGCCCATTAAACTTCCAGTATCGCTCTTTAATTCTTTTGATCATATCTGGAGTGTCATAGGCATTTATGATTTCATCAACGGCGCGAGGTTGGTTGTTCCGTTTCACATGGGCAACTGAAGCCATTTTCCCAACATTAAAATCCATTCCAAGATAAATAACTGTGTCATCATCTTGTATCGTATCAGAGCATGTATTCAATTTTCGTTTAAAGTCTTTATATATCGTTCCTGTTCGTAGGTTCGTAAATTGTCCATCAATATACGCTTCAATTAGCTCCGGCGTGTAACTTTCAACAAGCGAGTCGATGTAGTCCTCTGGAAGGTTTGCAGCATTATCGCGAGTAGAGGCCTGAATTATGCCGTACCTTTTTGATAATTCTGGATTATCCCGTATCTGTTTTACAAACTGATTATAGACAAATCTAAATCCTTCAGGTGTTGTAGTAACATCAACACCATTAACAAGACCAGGAACGTTATAGCGCATACGGGCAAGAATCTTGCGCCACACATACTGTGCCTTTTGTTGGGGCATGATGTCGATTTCATCAATCAAGGCCTTGCCGATTTTGAAACCGACTATCGTTCCTGGGTCATCCATGGAACGACAAAGGATGGTACCTAGATTTTTTCGACCACGATAGATGTCAACTTCCTTGTTTCCCATTCGAACTACAGCATTAAGCCCCCAATCATATATTGCTTCGTCAATCGTTGGATAAAAGATGTCGCGAATTTGTGTATATGTTGGAGCAAAATAACCAGCATTAATACGAGGATGCTCGTAAAAATGCTTTGCAAGATCAGAACAACCGACCCATGTTTTCCCGCTTCCGAAGCCCGCCACGAAAGACTTAAACTTCTGGGGCATGGCAAGAAACTTGGCTTGTGGTACATTAAGCGTCGGGCTTATCTGCGACATTCTCTTCCTTCCTGACGCTTGCATCCACAACACAGACGTTTACCTGGACAGGCATCGGGGCGTCGTCAAAGTCGATCTTTGTTGGAGCATCAAGGCCAAGCAACTTCGCTCGCCGCTCCTGAATTTTGAGAGCCCGATCAATAGCGCCAAGATGCCCCTTGCGGACTTCTCCCCAGATGGAAAGCAGCATGTCATCCAGCCGGGCCAATTCCATCTGACGCACTTCCTTGGCTGGCTCCTCGATCATCTTTTCCAGATGACACTTCACGGCATTGGCAGCTGCGGCCGGATTGGCGTAGCCCAATTTTATGGCGATACTGGCAAAGGTGAGCCCGGCCTTGCGAAGTTCCAGGGCCTTGACGTGCCGCTCGGTGATGCGAATAGCGTCGGGCTTTGTCTTGGAGCGGCCACCGGTCCCCCGGCCGCGAGGGTTCGGCGTGGCCATCTATTTCCCCTCCTCAAACGGACTGGAGGGGTGCGTGGCCCGAAACTGCTCGACCGTGTAGGTCAGCATGGAACCGTCGATGGACAGCAGATCCATCCAGAATTGCCTCTCCTCGTCGGTCTTGAATTCGAGCACAAAACGGCCCTGGCCGTCAGCGCCGTCATCATCCTGGGGAGATCCCTGCCCGTCGCGCGATTCGTCGCCGTCTTCTGTGCTGTCGCCTTGGTATTGATCCCAATCAAACGTCAGCAACCTGTTGAAATTGTCGATATCTTCTGGCGTGTACGGCATGGTTTCGGAGAGCGCGTCCAGGTCAACGAACTCTTCCGTTATCTCTTTGATGACCTCGGCCAACTTGATATTATCCGTTTCGAATTTTGTTTCGTTCGTTTCGACGGCAATACGGCGGGCCTGGGCATCACTGATTTTGCCAAGGTCAAACACAACGGCCTCTGTAATTTCAAGATCAACTAATGCTGAAAAACGATGATTGCCGTTCACTACCTCGTAAAATCCAGTGTCCAGCTTTCGAACGATGATGTTTTCGACCTGTCCGTTACGCTTGATGTTGGCTTTTAGCTTTTCCAATAGAACAGGGTCATCGGTTTTATAATTCCACGATGCCTTGACCAGCTTTTCAACCGGCAATACCTTGTACTTTTCAAACTGGATGGTGCTCATATTGTTTGATTCTTCTCCCACGGAAAGACGATCCATTCATCTCGTGGTTTTTCTTCAATGAAGTAGTCCGGCTGGAACAACGAATTGGCCTTGCGATAGATGACTGCCGTTTGAATCGACTTCGCCCCGGCGGCCACCATGAGATTCATCGCCGCCCGCATCGTGTGTCCCGTGTCCACAAGATCGTCGATGAGCAGCACTGAGCAGCCGGCGACATGAAAGAACGCCTTATCCCAGATCGTCAGCTGCTGTTGCTCCTGTCCGTCGCCGTAGGAATTGAGACAGATGGTGTCGATGCGCTCCTGCCCTGTAATTTGCGCGAGTAGGCACGCCGGAACCATTCCGCCGCGCGCTATTGCAACGTACCAGTCGAAGCTTCGGCGTAGTTGTTTGGCAATTCTTTCCATGTAACCCCACGTTTCGTCCAAAGGCTTGTTGCATCGCAAATCATGTGATAAATCTGCTTTGCATTCGCTATATTAATATCATGATATTTCATTGCTACTGCAAAATTATCTTTTTTCCTTCTCATCCCACGAAAAGAATATTCATTGCGCTGTATGAACCTTCCACCAATAAGCCATAATGTTGAATCTATTGAATAGAATGGGTATCGAAACACGACATCTCTTCCTGTCATCCCCCATCCATGAGTCATTATTTCTGGTTTTTCCTTTGCGATAATTGAAAAACATTTATCAAGATGTTTAAAAAGAATATCTTTCTTCCTTGCAATAGGAACGAGTCCGCCAAGGCCAATATAGTCATATTTTTCAATTAATTTATAAAGATACTTGTAATCCGACCCATTATGAAATGTTGGCAGAGGGTTTAATCCAATACTTTCCATGTACAATTGGTTCCTGTCTGTCTCTTCTGCGTTGCCAATAACATCAAGATTAGCGTATGTTACAACCTTATCTTTATTTTCGTTTACGAATGAGCAATATGACTCCAAATCGACCTTAGTCTTCCCTGTCATGACGGAGAAGGCTCCAGAGTCAAGAAATATGGGTTTCCCTAAAGCTGGAATGGGGCGCTTCCCTCTTACTTCGAGATAAGAGAGGAGCACCCCATAATCTCCCTGGAGCTTGTTCACGAGGTCTGGGCTTGTAAAGAAGCCCGAGAAATACAACCTCACGCCTTAAACTCCGACCATCCCTTGGCGCGAATCTGGCATGCAGGGCACTCGCCGCAGCCGTAGCCCCAGGCGTGGCGCTTGGAGCGGTCGCCGTTGTAGCAGGTATGGCTGTGTTCGATGACCAGCGGAAGGATTCCCTCGGACTCTGCCAGGGCGAACGTTTCGGCCTTGGTCAGGTACATGAGCGGCGTTTCCAGACGAATGTCGGAGTCGGAGCCAAGGTTGAGACCAGCGTTTATGACGTCCAGCGTGTTGCGCCGGCAGTCCGGGTAGCCGCTGAAATCCGTCTGGCACATGCCGGCAACCAGAACACCGGCACCGATCTTCTGCGCGAAGGCATGGGCCAGGGTGATGAAGAAGGCGTTTCGGTTCGGAACATAGCTGGCCGGCAGATGCCCCAGGCGCGGATGCGGCACGTTTACGTCGCCGTTGTGGGTCAACGCCGAGTCCACCATGGAACCGAAGAAGTCTGCCTGAATCACGTGGCGCTCGACACCAAGCTCCTTGGCGATGATCTCGCCCTGGCGAAGCTCGACGGCGTGCTTCTGGCCGTAAAAAAAGGACACGGCCACGACTTCCTCGTAGCGATTCTTCGCCCACCCAAGGCAGGTTGTTGAATCCTGTCCGCCGGAAAAAATGACGACTGCTTTCATGGTTTCCCCCGATTATTTTCCGATCAGGCGCAGGAACTCGCTGCGCGTCTCGGGTTGTTCAAAGACCCCGCGAATGGCGCTCGTGACCATCACGGATTCGTGCTGCTTGACGCCTCGTGCCGCCATGCATAGGTGCTGCCCCTCTACAACCACCATGACGCCCTTCGGATGCAGCACCTTGACCATGGTGTCTGCCACCTGTGTCGTCATGCGCTCCTGGATCTGAAGCCGGCGAGCAAAACACTCGACCAGCCGGGCCAGCTTGGACACGCCGACAACTTTTCCGGCCGGGATGTAGCCGATATGGGCGCGATAAGAGAACGGAAGCACATGGTGCTCACACGTGGAGAAGCCGGTAATATCCCGTAGGATGACCATCTCGTTGCAAGCACCTTCGACGAAGGACGTGCTTAAAATGTCTTCCGGGGCCTGTGCGTAACCGGCAAAAAGCTCATCCCAAGAGCGTGCAACCCTGGCCGGCGTATCGAGAAGACCTTCCCGATCCGGGGCCTCTCCTATTGTCTCCAGAAAAGCCGTTGTGATGAGCTTCTTTGTATTGGGAATTTCTTGCTTTTGGCTCATCGAATCCCTGCCATTTTATGGACCTGGAACGACAACAGCCATTCCATTCCCCTCTTCCTGGCCTCGGCCAGAAGGTTGAGCGTTTTGGTCAGCGCAAAACCGGAATCAGCTTCATGGATCGGAGACAGAAACCGCAGTCGCGCCGGCACGGCGTTGTACCAGTGCACCAGTTCTTCGACAGTCGTCTCCGGCCCCACAGGCACACGAATCTCGTGAACCCAATGATCCACGCCGAACAGGTCGCGGCGCTTGGGTGATACGGTGACGTAGGAGAGGAGCACCTGAACGTCGGCCGGAATGGAGTTGGTCCCGTTTGTCTCCATGGCCACCTTAAAGCCGACCCCGCGCAGATCAGTCAGGAGCGGTCGCAGGTCGTAAATGGTCGGCTCACCTCCTGTGAGGATGACCCAACCGCCACCTTCCGGGTACAGGCGCTTGGCCTCGGTTGCGATAGATGCCGACTCCATCATAATGCCGTCGTTGTGGATCGTATCGCAAAACGGACAGGACAGATTGCAACCAGACAGACGCACAAAAACAGCATCCAGCCCGACGTTGCCGCCTTCCCCTTGCAGGGAACGGAAAATTTCGTTCACTTTATAGTTCATACGTTGCCACATTCCCCATGCTCTCCTGAACGTCCGCCTTGTAGCAGTTATGGATTCGCTCAACGATCCAGCGGGCGATATTTTCAGCCGTTGGATTGAATCGCACAACGTCATTCAGGTGCTTATGGTCAAGAACATCCATAATTGATTGTTTAATATGGCCAAAATCCACCACCATGCCATTGTCATCAAGCTCTTCTGCCTTGCAGTAGACAGTCACGATCCAGTTATGACCGTGTACATTCTCGCACTTACTCTTATAGTTAAGCCGAAGTTGATGACTTCCAGCAACTTCAAATGTTTTTTTTACAAAATACACGTATCGCACCCATGGTTATTAATTACATTGGTTGACAATATTCCGCGCTATTGCGTTCAGGTGTTCCAACCCTTTTCCAGGGCGGAAAACGATGTTCCACGCGTCCCAATCGTCCAGATCGGTTTCGCTGGCATGACCAGCGTTCGGTCCAGGAGTCCATCCCGGATACGCTTCGATGCGGAAAAGATTCGCCTGGACGCTTTGCAGGTATTCCGCCTCGTTCTTGAAACGGACGTCATCGACGACAACGCACGGACAGTTGCTTGCCAACATCCGAGCAAGCGCGGCGTCCATCTGCTTGATCCAGTAGTTCGGGTCTTGCTTGCGGCGATAGTCGGTCCCGTGGAATTGCAAGATTTCGCGGACCGTCGCCATGTCTCGACCCATAGGGTTCTTGTCGCCGTCAAGAACGACGGTCGATTTTTTCCCCGCATCGCTGTAGCAAAGTTCAAGCGGGAAACCGTATATCTGTGATGCTTCGCGTTTAAGGACATCACCGAACGAAATTCGAACAGCCCCAGAAATCATCGTCAGCAGCATTTCAGCTATTGTTGATTTGCCGCAACCCATTTTTGCACTAAGACCAATGATTTTCATTCAAAGACCTCGTAAGTAACTTCCGTTGATGTAACAGACATGAGACGCGCAGTAGGCCATGGGCCATGGCGCTTCTTTAAGCGCCGCATTTTTGTTGCAAGCGCATTATTTACCAACGTTACATTTTCCAGGACGTGAAACCCTGGCATCAGTTTTATCGTGACAATCATTTTTGGTGCTTCCTAAGCCATTCGGACGCTTTTCCTTTACCAACTTGGCAAGCATCCTTTGGTAGATCGTTGAGATAGTTTGTTCTTGGAGCTTGACAGCCGCATCCTTTTGCAAACATGGTGCATACAATTGCACAAATCTTAGGGTCCATCTCTGATATCTTAGTCATGCCTTGATGACCTCGATACCAGCACAAGAAAGAATCGGATGCGTCATTGTGTCAGGATAGCCATGGATAAAAACTATCTGGCGTATTCCAACCTGCACGAGGAGTTTCGCGCACAGACTGCATGGATATGTCGTTGAATAGAGGGTTGCCCCCTCAAGCGGAATGCCGAAGCGCGCAGCCTGGGCAACGATGTTTTGCTCGGCGTGGACTGCTCGGCAAAGTTCGTGGCGCTCGCCGGAAGCAACGTTCAAATTTTCGCGGAGACAGCCCGAGACCTCGCAATGCTCTGCTCCAGTCGGGCTCCCGTTATAGCCGCACGCGAGAACCCTGTTGTCTCGGACCGCGACCGCGCCGACCTGCCGGCGAAGGCACGTCGAGCGGGAGGAGACGTGAACCGCCATGGACAAAAAATACTCTTGCCAACCGGGCCTATTCGCGTTGTTCATTCGTAATCGAATAAACTACGCTCCAATATTTTGCAAACAAGAATAACATGGGACAAAAAAATCACGCGGCACGTTTTCTCCGAGACCGTCCTTGTTGTGCCGGAAGTCCAAGCAGCGCCAGGGCTTCGTCCGGGCTCGTGGCGACACCGGAGATAGCACCGACAGCAAGCCAATCGCGAATGAATTTTTTTTGTCTTTCCGACGGCTCCTCTCCTGGACGCTTCATCTCAATAAAAAAGGCTTTTCCGTTGTAACATCCATAAATATCAACATCGCTTTCCCCAAAATTTGAGGCATGACGTTTTTTAGCAAGGCATCCCTGGATAGAATTAAGGATGGACAACGTTTTTTTTGTTATAGTTGATTCAAGCACTGTTGCAGGCATCTTTATATCCTCCCCATATGGTACGCTGTTGCGTTTTTGCATAACGTCAGTTTTTCGCTACATCTTGTAAACGCAACATACCCTTGGCGAATAAGCGAGTCCATTCCAGAGTTAGATGATTTTGCAGACTTCCAGGACGCAAGCGAAACGTCAGGGAATACGTAGCAGCTATTGGCTTCTCCTCCTTTAACGCTATGCACTGTCCCCACAATAAGCCTTGGCTGCTCGCGGAGCGCTTCTTTTCCACGTTGCTCCATGATTGTTATCGGAAAATCAAGCCGCTTTCTATTTCCATCAGAAAGGTGATTTACAAGCCAATTTACATCTAACTTTAAAGCTTCTACCAAAGCATCTAAAGATACTGATTCCATAACAAGATCTGCCATTTGTCCGTCAGTCATTGATTCGGCTTTTGCAAGAATTTCTTTGAGGCGCTCTTTTGCACCATGTTCAAGGAGTCCTCGCGCCAGGCACAAATCTGTCCATGCGGCGAGTTGTGACGGCGTCCAATATCGTTTTATCGGTCCAAGCTGCTCGCCGTAGTATTCAGGCCCCTGGGGATCGAGGTACGCCAGAAGACGGTCGCTTGAGGTCCAACCTTTTCGACGAGCAAGTGGATTCCAATCGCCTCGACTCAGGCGATAAGGATTATGAAATGGAATGCCTCTACGCCGAAGCTCCGCAAGCGTTGGCTGAAGCTGGTAGGCGCAATTTGCGAGGATCATAACGGACTTCCCGTTCTCAAGATCGGACAACGCCGCGTCAATTACAGCCACTGGCTGTTTATATGTTCCAGAGCTATGCGCCACCTCTCCCTCTACGGAGGTAGGGAAATATTCCGAGTTATCTCGTTGCTTACATTTTTTAATCCAAGCAACGGCTATATCGTGAGATTTTTTAGGGACTCGATAGGACTGTCTTAGGACAATGTGTCGTTCTTCTGGTATGGGAGTTAAAAATGGTTCTGGAGTCGCCCCGGTAAAATCATACAGAAGTTGATTTGGGTCACCAACCAGAATAAAATAGTCCATCGTCTTGCCCCATTTGCGAACAAGGGCAAACTGCAATGGCGTCAAGTCCTGGCATTCATCGACAAAACCAATCGTTGGATTTCCAACCGGAGAATTGTACGATGTATAAGCCGTTTCAATAAGGTCTGTAAAATCATACAAATCATTTTCTCTTTTAAACTCCTCCCATATCGTAGCAAAGTGACTGACAGAAGGCGGCCAGTCTTTTCTTTGAACCATTTTGTTTCGCAAAATATTGTATTGCGAGAAAAGAGTATCTGATTCCTTTTCCCCTATAGCAGAATCTGCCGCCGCCTCATCAATTTTTGGCTTACCAGATTTGCTCATGGCATATTCTGGATGTGCTTCGTTAAAATCATCAATATGGAGTTCGGCAATAGTTGGATCACCTATTGCGCGAAAGCAGTGTGAATGAAGCGTCCCCACTGCCGAGTTATGGACGGGGAGATTGCGCGAAACCAGCTCGACGGCAGCGGTTTTTGTGAAGCTGGCCACAAAAATGGAATCGCTGCCGTGCTTGAAAGCGGCGTTCTCAATTTGGCGTGATAACCACGTGGTCTTACCACAACCAGGGGGGCCTGCTACCCGATATTCGCCGTTTCCGTTCTCGCATTCCATGGTCGCTCCTTATTATTTTTCGAATAAAACCAGACACAAAGAATCGTTCGCCAAGATAGCGGCTTTCACGTGGCCTACTTTATGCTTTTACGCGCGCTCGTGCGCGAGTGTATAAGGCTCATTTTTTTTGATTTTCATTTTCGTGTTTTGAAGTCCCGGAACTCCCCGTGTTTAATGAGTTATAATATTTTTTAGCTCAATAATAAGATCTTCTCTTGTGTTTCTGGTGTGTTTTAATAGTTTAGTGTTAGATAATTTTTTCTTCAAAAAAAATTTGCTTTCAAAATATTCAATCTGATTATTAGATTAAAAAATCCTTAAGAAGAGAATTTTGTTACGGAAAAACAGGAATCGCTTATATTTCAATGTGTTGTTTGTTTGACAAAGTTAAACACGGTTTAACTTGGCCATCAAAATCGCCTTAAAAAAACTATCCCTCTGGTGGCGAATGTCACAAAAAAGCCCCCCGCCATGGCGAATTGGCGAGGGGCATAGGACGGAGGTGCGGCCGAGACACGCGAGACGAACGAGGCCCGAGAATGCAGAAAATTTCTTTTTGCGTCAAGTGTCATGTCGTCTCTATTCTAAAAATAAAAAATTTGCGCTGCATTATGACGCAAGCCGGTCTGTTGCGGAATGCCTGGAATCAAGATCCGGGATTGCGTACACGTTGCGCGTGGTTTTCTTCCCTTCAATCTCGAACCACTGCACGACGGGCTCACATCCGAACCGGCGCAACTCGGTTGCAAGTTCCGGTTGCGTGATTTTGTCGCCGCGCATCCCGAGGAACGACCGCAGTTCCTGCAAAAAAATGTATGTTCGGCCGTCTCGGCGGTATGGATTTCGGGATTTCCCGCATGCCTCCCAATCCGAGGACGCGCGTTGCTCATCCAGATACGATACCAGCCATTCCCGCACGCGCCCCTCCGCCGTCGATTCCTCTCCGACGGGCACGAGTTCGACAGCGTTGAGGAGCCCTTGTGCAACCTGCTCCCACCCTTTGATCTTTCCGGGAATCATAATGCCGACGCCTTCAGCCAGGCACCCTTGAAGGTTTCCAAGGCGAATGAGGTTCTGGACGCGCCCCAACTTGATCTCCACCCCCTTCCCGATGATCAGCGCAAAGCACGGCGGGTCAGCGAGGTATTTGATCACGCGCCGGACGGGAACGCCGAGCTTGGCCGAAATAGCCTCTAGGAGCTTTTTTTTATCCTCCGGTGGACGCGAGGACGGTTTTGCTTCGATCTTTTTGCTATCAATTTGTTTCGCGTGTTCTGCTGGCATGCCCTTTGGTGCTGTCGTCGTGGCATCCTCCCTCGTGAGCGTATTTTCCATGAGTCGTGCGTTGGTTTCGGCCAGGGCGGCGTCCGCCGCAATCTCCGCTTCGGCTCGGCCATACTTCGCTCTGGCGTTTTTGATGGTCAGGCTCATGTAATCCAGCCTGAATGCTTTCTTGATGTCCTTTTCGGTGCCGTGCTTCTGGCGAAATGCAATGATGAGGTCGGCAACCTCCTGATCCGTCCAGGAGCATTGCACGGCATAGGCGGCCAGGGCCATGTCGTACGATGACATGGAGCCCTCAAGATCCTTGCGCTTGTGCAGCCACGTTGCCTTGGCCTTGGGCTCCATGTCCCACATGGCTTCAAGCTTGGCTTGGTTGACCAGAGGATCGCGGGAGAGGCGGATATCAAGATGCCTCCTATCGCGCTCCATCTCGACCGCATAGGAACTGACATCCTCTGGAAAATACTCGGAAAAATCGTCCGGGTTGTACCGGCGCTCGTCAAAATGCTCAAGGATCGTCACAGACTGCGGATGGGTCGGGTCTTTGACGTTTGCCGTCCCGGGAACGCGGAAAACGCGGGCGAGGTCCCAGGTTGCGTCGATGACCTTGCCGCGCCTTTTGGCCTCGGCCATGATCGTCTCATGCCACCCCCGCGCTATGGCCGCGGCCTCTGCCCGCTCCACGTCGTTGTCGATGTCCCATGGCTCCTTGAACAGCCAGTAGCATTGCAGCCCGTGGCCGCTATGCACGGTGATCGTCGGCGCAAGAGGAAGCGCCTCGACCAGGGCCCTGGCTTCTGCCAGGGTGGCCGGGATGTTGTCCTTGCTGTGGGCCGTCACGTCGGCAATGTCGATATCCGCCCAAAGGCCGGGAATCACGGCAACCTGCCCCGCCGAACAACGGCCGGATGCGCCAAAATCGTCAGGACTCGCGCAGATGCCGAAATAGCAGTTCACGCCGTTTTGCCTGGACGCGTACAGCGCCGCATCCTCGACATTTTGGAACCAAGCGCTTTTTTTACCAGGATTCGTCCATATAAGGAGCCAGCGCCCGTCAAGATCGTCACCGAAAAGAGCTTGCAGAAAAACGTACGCTGTTTCGCGTGGCTCCATCATTCCACCTCTTGTATTTTTAAAACTTGCCTTCCAAAAGCGTTGGCTGCCTTTGCGTTCGGAACGCAAATATCAACAGAACACTTCCATCTCTTGTGCATTAAGTCGTTGACTCGCCGTTTACCTATTCCTTCGATATGTATTGTTTTCCCAATAAGATGCTTTAAGTCTCTTGAAAC
>Ga0070399_1002654_pt1 | contig 16866 bp, 13 predicted proteins | sample BioMet4_FD_61217 | JGI IMG/M metagenome (GOLD analysis project Ga0070399, IMG submission 61217) | Microbial communities from bioreactor (seeded with sewage sludge) at LBNL, California, USA - Biofuel metagenome 4 (version 1) | ecosystem: Engineered > Bioreactor > Anaerobic > Unclassified ... | reverse complement strand
CATCATTCGTTCTGATTATTTTTTTCCTGGTACAAAATCGTCTTTTTCCGGCACGATACCTTCATCGATCATCTGAAGCATGATAGGTACAAGGTCAGGATCAAACTGCGTCCCTGCACAGTTCTCCAATTCCTGTTCTGCCCGTTTGGCATCAAACTGTTTGCGGTAGATACGGTTGCTTGTCATGGCATCAAAGCTGTCTGCCAGACAGATGATGCGGGCAAAGAGCGGAATGTTTTTACCTGCGAGTTTATCAGGATATCCTGTTCCGTCATACCGCTCGTGGTGGCTGCGGACTATCTGCGCCATGGAAGGTATCTCGTTCAGTGCTTTTACAATATCTGATCCGATTTCTGCATGCGTGCGCATGACAGTCATCTTCTCTTCCGGCAGTTTGCCGGGATAGTTCAGGATCTCATCTTTGATTCCGATTTTACCCACATCATGAAGAAGCGCAATATACTGAATTTTCCTCTGGTCGTCTTCTGAAAGTCCTGCACGGCGTGCAATCTCTTTTGCATAATCGCTGACCCGGCGTGAATGGCCTCGGGTATATTTATCTTTTGCTTCTATTGTTTTAGCAAAGGCATTCAATATCTGTTCTATGAATTTCTGATCCTGCTTCTGCTTGTCCTGCAAATTTTTGAGACGGAACATAAATACCGTTCCAAGTATACAGATGATGGCAATTCCGAATATGGAAAAGACAAGTACTTTATAGAAGGAAGTATCTTTTACCATTATTTTTTTTGATGCGGTTATGAAACAGCCGGAAGGATTAAAACTTGGAGGAGCATACAGAATACAGCCAAATTTGAGCATGCCTTTTGCGGGAACCGTAGCTGTATCCTCAAGAGGAATGATATTGATCTTTGAATCCTTGATCCAGAAGGTGCCGCTCCACCAGCTGTCCAGATAGCTTCCGGGAGGAACAGGAATAACAATTTTCCAGTTTACAAGGTCGGTATCTGTCAGGTTTTCCACATAGCCGTCAAACTGTGCACCCATAAAGGGGTTGTTCTGATCCTGCCATTGTTTCTGCTTGTTTTTTGTTACCGTGATTCTGATTTTTGAAGTATCATCCTGCTGAGTATCATATACAGTCAGCGGCTTTTGAATCCTGGTTTGATGTGAGAGATGTATAAGCACGGCTGTGCATCCTGCAACAGCCAGTGTTTCTGCAATTACTGCTATGAAAACTTTATGTGATAATTTCATGATGATAGTTCTATCATACCTCTTTTTGCTAAAAATTCAATTCTTAAAAAAAAACTCTATATTGTTTTTTCTGACATAAATTTGTAAAATACCGATATGAATCACGAAAAGTCTCGTATCGGATTTTTACTTGCATCTATTCATACAGGCTCTGCACTGAACATGTGGTCTACTCTTATCCGCGAGGCTTCGCATTCAGATTCTGCTTTTTATATTTTCCCGGGTGGACGGCTCGATGTGGAGCAGGATTCTGAATATCTGCGCAATACTATCTATAAACTTGCCAATGCACAGAATCTGGATGGAATCATCAGCTGGGGATCGTCTATCGGCAGCGCTGTTCCGGTGGAAGAATTAAACCGTTTTCATGATTCATTTGGAAATATTCCATATGTAACGATTGCACATAAAATGCCAGGACATCCGTGTGTAAAATTTGATGCATATACCGGAATGAGCCGGCTTGTTCAGCATTTTCTGACAGTTCATAAGGTATCAAAAATTGCATTTTTGCGCGGACCGGTGGAGCATGCATCTTCTCTGGAGCGGTATAAGGCTTTCTGTGATGTGATGAAAGAGGCCGGATATGATATGACGGATTCTCCGCTTGTATCTGATCCCTTTTCATGGAGCGATGGAGAGGCTGCCGTTACGCAGCTGTATCATGACCGCGGACTTGTTCCCGGTAAAGATTTTGATGTACTTATCGGTTCCAGCGACATGATGACTTTTTCCGCCGTCAGGTATCTGGAAAAATTCGGCTACAAAGTACCTGCCGATTATAAGTGTGCCGGTTTTAACGATTCTATAGAAAGCCGCATACTCGGTTTTTCTACAGTGCATATGCCGTACAGTGAACTGGGACTGACTGCATTTTCCATGATGCGGGATGTTCTTACCGGACGGAAAAAAGACGGCAGCGATGTTGTCCTGAATGCCGGTTTTATTATCCGCGAATCCTGCGGATGCAGTTCTGCAGATGCAGTCCTTTCCGGCATGTACAAACTGCCGGCAGATGAAAAGGAATTGACGGCAGCGCTTGCCGGTATATTCAGACTTGATGAAACATGGACGAATGCCGTCATTGATCCGCTGATAACAGCATTTTCATCTCATGATGAAGAGCTCCTTTTTTCTCTGCTTGAACGGGTTCTTGAACGGTTCTTTGAGCAGGATATGGATATCCGTCTTTTGTATACGGCGATAGGACTGCTTAAGAAAGTGGAATTTCTTCCTGCCGGCTGGATTGCCGGATTGGAAAACCGTTTTCTTATGACAGTCTCCCGTGTGCAGAACCGTGTCCGTGAATTTACACGGTATAAGGAGCGCCGTCTGCATGCGGAACTCAATTCTTTAAAATGTGATCTTCTTGCGGCACGGAGCAGGGAAGCGCTGCGGGATATACTGGCAGACCATCTGCCCAAACTTGATATTACCCGTGGTGCGCTTGTGCTGACTGAAAATGATACAGTCTCGAGTTTTGCCGGCGGGTTTACGCCGGAGAAACAGTATACGGAAGAAAAAGCGTTTCCGTCAGCACTGCTGCTTCCTCAGGATGTGACCGGTTTTGAATCGGGCGTTTTTCTGGTACAGCCGCTGTTTATGGAAAAACAGCCGATCGGCTACTTTATCTGCTCTGTGCCGCCGTATGATGGTTCCATATTCGAAGAGCTGCGTTCTGCTATAAGCAGCGCTCTTACCGGTGTATTTCTCTTTGAAGAAAACTCCGATGCAAAACAGAAAGCAGAACAGGCGGAACAGGCAAAAACCAGTTTCTTTGCCAATGTCGGAATGGATCTGTCGGAACCGCTGCTGGATGTCTCAAAGAAAATAGATCAGCTGCAGGACCTGCTTGCTTCCGGATGTACAGACAATGATATCCTTTCGTCACAGATGGTTTTTCTTAAAAACCGTATTGCAGAACAGCTTGATAAAACAAATCTGATAATAGATCTTACGCTTTCACAGACAAATGAGCTTTCTTTTGAAAAACATCTGTTCCATATGGAAACGGTACTGGGCAGGCAGCCTGGTACTATGGGCATGCCGCTGCTGTATGGCGACCCGGACAGGATACAGCAGGCCTTCAGAATTTTCTGTGATGAATGGGATATTCCGTTCCACCGGCTTGTACTTGAAAAGGCTGGTGACGGAATGCGTATTACAATCTGCGGCGATATTCCCATACCTGACACCAGCTGGCAGCAGAACAGCCTGCAGCTTGCACAGAATATCCTGCTCGTATCAGGAGCAGTGATTGAAAAATCTGCATATGGCTGTACTGTTCTGTATCCATGGCCTCAGTTTTCCTGCAGGAATGCGCCGGCAGGGTCAAAGATCTACGAATGGGATGCATCTGCAGCAGCACCGGAGGAATGGGGAAAGGTGTATGCCCTGCGCTCTGATCCGGCTTTTTCTGAAGCTGCCTTTTTGTGCGTAACTGATACTGATGAAGATGACCTGAAAAAAGTCCAAACCTTTGCTGGTTTCTTTGAACAGCAGATGAGTGCTTCTGTTCAGAAGCCGATGCTGTTTATAGGGACTGCTGCCACAAAGTATCCGAAATGGGCTGCATCAGGACGTGTTGTACAGATTGCATCTATGGCAGAATTCAGTGCAGCAGCTGCCGCTGTTCCGTCGCTTGTTGTTTTTGATACGCTGGACTGTGCTGCAGTAGAGCAGGTGCGCAAGCATCCGGCTACTGTTCTCTGCCCGATATTTGTTCTGCCGGAAAAAGCTGATGATGAAGAGAAAATACACCGGCTTATGCAGGTGCCGCGGGTTATCCTCTGTAACCGCTGTATAGCATCGAGTGAAGAGTTTACCGTACGTGCACGTGCGATTCTTGCCGGTGATGAAATACTGCCGCCAGATACAGGAGCTCTTGTAAAAAAGGCAATCTGCTATCTTAACTGTTATTCTGGAACGCAGATTTCGCGATGGAAACTTGCTGATTCTGTTCATGTAAGCGAAGATTATCTGACCCGGATTTTCCATAAGGAAACAGGTCTTTCTCCATGGGAATATCTGAACCGCTACCGTATTTTCCTGGCTGCCCAGCAGCTGCTGCATACGAATGCTACGGTCTATGAGGTTGCTGAAAAATGCGGATTCCAGGATCAGGCATATTTCTGCCGTGTGTTCAGAAAGATTTACGGTATTCCGCCTGGGAAATACCGTTTTAAACAGGAAAAATAATTTTATGCAGATGCAAGTCGGAAAAGTGCAATAACCCGGCGGTAAATTTTGCGGGTTATGAAGTAATCTGATATTGAGGTTACTTTATGACTAAGCGTACTGTTGCTAAAGGTAAGCTGTGGGATGAGATAAAACATCACCGTTCGATTTATGCAATTCTGATTATTCCTGCGGTTTATTATTTCATTTTCAAGTATCTGCCAATCTGGAACGGACAGATTGCATTTAAAGATTTCACAGCGCTTTCCGGTGTTATGGGCAGCCCTTGGTGCGGCCTGAAAAACTTTGTAGACTTTTTCCATTCATTCTATTTCTGGGAGCTGCTGAGAAATACACTTTTCTACAGTTTTGGCAAGCTTCTTGTCAGTGTTCCGCTGTCTATTATCCTTTCTGTTGTTTTGTATGAAAGCCAGAGAAAGTATCTGCGGTCTATTGTCCAGACACTTACATATCTGCCTCACTTTCTTTCATGGGTTATCATGTATGGTATTCTTCTGGTCCTGCTTGCTCCTGGCGATGGTGTTGTAAATGACATCATCAAAGCCTGCGGCGGCCAGCCGGTTCCGTTTCTTACCGATACAAAAGCCTTCCCTTGGATTGTCATTCTTTCCGATGCATGGAAGGAAATGGGCTGGAGTGCCATCATATTTATTGCCGCTCTTATGGCGATAGATCCTTCTCTGTACGAAGCTGCCATGGTAGAAGGGGCAACAGCGTTTCAGCGTACTATGAACATAACGCTGCCTTCCATCCGTCCTGTTATCTATATGGTCGTTCTGCTGAAACTTGGTACCATCCTCGATGCAGGCTTTAATCAGATGTTCATGCTGTACTCCGTACCTGTCTACAGTGTTGGAGATATCATTGATACCTGGGTATACCGTCAGGGTCTGCTGGAATTCCAGTTCTCACTTGCTACAGCTGTCGGTATCTTCAAAGGCATAATCGGACTGCTGCTTATTACGATTTCAAACCAGCTTGTAAAGCGCATGTCTGATTCATCAATACTCTAGGAGGAACACACTATGAAAAAAAACGCGAAACATACTTCATCGATCATGATGCCTGCTTCAGACAAGTTCTTTCATCACTGTCTGGATGTGTTTCTTGTTGTTACGCTGATTGTCGTTGTAATTCCTCTCTGGAGTACAATAACGCAGTCTTTCCGTCCAAATACGTTTATCGGCAGCAATCTTGAAGGGATGTTCCTTCCGCCATGGAAATGGTCTACTGCTGCTTATCACGCTCTGCTGGGCAATAACGGATTCCTTCTGGCTTTTACAAACAGTCTGAAGATACTGATATTCGGTGTTGCAACATCGCTGCTTCTGACTATTCCTATGGCATACTGCCTTTCTATCAAGACCCTGCCGGGCAGAAAACTGCTGACGATATTTGTGCTGCTGCCGTATCTGTTCAACGTTGGACTGATTCCATCTTACCTTGTTATCAGCGGCATCGGCCTTACAAATCATCTGGCGGCTATATTTCTTCCGAGTGCAATAAGTACATATAACTGTCTTATTATGCGCGGTTTTTTTGAAGGGATACCGGAAGAGCTTAAAGAATCTGCACGTATCGACGGTGCTCCGGAATGGTATGTGCTGGTACGTATCATCCTGCCGCTTTCCAAACCGATTATCCTGACAATAGGACTGTATTATGGTGTATCGTTCTGGAACGACTTCCTTCATGCCATGCTGTATCTGAATGAAAATTCTCTGCAGCCGCTGCCGATTCTGCTGCGCAATATTCTTATTGCCAGCGGTATGAACGAGTTTGTCGAAGTCAATGCGTTTGGTGATGCGCCTATTTCTGCAATCAAGGCGGCAAGCGTTTTTATGTCGGCAATTCCGATGATTATCGCGTATCCGTTTATCCAGAAATACTTTACAAAGGGAACGCTCCTTGGCAGCGTAAAAGGTTAATCTGTTCTGTATGCCGGTGGTATGCCGGCTAAAAATATAAAAGGAGGAAAATATGACAGAAATGTTAAAGAAGCTGGTTGTGCTGATCACTCTGGCTTTCTCTCTGATTGTTCCGGTTTTTGCTAATGGTACGCAGGATACCGGTAAGGGCAAAAAACTCGATCCGAATGCCCCTGTAACTATTGAATTGTGGTATGGTGCAGCTGCGACTGAAGCAGGTCCGCCGCCGGCAGACTGGGGTGCTCTGAAGATTATAAAGGACAAGTTCAATATCAATCTTAAACTGACCGCTCTGCCTTCTGCAGAGAACGACCAGGATGTAAAGATCAATGCAGCTGGTGCAGGCAATGCTCTTCCTGATTTGTTTATGGTACGCCGCCCGGTGTGGCAGAAACTTGTACAGCAGGGACTGATTGCAAATGTTGATGATATGTATCCGCAGATGCCTAACCGCTGCAAGACACATTACACAGAAGACAGCATTACTTTTACCACGATTAATGGTAAATCATATGGTCTTGCTTCTCCTGGTGCTATTGCAAAAAATGAAGGCGTTCTGATCCGCAAAGACTGGCTTGATAAGCTTGGACTTAAGGAACCGGTAACAACAGAAGACTATATGAACGTCATGAAAGCATTTACAGAAAAAGATCCTGATGGAGACGGCAAAGCTGATACCTATGGATATGGTGCTTTCATTGAAACAAACAACTATGAGGAAGGTCTTGGCCGCCGTATGGATCCGTTCTTTGGAGCATATGGTGTTGCAGGAACCTGGAATATGACCAAAGCAAATGCAGGGCTGAACGTTCTGAATCCTGCATACTTTGATGCTCTTTCGTATGTTAAACAGATGGTCGATAACAATGTTATCGATCCTAACTGGCTCAGCTACAAGAAAGATGATTTCCGTGCTGCATGGAAACAGGGCAAGTTTGGTATTATGCGTGAACAGAATGCTGCATATGCTGCAGCTGCAAACTATAAACCATTTGATGAAAACTTCCCGAACGGTTCATGGATCATTGCCAACCCGCCGAAAGGTCCGGATGGAAAATCTGCTGTCGGTGCTTTTACAACCGGTTACCGTATCTATGCTGTTTCCGCAAAAGCTGCACAGGCCGGAAAGAAAGCAAAAATTGCCCAGCTGCTTGAATGGATGTCTTCTGATGAAGGCTACTATCTGCTCGGCTGGGGTGTAAAGGATGTAAACTACAAACTTGATGCAAAAGGTGTTCCAACTACAAAAGGTCTTGCAGATCCTTCAAAAGCATTTACTGCTCCGGAAATGATTCCGCTGACCCAGCTTAAGAATATGGTTTACTATAATGGTGCTGTAGAAATCGCAGCCAGATATCCTGCATATACAACAGCAAAATCCGGTAAGATCATGGACCCGGGCGATGTTCTGCTTATGATGCAGACAAAACCTTGGACTAATGTTATCGGCAGCGATACACTTCCTAACCCGAATGCTGACCTCAAACGTTTTTATGAACAGGGTGTTCTTGAATTCCTGACTGGCAAACGCCAGCTTACAAAAGATAACTGGAATGCATGGATTGCTGAATTCAAGAAAGTTGGCGGCGAACAGTGGAATGCTGACGGCATTAAATATGCAAAGGACAACAATCTGCTCAAATAGAGTCTGACTGTTATCCACTGTTTTTGAGTGATAAACCGGCGGTTTTGCTGAATCGAACTTTGGCAGCTGCCGCCGGTTTTTTATATGTAAAAAAGTAATTTTTGCCGGGGAGTTTTTTTATGACAGCCGATATGCAGAAGGAACCTGTCTCTGTACAAATGTCTCTTTCAGTTATGCACCGTTATTTTCCTGAACAGGTACTCTGGCATTATGAACATGGTCTTGTACTGCAGAGCATATATGCAGCGGGGAAAAAAGCCGGCAGACCGGATTTTGCATCATGGGTAAGGACCATGTACGATACAAAAATACAGCCGGATGGTTCTATACTCAGTTACAAAGATAAAGAATATAATCTCGATCAGATAAATCCCGGTAAACACCTCTTTGACTTGTATAAAGATACCGGAGAAGAAAAATACAGAAAAGCAATTGAAATACTCCGTGATCAGCTGAAGAATCAGCCGCGTACGCAGAGCGGAGGTTTCTGGCATAAGAAAATATATCCATGGCAGATGTGGCTTGACGGGCTGTATATGGAAGGTCCTTTTTATGCGCGCTACGCTGCCGAATTTGGGAATGATACTGATTTTGAAGATGTTGTACACCAGGTAGAACTGGTATATGCACATACACGTGATAAGAATACCGGGCTGCTGTACCACGCCTGGGATGAGTCGTGCAAACAGCTGTGGGCTAATCCTGATACGGGATGTTCACCGCATTTCTGGGGCAGGGCAATGGGCTGGTACTGTATGGCACTGCTTGATATTCTTGACTGGATTCCTGATGACCGCAGACATCGTGAACAAAGAGAAAGTCTTGCTGCTATTGCAAATTCTCTGATAAAGCCTGTCCTTTCCGTTCAGGATCAAAAGAGCGGTCTGTGGTATCAGGTTCTTGATATGCCGTCTCGTGCCCAGAACTATCTGGAGACATCGGCTTCTTCCATGTTTGTATATTTTATGTATAAACTGGTGCGTATGGGACTGCTTTCCGCAGCATCTGGTATGGACAAAGCATCTGTCCTTTCTGCTGCTGCAAGAGGATACGCTGGACTATGTTCCAGGCTTTCTACAGATAAAGAAGGGTATCTCCACCTTTCAGGAATCTGCAGTGTGGCAGGGCTTGGCGGTAACCCGTACCGCGATGGCTCGTACGAATATTACGTAAAAGAGGCAGTTGTTTCTGATGATTTCAAAGGAGTTGGTCCTTTTATCTTTGCATCACTGGAAGCTGAATCAATATGAAAGTTCTAAACATAACTATTTCACCTGCGAACAGAACAGGTTTCTCCAATCTGCAGAAGGCTTTTGATTATATCACTGCAGAAAAGGACTGTTGTGAAGCTTTTATACACTTGGAAAGAGGTGTGTATGAAGGCCAGTTTTATTTTGACGGGTACCGCAAAGAATCCGGACTGCCTCCTGTAAAGCTGCATATCAAAGGCGATGGTAGTGCCAAGACACTTATCACCGGATGTCTTTGTGCAACGCTGCCGTTCAGCACAAGCCTTGATGGAACCAGTTTTGAAAAACGCGGTACATTTCGTTCCTATACGCTGTTTGTAAGCGGGCCGGAAGTGGAAATGGAAAATATAACCATACAGAACACTGCAGGACTGCAGCCGCCGGCCGGATGTGGAAAAGAAGTAGGACAGGCAGTGGCGTTATATGCTGATGCTGCGATTATGCACTGCAGACATATTGCTTTAAAAGGATTTCAGGATACTCTTTTTACCGCTCCGCTTCCACTGGCAGAACGTCAGCCCGGTGGTTTTAAAGGACCCCGGGAAAAAACAGAGCGAATTCCCTCTGTGCAGGTATATGACCACTGCTATATAGAAGGAACCGTTGATTTTATTTACGGCGGTGCAGGAGTTTTGTTCAATCACTGTTCTATATTTGTAAAAAAACAGCAGGAAAGCATTGTCTGTTATATAGCGGCTCCATCTGCAGATGTACCGGCAGAAATACCAGAGGGTGCTCTGGTCCCTGATGTGTATCAGGCGGGTTATGTATTTTATAAATGCAGAATAGACGGAGATGCCGTAGTTCCTGTCTATCTTGGACGGCCGTGGCGGCCATATGGCAGATGCGCATATATCAAGTGCCGTATCGGAAGAGTAATACAGGAAGCCGGCTGGGATAACTGGCATAATCCTGAAAATGAAAAAAAGTGCTGCTTTGCAGAATATCACAATACAGGTGCTGGTTCAGTCGCTGCAGGAAACCGGCGTGCATTTGGCAGTCAGCTGGACCGCAGCCATGCATATGCGCTTGTTGCGCTGTTTAGTATATATAAATAAATTGATTGGAAGAGGATAAAAGTATGCAGATAACAAAAAAAATACAGGATTTTGGAGGAATACCTTCAGCTGTAGATAATTCAAAAGCTTTTGCATCTGCAAAAGAATTCTTTGAAAAAAACAATGGCGGAACTCTTGTTGTTGGCAAGGGGCTCTGGTATACAGGACCGGTAGAACTTTGTTCCCATATGACTCTGGAACTTGAAGACGGAGCTGTTATCTCTTTTATTCCTGAACCATCTTTGTACCGTCCTGTAAAAACGCGGTGGGAAGGTGTTACGTCTTGGGCTATGCATCCCTGTGTATTTGCTGCCGGTGCGGACCATGTAAAAGTGTGCGGCAAAGGTGTATTTGACGGCAGTGGACAGAAATGGTGGCAGCGTGTTCCTGAAAAGAAACAGCAGAAAGGTCCGCTTGAACCGATAGAGAAAGAGCTTGCTTCACTCAATCCCGGTTATGAAAAACAGCCGGGCGGCGGTGGTGGACGCAGTTCCCAGTTTTTGAGGCCGCCGCTGATGCAGTTTTATGAATGTACCGATGTCGATGTATCCGGCATTACCCTTCAGAATTCCCCGTTCTGGACGTTCCATCCGGTATTCTGCAGCAGACTGAATGTGCGGGATATAACAGTATGCAATCCGCATGATGCGCCTAATACAGACGGTATGGATATCGATTCATGTACTGATGTTGTAATTGAGAAATGCAGAATCAGTGTCGGAGATGATGGAATTGCGATAAAGTCAGGCTCCGGAGAAGACGGTATCAGGATAAACAGGCCGTCACGGAATATTACGGTGACCGGCTGTACTGTTGCAGATGGGCATGGCGGAGTTGTAATCGGCAGCGAAACAGCAGCTGGAATCGATACAGTGAAAGTTCATGACTGCCGCTTTGAAGGTACTGACCGCGGAATCCGCATTAAGACGCGCAGAGGCCGTGGAGGGGCGATAAAGGATCTGTATTTTGATGATATCGTGATGACCCGTAATCTTTGTCCGATTGCAATCAATATGTACTACCGGTGTGGGACAGCCGGCTGTGAGCAGAATTTGTTTTCTCTTGAACCCCAGCCGGTACGCAAAGATACTCCGTCGATTTCGACTATCCATATAACAAATGTACGGGCAGAAAAATGCAGGGCTTCTGCAGGGTTTATTGCAGCACTGCCGGAATCAAAGCTTACCGGGCTTGTCATACAGAGCAGCACGTTTACTACAGATGAATCCGATGCTTCTGATCCTTCTCTGTCAGAGATGTATGCAGGTATTCCTGATGTAAAGGTAAAATCATTCCGTATTATCAATGCAGACAATCCTGTTTTCGATAAAGTGCAGATAAAAGGACCCAAAGAGCCGTTTTTATTCAAGTGAAAATTTTGTCACATCAGTTTTAACAACTGACAATTTACAAAAACTGACTTGAGATGGAAGATTATTCTTGAATCCTCCACCGGCAGAAATGTCGGTGAGGCTTTCAAGGAGATTCATCTTGCTGCAGCAGACATTCCGGCAGAAAGTAAAAATAGATTTTAAGAAAAACAAAGAGCTGTATCTTCTGCTTATACCTGTTCTTCTTTTCTACGCTGTATTTCAATATGGTCCGATGTTCGGGCTGACTATTGCTTTTAAAAACTATACGCCGGCCCGCGGTTTTATGCACAGTCCGTGGGTAGGACTTAAACATTTTAAAAACTTTTTTTCTGATTATTATTTTGCGCGTATCCTGACAAATACGATCCGCATCAGTGTATTGACGCTGATTTTTTCTTTCCCGGCACCTATCATCCTTGCTCTGCTTATCAGTGAGCTGAAAGGTAAACGTTTTGCGCGTACTGTACAAACTATAACGTATCTTCCGCATTTTATTTCTGTTGTCGTTATCTGTGGTATTATCGTTCAGCTGACAGGAAGTTCAGGAGCTATCACAAAGTTCCTCGGCCATTTCGGTTTTCCACAGGCGACAATGCTGAACAATCCTCATCTGTTTCTGCCTATCTACATCATATCAGGTATCTGGCAGACAATAGGATGGAACTCAATTATTTATCTTTCGGCTCTTACGGCAATCGATGAGGAATTATATGAAGCGGCGACAATTGATGGAGCCGGCAGATTCCGGCAGCTTATCAGTATTACACTGCCCTGTCTTTCGGGGACCATTGTCATCATGCTTATCCTTGCGGTAGGGAAAATGTTCAATGTCGGCTATGAAAAGATCCTCCTTTTGTACAATCCGCTTACCTATGAAGTCGGCGAGGTCATATCGACATATGTATACCGGAAAGGTCTTCTTGAGTTTAACTGGAGCTACAGTGCGGCTGTAGGACTGTTCAATTCCATTGTCAGCTTTGTACTGGTGTACTGCACAAACAAGCTGTCCAAGAAAATAAGCGGCAGCAGTCTCTGGTGATGGGAGGCAGATAATCATGATAAAAACAACACCTGGTGAAAAAATATTTAATGTATTCAATGTGCTTGTGCTTACAGCTCTTGCACTTGTAATTCTTGTTCCGCTTTTAAATGTCCTCTTTGCTTCGTTCAGCGATCCGGTTCTGGTGATGAAACACGAAGGTCTGATGCTTCATCCATATGGTTTTACAGGAGCAGCCTATAAAGCCGTTGCAAAGGATCCGAATATTCTTACCGGATACCGAAATACTCTGTTTGTTGTTGTCGTCGGTACTTCGCTGAATATTCTTCTGACCGTTATCGGTGCGTATGTACTTTCAAGAAAGAATGTACTTTGGAATCCGCTGATTACGATGCTCATCGTATTTACGATGTATTTCCAGGGCGGAACGATTCCGTTTTATCTTACGGTCCGTGCTGTAGGACTCGACGGCAGCATCTGGTCACTCATCATTCCTACAGCCATGAATACCTTCAATCTGATTGTTATGCGTACGGCTATGGCATCGGTTCCTGACAGCCTCAGTGAATCGGCGATGATAGACGGCGCAAGCCATACACGTATTTTGTTCAGCATTATGGTACCGCTGTGTCAGGCTACTATTGCAGTTATTGTCCTGTATTATGCGGTAACCAACTGGAATGCATGGTTCAATGCAATGATATTTCTCCGTGACAAAAAACTGTATCCTCTCCAGCTGATCCTGCGAGAAATATTGATTCAGGATGATACTACGATGATGACAGCCGGTGCAGAGGGTGATCTTGGCATGATTTCCGAGACAATAAAATATGCGACGATAGTTGTTGCTACAGCACCTATTCTGTGCATCTATCCGCTGCTTCAGCGCTACTTTGTAAAAGGCGTAATGATTGGTGCCGTAAAAGGCTGAGCTGCGGAAACCGTGATACAAGGAGAAAAACGATGAAAGTAACCTATGAAGAAATGTACAGCGAGTTTGTCCGTGTCCTTAAAAAATATGGCCTTGATGAAAAAAAAGCTGCTCTTTCCGCAAAACTGTTTGCTGATGCATCTCTGGACGGCGTGTATACACACGGGCTTAACCGTTTTCCCAAATTTATAAAAAGTGTCCAGAACAGCAGCGTATGTATCGGAAACGAACCGGTCCTTGTTTCTGCATTTGGCAGTATAGAACGGTGGAATGGCCAGAAGGGCCCGGGAAATCTGAACGCATACGCATGTATGCAGCGCTCTATTGCACTTGCAAAAAAATACGGCAGCGGCTGCGTTGCACTTTCAAATACAAATCACTGGATGCGACCAGGCGCATACGGCCTTATGGCTGCGGAAGCAGACTGCATCGGCATATTGTGGACAAATACGGTGCCGAATATGCCGCCGTGGGGTGGAAAAGACGCAAAGCTTGGCAATAATCCGCTTGTGGTGTGCATTCCCCACGGAGATGTTCCGGTGCTGCTTGATGTTGCAATGTCCATGTACAGTTACGGCAAACTGGAACTGTATCAGCGGCAGGGAAGACAGCTGCCGGTAGACGGTGGCTTTGATAAGGACGGAAATGCGACACGTGATCCTGGCAAAATTCTTGAAACACATCAGGTGTTCCCCATCGGCTATTGGAAAGGTTCCGGGCTTTCGCTTGTCTTGGATCTTATAGCTGCAGTACTCTCAGGTGGCAATACGAGCTGCCGGGTCGGAAAACTGCCAGCCGAAACAGAACTGTCGCAGGTATTTATAACGTATGACCTTGCACAGTTTCCTGACCGCAAAGAGATAGACAGTAAGATTGATGAGACGCTCAAGGACCTTAAGGCTTCAATGCCGCAGAATAACGAACAGCCCGTCCGGTTCCCTGGAGAAGGACTTGTCAGCGTCCGTGAAGAAAACCGGAAGAACGGCATTCCTGTTGATGAAGGAATCTGGGCTTCCGTAAAAGCAATGTAAAAGGCAGGCAGCAGAGTATGTTGATTCCCGGACTTGTTTCAGTAACATTCCGCACAAAAACTGCAGACGAGATTATCAGTCTGTGCCATGCTGCGCATCTGCAGGCTGTGGAGTGGGGAGAGAATTCCCATGTATTTGCAGGCAATGTACAGCTCAGCAGGGAAATCGCTCAAAAGACAGCAGATGCCGGTCTTGCGGTGGAAGCATACGGTTCCTATTACAAGCTTGGTCAGGGAATGGATTTTATACCGGTACTGGAAAGTGCGTCGGCTTTGCAGGCACCGCTGATACGGATATGGGCAGGTACTAAACCGTCTGCGGAAGTCGATGACAGTCTTTTGAAAAGCCTTGCATCGGAAGCATCGGAAATTTCTGCCCGTGCAGCTGATAAAGGGATAAAAGTTGTTCTTGAATGGCACAAAAACTCTCTGACTGATACAAATGCTTCTGCAAAGCACTTTCTTGAAGCAGCGGACAGTCCCAATCTGTACTGCCTGTGGCAGCCGACTGCTGCACTGACTGAACAGGAAAAATATGATGGTCTTGCCTGGCTTGCAGGCCGGGAATGTACCCGGTTTGGACAGCGTCTTGCGAATATCCATGTCTATTACTGGAAAAACGGCGTGCGGGCTCCTTTACAGGACGGAATCCCGTACTGGAAGAACTATCTGTCCGCTTTAAAAGAACATGCTGAAACACGGTATATGATGCTTGAGTTTGTTATGGGTGATACTGATGAACAGTTTATGAAAGATGCCGGCATTCTGCTGCAGCTGTGCAAAGGAGAAAATGAAAATGACTGATATGTCTGTAAAAAAACTCGGAATGATTAATCCGTTTGTAATAGCGTCTTCACCTGCCACTCAGGGAGCACGCAATTTGCTGAAAAGCGCATCAGTACGCCCCGGCGCGCTGGTACTGCGCAATTTTGGACACGGAGCAGGCGGCGGTTCATTCATCTGGCCGTCTGCAGATGCAATGTATAAAGGCAGCGCTTTTCACAGCCATGCCGTAGGAACACAGATACAGGATACCATTTCAACGCTGGAACAGTACTGCGGGGAAGTAAAAGAAATAAAGAAAGAAATGGACAGTGATATAAAGCTGTGGGTATCAGTCGGACATTACAGCGACATCGTCAAAGGCGGTGACTGGGAAAAGAACTGGATTACTCAGGCCAAAGAACTTCGCAGTGCAGGTGCAGATGCACTTGAACTGCATTTTAATACACCAGGCGTAGCCGTGGCAAAAGACCGCAGTTTTAATTATTACGAACTGGTTGCCCGCTGTACAAAGATGATAAAAGAAGCCGTACCCGGTATGCCGGTTATGGTAAAGCTTGCCATAGAAGCCTGTGATCCGCTTACTGCAATCCGCCGTGCTGTTGCTTCCGGTGCAGATGCGGTAGGACCTACAGCACGCTGGAAGGGTTTTTATTTTGATCTTGACTGGAAACGTACCCAGGCACGGCCAGGTTCAGGATACGGCGGAACACAGGCTACTCCGATTGTCTGCTATACAGTTGCCGAAGCACGGTCAAAAGGAATAGTGACTCCGATGTATGCCGGCGGCGGTGTATTTTCCTATACACAGGCTTTGCAGATACTTATGGCAGGCAGCAACTGTGTTCAGATTGGAGCACTGGCCTGTTCCGGCGGTACAGGCGCTGTAGAAAACCTGATGCGCCAGACAGAAGCCTGGATGGATAACAACGGATACAACAGTGTCGATGATCTGTGCGGGGACGCTCTTAAACTGTTCAATATGAGCAAGGAAGTCAGCGATTACCGGACGCAGAAACTGGGCAGCGCATATAAAACTGCAAAACCGGATGTGGCAAAATGTATCGGCTGCGGACGCTGTGCAGATGTCTGCTGGCATGACAGCATTCATATTGAAAACAGAAAAGCGGTAAAAAAAGATACCTGTATCGGCTGCGGATACTGTTTTCAGGTATGTCCGGTTGGTGCTCTTAAAGTGGATGCAGGCTCTATTCTCAAAACTGCCTATGAAGAGAAGTGCTGAAGATGGTACGTATCGTTTTGGCCGGAATCGGCGGATATGGAGACAACTATATTGCAGAGCTTCTTGAAAACTGTCCGGAAAATGTGGAACTGACAGGTATCTGCGATCCGTTTGCTGCTGCTTCACCAAGATTCAGCTGTATAAATGAAAAACAGATTCCTGTATATGCATCGCTTGATGAATATTTCAACAGTCCGCGGGAAAAAGGC
>Ga0070399_1002645_pt1 | contig 16884 bp, 17 predicted proteins | sample BioMet4_FD_61217 | JGI IMG/M metagenome (GOLD analysis project Ga0070399, IMG submission 61217) | Microbial communities from bioreactor (seeded with sewage sludge) at LBNL, California, USA - Biofuel metagenome 4 (version 1) | ecosystem: Engineered > Bioreactor > Anaerobic > Unclassified ... | reverse complement strand
TCATAAAATATTTCCAAACCTATTGCAGCAAAATTTTACAGCAGAAGAGATCAACCATAAGTGGTGCACTGATTTTACGTATTTATTTCTTAGCAATGGCAGCAAGCGGTATAACTGTACAATTATTGACCTTCATGATTGCAGCGTAGTTGCAATCATCACTGACAAAAAGATCACCAGTGAATGGGCAATTCGAACCTTGTAAAAGGCTATACAATCGCAGAAGCCAAAATGTCAGCAAACTCTGCTGCATAGTGATCAAGGTAGGCAGTACACATCTCAGGAGTTCATTGATTTCTGTGCAACGCAGGGAATCCAGCAGAGCATGAGTAAGGCTGGCTTCCCATACGATAACGCCCAAATGGAACGTTATTATAATATCTTGAAAAATGGGCTTATAGAATTGCATTGCTACCATATAGATGAAGAGCTCACAAGTTCCATTGAAGAATTTGCCTATGGTTGGTACAACCACGGCAGGCCACATTCATATAATGATTATCGAACATCTTATGAAGCTCGATAGCATTCTTAAAATTGTAGGTTGTACTGTTACAAAAAGACTTGACCAGAACAAACACCGGTTTCCACCTGGTCGGATCGTTGATTTCCATTATTCCAAAATGCTGGTTTTCAGTCGCCGGACAGGTGGTGTTCTAGAACCCGGTATATTCAAGTTAATATTCTGATAAAGCCACCCGTTACGATGCATAGAGCCACATGTTGTCAGTTTTATGTATGCGCTAGAAAGCCTTTTTCTGTAGCTGTACAATGAACATGTGAAATGACCACATGTTCATTGAAAGGGAGTATTTCTCGTGTCAAACGAAAAAGAGATCTTGACATGCGTTGGTAAAGGTTCTATTGGAATGGGAACAGAGCATGGGGCATATGTGGCAGATGCGCTAAAATGTTTTTCTGAAATTATAATAGACATATTAGAGGATGGGAGAACAATTAAGCAGGCTGGGGCTGTGCACGAAGCTTCATTGAGTAAAATCATGATACATAGAGTCCCTTGACTATTTTAAAAGGGATCTATCAAAGTACAATTCAAGGGTAATTGGTACAGATGAATGGGGACTTTACGAGAGGGGGAAGTCGGGCAAATATTGCTTGATGTATGAAATGAAAAAGGCATTAATTACAGGAATCACAGGTCAGGATGGATCGTATTTAGCAGAGCTTTTATTGGATAAGGGGTATGAGGTGCATGGGATTATTCGCCGCCACAGCACAATTTGTACGCAGCGGATCGATCATCTTTATGATGATGCGTCTTTGAAGGACCGTTTTTTTTTACATTATGGAGATCTTACGGATTCCTGCAATCTGACATCGTTGATTCAGAAAATCCAGCCGGGCGAGGTGTATAATCTGGGAGCGCAGTCGCATGTGGCTGTTTCATTTGAAGTGCCGGAGTATACGGCGGAGACTACGGGTGTGGGAACGATTCGTTTATTGGATGCCATTTATCAGAGCGGTGTGAAATGCAAGTTTTATCAGGCATCAACTTCAGAGCTTTTTGGTGGTTTGCCTGGAACGGCTCCACAGAGTGAAAAAACGCCGTTTTATCCGAAAAGCCCGTATGGTGCGGCAAAGCTTTATTCCTATTGGATTACGGTGAATTATCGTGAGTCTTATGGTTTGTTTGCCTGTAATGGGATCCTTTTCAATCATGAATCCCCGCGTCGCGGCGAAACCTTTGTTACGCGCAAGGTTACGATTGCTTTGGCTAAGATTCTGGCCGGGAAGCAGCAGAAGCTTTCGCTTGGAAATCTGAACGCGAAGCGTGACTGGGGTTTTGCGGGGGACTATGTGGAGGGTATGTGGCGCATCATGCAGCAGGACAAGCCGGGAGACTATGTGCTTGCTACCAATGAGACGCATACGGTACGTGAGTTCGTTGAGGTGGCGTTTGCTGAGGCTGGGATTGAGCTTGAGTGGAAGGGCAGTGGGATTGATGAAAAGGCCTATGATCGTAAAGATGGTCGTCTGCTGGTAGATATCAATCCACGGTATTTCCGGCCAGCAGAAGTAGAACTTCTCTGGGGTGATGCTTCCAAGGCGGAAAAGGAACTTGGCTGGGAGCGCAAGGTCGATTTCAAGGGATTAGTATCTATGATGGTGCGGGCAGATATGGAAGAGTTCGCTAAGTGAAAATATTGAAGGTGGCAGTTTAATGGAGAAGGATGCAAAGATTTATGTGGCCGGACATCGTGGCATGGTCGGTTCAGCAATTGTAAGAGCTTTAAAAAAACAAGAATATACAAATATCCTGATGCGGACATCTAAAGAGCTGGATCTGCGCCGGCAGGAGCAGGTGGAGTTTTTTTTCGCGGCGGAGAAGCCGGATTATGTATTCCTGGCAGCAGCCAAGGTTGGGGGCATTATGGCTAACAGTGAGCATCCAGCAGATTTTATGTATGATAATATGATTCTTGAGATGAATGTAATCCATGCGGCTTTTCAGAATAAGGTGAGGAAGCTCATGTTTTTGGGAAGTTCCTGCATTTACCCGCGGCTTGCTCCGCAGCCGATGCCGGAGAGATGTTTGTTGACCAGTGCTTTGGAGCAGACGAATGAGGCCTATGCGCTGGCCAAGATATCTGGCCTAAAGTATTGCGAGTATTTGAATCGCCAGTGCGGAACGGATTATATTTCTGTGATGCCGACAAATCTTTATGGGCCGAATGATAACTATCATCCGTTGCATTCGCATGTGCTGCCGGCCTTGATTCGGCGATTCCATGAGGCGAAGAAACAAAATCTGCCGGAGGTGGTCATCTGGGGAACTGGGCGGCCGCTTCGGGAATTCCTTTATGTGGATGATCTGGCGGATGCGTGCGTGTATTTGATGAATACATATTTCGGGAATGAGACAGTCAATCTGGGGACGGGCAAAGAGCTTACCATTGCGGCGTTGGCTGAGCTGGTTAAAAAGGTGGTTGGTTATATGGGAAAAGTCCGTTATGATGCGACGAAGCCGGATGGTACACCGCGGAAACTGCTGGATGTAAGCAAGCTGGAGGGCTTGGGTTGGCATTATAAGACAGAGTTGGAGGAGGGAATCCAGCTTACATATGCGGATTTCCTGCAGCATGATATGCGGGCAGAACGGTAAAATATGGAGACTCTGGGCAATGTGCTCAGAGTCTTTTTATCATTGAATATGATATAATATGGAGAGTTACTGCGTGTGCAGTTTCATAGGAGGATGGAGATATGAAGATTGTTATTTTGGCAGGCGGTGGGGGAACGCGCTTGTTTCCTTTGTCACGGAAGTGCCGGCCTAAGCAGTTTCTGGCTTTGCAAGAGGATGAATCGCTTTTGGCGGGGACAGTGAAGCGATTTTTGGGGATTGCGTCGCCAAAGGATATTATTCTGGTTACAGGGAAGGATTATTTTCATCATGTGAAAAGCGAGCTGGCGGCAACAGGGGCTTCTGCGGCGCATATTGTACTGGAGCCTGAGTCGCGGAATACAGCTCCGGCCATTGCGCTGGCGGCCCAATATGCAGTAGATGTACTGGGAGTGCCAGAAGATGAAGTTTTGTTTATATCACCATCGGATCATCTGATCCGGCCGGTTGCTTTATTTGAGCGGGCGGTTCAGCAGGCGATGGCTGTAGCCAGCTGTGGGCGGATGGTGCTGTTTGGTATTCACCCTTCAAGACCGGAGACCGGGTTTGGCTATATTGAGGCAGGTTTGGCAGAAGGGGGGGGGGTTTCAATCCGGGCCTTCAAGGAAAAACCGGATGAGGCTACCGCCAGGCGCTATGTGGCCAGTGGAAATCATTATTGGAATGCAGGGATGTTTTCTTTTACCATCGGAGCGTATCGCGGAGAATTGCAGCAGTATGCACCGGAGATTGCTGCGGGGATGGAGCAGGGATTTGCGGAGATGGAGCGCAGTTTTGTAAATCTGCCGAATATTTCCATTGACTATGCTATTGCGGAAAAATCACAAAAGTGCATGGTGCTGCCGCTACAGGTGGAATGGAATGATGTGGGCTCATGGGATGCAATCTATGATGTGCTTCCCAAGGATGCCGCTGGGAATGCGCTGCAGGGCGATTGTGTTCCGCTGGACTGCCAGGACAGTCTGCTCCTGGGGCGCAGTCGATTGATTGCTGGAATCGGTTTGCGGGATATCATGGTTGTGGAGACGGATGATGTGATTCTGGTCGCGCAAAAGGGCGAGTCACAGAAAGTCAAGGAACTTGTCGATACGCTGAAGAATCAGGGGCGCAAGGAAGCGGAGCAACATACGACAATGTATTATCCATGGGGGAATGCGTCCCTGCTGGGCGAAGGCAAGGGGTATCGCATGCGGAAACTGGTGGTGGAGGCGGGCAGAGAGCTTTCAACTCGCCGACATTATCACCGCAGCGTACATTGGGTTGTGACTGGGGGAACGGCTGAAGTGGCTGTGGGAGCAAAAACGCAGATGGTGCTATCCAATGAGTCTATTTTTATACCGATGACGACGTTTTATCGCTTACGTAATCCTGGCAAGGTGGAGCTGGTTATTATCGAGGTGCAGAATGGGCAATATCTAGGTGAAGACGATGTGGAATTTGCGGAGTGATTTGTTTGTTAGGGAGTTGCTATAAAATCAGCTATACTACAACCCAGAAAAGCAGTGGAAGATGACAAGCGGTTCAATCGCTATATGGCAAAACTGCAGGATAAACTATCAGATGAAGCAGAACAGGAAGCAAAGAAAAGTGCCCTGAACCAGAACTGCAGACGGTCCAGGAACATAAGCGGAAAAAGCAGACCGGGCAGCGCAGGGAAATGCTTGAGAACCTGCCGCATGAGAAGAAGTTATTCACTCTTTCCCAAGAGGAACATAGCTGCAAGCGCTGTGGTACGGAACTCGTATCCATGGGTGAACAACTCATCCGTATGGAAGTGTAATTTATTCCAGCAGAAGTTAAGGTCACCGACATCTCTCAGGAAACCTTTGAATGCCGTGCCTTTCGGAAGGAACAACATTTTTCCATTGAAAAGCCTGTCCTGCCTAAACCTGTTCTGGCATATTCCATGGCTTCGGCATCCAGTATTGCTCATATCCTGCTGCAGAAATACTTTTACGCAGTACCGCTCGCCCGGCAGGAAAAGGAATGGCTGACCCTTGGCGTGAACCTGAGCCGTGGCACCATGGCCAATTGGGTCATTCTTGCAGCGAAAAAACCGCTTTTGCAGGCTTTTTGTTCATGGATCGAAACGCAGAAAAGTAATGTGCTACCAAAATCCAAGCTCTGACAGGCAATGAACTACGCTGCTGCAAATCGTAAGGGCTTGGAAGCCTACCTGCAGAATGGCCGCTGCAATATCTCCAAAAATTTAGCTGAAGGAAGCATCTGCCCCTTTACCATTGGACGGAAGGACTGGCTTTTCAGTGGCAGTCACAAGGGAGCCACTGCCAGCGAAGCAATATACAGCCTTATGGAGACCTGCAAGGCAAATGAAATCAATCCATATAAATATCTGATCTATATGTTAAAGCATTTGTCGAATGAACCCTTCTAACGCCAGCCAGAGATGTTGCAGAAATATCTGCACTGGAGATTATAAATCACTGCAAATAAAATATAGAGCGCAGCCCATATTTGTACCCTTGAGTATACAATATGGGCTACGCTTTTTTAATACACGATGCTATTAGGCAGTTACACCAGAGAAGTAAATGGGCTTCTCTGGTTTTGTTATTAAAGAGTCATCTTTTTCAACAGTTGCTGTTCATTGGTCTGTTTGGTGCTCTTTTGTTCGGTCTGCATCGCTGTATAGCTTTGCGGGGAAATGGTGGTGTCATAGGCCCGGCCAAAGGCCTTCATGGATTCAGCCTCTTCCTTGGTCTGGGGCTGCTTCTCATTGGCATTTTGTACCTGAGAGGTATTATTTGCGTTGGCAGTACTGGAGGAGTTCTTCAGTTCATCTATCTGTTTTTGCAGGGTCTCCCGCTGCTTCGTGAGCTGATTGACCTCCGTCGAGTGGTTCATATTATCATTGGAGGAGGAGAGCTGGGAAAGCTGTTTATCGATGGTGGCAATTTCCTGCTCTATCTGGTTGGCACTGGTACTGGCCACTTCCTTTGAGGCTGTGCTGATATTGCTCATGCCCGAGGCCGAGCTGTTGAATGATACCTGCATGAGAGAACACTCCTTTCAAATAATGCTATGTTTTCCATTCCCTGGAATCTTTATTGATACAGATATTCTATTACTTATATTATACCCTTTTGTCAAAAAAAATAAAAGAAAAATTACAATATTATAATTTTATTTCCATAGCTTCCAGGGAGCTTGGTTTGTTGCCCAAAGAGCTTCAAGGGCACTTTTATCCCGTTGAGTATCCATGCATTGCCAGAAGCCAGTATGCTTATAAGCCTGTAAATGCCCATCGCGTGCAATGGCTTCGAGAGGTTCTTTTTCAAATACGGCTGTTTCGTCATCATTGATGTAGTTGAATACATCTGGCTGCACTACCATGAAGCCGCCATTGATCCAGCCGCCATCTTCCTTGGCCTTTTCAACAAAACGGGTTACGCTGCTATTATGATGATCAATGTCAAGTACTCCGAAGCGTCCGCCAGGCTGGATAGCTGTCATGGTTACCAGGGCTTTTTTGTTTTTCTGATGGAAGTTTACCAGTTCGGTGATATTTACATCGCTTACGCCATCGCCGTAGGTGAGCAGAAAGGGTTCATTACCGATGTATTTTTGGATGCGTTTGATGCGGGCACCTGTCTGAGCATTGAGGCCGGTATCTACCAGCGTGACCTTCCAGGGTTCCGATACGTTGTTATGGATGGTCATGCGGTTGTTTTCAGTAAAGTCAAAGGTGACATCTGAAGTGTGGAGGTAGTAGTCCGCAAAGTATTCTTTGATCATATATCCCTTGTAGCCCAGGCAGATCACAAACTCGTTGAAGCCGTAGTGGGAATAGATTTTCATGATATGCCAGAGAATGGGATTGCCGCCGATTTCAATCATGGGCTTTGGCCGCAGGTGGGATTCCTCGCTGATGCGGGTACCAAGACCGCCGGCTAGAATTACAACTTTCATAGATAAAGGCTCCTTTTCCGTTTAGTCTACCCTATTATTTCGTGCTGCAGGGTGAATTTCCTGCCAACTATGGGCAGAAAAGCAGGAAATCCTGTGCGTGAGTGGAAATATAAAAGGTGAAGATTTGAGAATGGGCGGGGAACGATGTTAATGGAGAAGAATAGCGAGAAGTGGCTGGACCTGGCGGATGGATTTTTCCGTCAGGGAGATTTTCAGGCGATGCGGGCTTGTGCCAGGGAGATGCTGGAGCAGCTGCCGGAGGATTTGGAGGGGCGGGCCTTGCTGGCTCAGGCATCTTTTTATCTGGGGGACGAGGAATCGGCCCAGGTGTTTGTGCAGGGATTGCAAAATAATGAGGAACCAGTGAATCTGCGGTCCTTGCTGGTAGCAGGAGAGCTCTATGGAGCGGATTTTCTGCTGCCTCAGGAGATGGCTGTGCTGGAACGGCTGGCGGGATTGGCGGAGGAGCAGTCGGCCGAGGGTCTGCGCCGGAGTGATGTGATGGTCTGGATCCGGGCGCTGTGTCTGCTGGCGGATGCCTATCAGCTGGCAGGACTGCCGGAAAAGGCTCGCGATACCATGTTTGAGCTGAGCCGACTGTCGGCAGAACCGCTGCAGAAGGCGGATTTCTACAGTAAGGGGCTGTTCCTTGCCAATTACCGCCCTATGCCGGCGGATCGGTCTCAGGCACTGCATCGGGGGTACAATGCTTTTTTCCGGGCCAAGGTGACCTTTCCCCATGAACCGGCGCGGGAGAAGCGGCATTTGCGCATCGGTTATATTTCGCCGGATTTCCGGCTGCATGCGGTGGTGTATTTTCTCATTCCCTTTTTGCGGGATTACAATAAAAAGGAGTTTGAGGTCTTTGTCTATCAGCGGGGAAGGAGCGATGGGGTGACCCAGCGGCTGAAGCGTTTTGCAGCCTGCTGGCGGGATGTCTCGGAGCTGCCTCCCCAGGAAGCGGCCCGGCAGATTTATGATGACAAAATCGATATCCTGGTGGACTTTTCCGGGCATACCCAGGATTCCTGCCTGCCGGTGCTGGCCAGCCGGCCGGCGACAGTGCAGGTGTCAGGCATCGGCTATATGAATACCACGGGGCTCCGGGAGGTGGATTACTTCCTGTCGGATGTGCACTGTCAGCCGGTGGAGGAGCCGGCCCGGGGTTTTACGGAACGGGTGCTGCGGCTGCCCCGTAGCCATCTCTGCTATCTGCCGGAGGTGATCCGGCCGCTGCCGGAGGCCGGACTGGAGGCACCCTGCCGGAAAAATGGCCGGGTGACCTTTGGCTGCTTCAATAATTTTTCCAAGATATCCCGGGAAACTCTGCTTCTCTGGCGGGCTATCCTGGAGCAGGTGCCCACGGCGCGGCTGGTGCTGAAGTCCAAGACCTGCAGCATTCCCGCGGGGCGGAAGTTTATCCGGGAGCGGCTGGCGGAGCTGAGCATCGACGCCTCCCGGGTGGAGCTGCGGCCCTACAGTCCGGATTATCTGGAGCAGTACCGGGATATCGATATCGCGCTGGATACGATGCCCTATAATGGCGGGCTTACCACCTGCGAGGCCCTTTATATGGGGGTGCCGGTGGTGTCGCTGCGGGGACGCAGCCATGGCACCCGGTTCGGGGCGAGCCTGCTGGAAAATGCGGGGGTGCCGGAGCTGGTGGCGGAGAGCGAGATGGAGTACGTGAAGAAGGCGGTGCAGCTGGCATCCTCGCCGGATATCCTGCAGCAGTTCCACGGGGGACTGCGGGATGAGCTGCGGCGGTCGCCGCTGATGGACGGGCGGCGGTACATGAAGGATGTGGAAACGGCCTATTGGCAGATATGGCGGGCAGCTGTGCAGAAATAATTATTATTATATTGTTATTTGCGGAATTCAGAGTTATACTGGCAGTAAGAGGAGTCTTTAGAAAGGAAGCGTTATTATCATGGATATGGATATGAGCATTGCGGCATTGTCGGTGGGGATGCATGCCCAGCAGACGATGCAGGATATGGGAACCTCGGTGCTGAAGATGGCTATGAACGCGGAGACGGAGGGCGTGCAGGAGCTTTTGGGCGGTGTGACCGGCAGCCTGGATCCCAATGTGGGGGCGAACCTGGATATACAGGCCTGAGGCTTTTGGTGATACCAGTTTTTTTCGGGCTGGCGGAAGGTTTGTATTGTTGTAAAATTCAATGATTTTCAAAATAGTAGAAATTTTTTCTTGCTTTTTTGCAGGAAGACAACTATACTAGATATCAAGGATGTCTCTTTGTCTGGACTTTGTAGGAGATTCGCGCAAGCAGATTGGGATGTTCAAACTCAAAAGGTGAGGGGATTTTTTCATGGCTTTCGAAGACAAAACGTTAGTATGCAAGGACTGTGGTAAGGATTTTATCTTTAGTGCAGGCGAACAGGAATTTTATGCAGAGAAGGGTTTCGAAAATGAGCCTGTACGCTGCCGCGATTGCCGCGACAAGCGCCGCCGTGGACGTGAAGGCGGAGAGAAAGAGCCGCGCCAGATGTACAAGGTAATCTGCGCAGAGTGCGGCAAAGAGACTGAGGTTCCGTTCGAACCGAAAAATGATCGCCCGGTATATTGCCGCGATTGTTTCAACGCAAGAAGAGGCTGATATTTGGATCGTTCATGAGACGCTGACTGCGGATTTTCTATTGAAAATATCTGAGGATGGCGTTATAATACAAATGTCTACTGGCAATGAAGCTCGGAGAATAATCCGGGCTTCATTTATATTTCATTGTGTAGGAGGAGACCTATGTCAAAAAAGTTTTTAGTATTGTGCATGGCCGGCCTGCTGGCAGTCATGGCCTTGGCAGCCGGCTGCGGCGGTTCCCAGAAGGATGCTGCATCCAGCGGAGAAAAGGTGCTGAAGGTAGGAACTACAGCGGATTTTGCTCCCTTTGAATTCCAGGATGCGGATGGCAAGGAGTATCAGGGCTTTGATATGGACCTGATCCGGGCATTGGGCAAGGAAATGGGCTATAAGGTAGAGATCCAGAATCTGAACTTTGATGGTCTGATCCCGTCGCTGGAGACGGGCAACGTGGATGTGGTGGTTTCCGGCATGTCCATCAACGATGAGCGCAAGGCCAAGGTGCTTTTTTCGGAACCCTATTACAAATCCGGCCTGACCATCGTGGTCAAGAAGGATAATACGTCGATCAACGCCTTCAAGGATCTGGCGGGCAAAAAGGTGGCTGTGCAGATCGGCACCACCAGCGCCGCTGAGGTCCGCAAGCTGAAAAATGTAGAGGTCAAGGAGTTCAACAGCTCCGCGGATACCTTTATGGAGCTGAAGGCTGGCGGTGTGGATGCAGTGGTCAATGACCGTCCGGTCAATGATTATTACATTGTAAAGAGCGGCGAGACAGGTGTCCGCTCCCTAGATGAGCTGCTGTCCTCTGAGGATTATGGCATTGCCCTGAACAAGAAGGATGCGGAACTGCAGAAGAAGATCGATGCGGCTCTGGAGAAGCTCAAGCAGAGCGGTGAGTATGACAAGATCTATGCAAAATGGTTCGGTGAGAAGAAGTAAATCGCCGGATCGCGGATTTGAGAAATTTTTATATTGATGGAGGGAATGGGTATGTCTAAAAAGATTTTAGTTTTCTGTCTGGCAGCAATGCTGTCGGTTATGGCTCTGGTAACGGGCTGCGGAGGCGCACAGAAGGATGCGGCCGGCAGCGGTGAAAAGGTACTGAAGGTAGGCACCAACGCAGATTTTGCTCCCTTTGAATTCCAGGATGCGGACGGCAAGGAATACCAGGGCTTTGATATGGACCTGATCCGGGCTATCGGCAAGGAGATGGGCTACAAGGTAGAGATCCAGAACATCAATTTCGATGGCCTGATCCCCGCTATGGAGTCTGGCAACATCGACCTGATCGCTTCGGGCATGACCATCAACGATGAGCGCAAGGCCAAGGTTCTTTTCTCGGAGCCTTATTATAAATCCGGTCTTACCATCATCGTGAAGAAGGATAATACCTCCATCAATACCTTCAAGGATCTGGAGGGCAAGAAAGTAGCTGTTCAGATCGGCACCACCAGTGCCAAGGAAGTCAAGAAGCTGGCCAATGTCCAGGTGAAGGAGTTCAACAGCTCCGCAGATACCTTTATGGAGCTGAAGGCTGGCGGCGTGGATGCAGTGGTCAACGACCGTCCGGTCAATGATTACTACATCATGAAGAGCGGCGAGAAGGGCGTGCGTGCCCTGGATGAACTGCTGACCTCCGAGGATTATGGCATGGCCATCAACAAGAACAATGCAGAGCTGCAGAAGAAGGTCAACGATGCGCTGACTGCCCTGAAGAAGAGCGGCGAGTACGACAAGATCTTCGCGAAGTGGTTCGGCGATAAGAAATAATAATGCATAAAAAAACACCAAATCCGATAGGAGGCGGTGTTTTTATTTTGCCTAAAACTAGCATTGACAAGGGATTATCCGTGAAATATAATAAGCATAGTGTGTATTTCGGTATGAATAAATATGAATAGGTAAGGTGGATTGTATGAGTTTCAATTGGGATTTGGTAATGAACTCCTTCCCGCTGCTTTTAACCGGAGCGGTGGTCACTGTGCAGATTACTGCGCTGTCAGTGGCTCTGGGTGTTATTATCGGTTTATTCGTAGGTGTGGCACGGATCTGCCATGTGGCGCCGCTGCGCATCCTGGCTGCTGTCTATGTGGATTTTTTGCGGGGCACACCGCTTTTGGTGCAGATATTCCTGATCTATTTCGCGCTGCCGGTGATTACGGGACAGCGGGTGGATCCCTTCTTTGCGGCTATCGCTTCCTGCGGCATCAACAGCGGTGCCTATGTGGCGGAGATCTTCCGGGCGGGTATCCAGTCCATTGATGCCGGACAGATGGAAGCCGGCCGTTCCCTGGGCATGACCTGGATGCAGACCATGCGGTACATCATTGTTCCCCAGGCCTTCAAGCGGGTGATACCGCCCCTGGGCAACGAGTTCATCGCCCTGCTGAAGGATTCCTCCCTGGTATCGGTCATCGGCTTTGAGGAGCTCACCCGCCGCGGGCAGCTCATCATTGCCCGCACCTATGGCTCGCTGGAAATCTGGATCAGCGTCGCCATCATTTATCTGGCCATGACATTGACGATTTCCCGGTTCGTGGCATATCTGGAACGGAGGTATAAGGTCGATGATAGACATTAAGGGCCTGCACAAGGCATTCGGCAAAAATGAGGTATTGAAGGGCATCGACCTTCATATCGCAGAAAAAGAAGTGGTGGTCATCATTGGACCCAGCGGCTCGGGCAAGAGTACCCTGCTGCGCTGCATGAATTATCTGGAGGAGCCTACAGCGGGAGATATCTCCGTGGATGGTATCCATCTCAACAGCGAGTCCAATATCAATAAGGTGCGGGAAGAGGTTGGCATGGTATTTCAGCGGTTCAATCTTTTTCCCCATATGACCGTGCTGGAAAACATCGCGCTGGCCCCTGTGAAGGTGCGCCATGTATCCCGCACAGAGGCGCTGGAGACGGCTAATAGCCTGCTGGACCGGGTCGGCCTGGCGGACAAGGCCCAGGCCTATCCGGAACAGCTTTCCGGTGGGCAGCAGCAGCGGGTGGCCATAGCCCGGGCCCTGGCGATGAAGCCGAAGGTGATGCTCTTTGATGAACCCACCTCAGCGTTGGATCCGGAAATGGTCAACGAGGTACTGGATGTCATGAAAGCCCTGGCCAAGGAGGGCATGACCATGGTGGTTGTCACCCATGAGATGGGCTTTGCCCGCGAGGTGGGCGACCGGCTGCTCTTTGTGGATGAGGGACGTATCATCGAGCAGGGGGAACCGAAGGCCGTATTCGAGGATCCCCAGGAAGAGCGTACGAAGTCTTTCCTGTCCAAGGTGCTTTGATACAACAAGGCATAAATTTTCTATTACTGTAATAGGGAATGTATGCCTTGTTTTTCCTTGCCGAGCAGATGTTCATAATAAAAGAACATTTGCCGAAATTGAATAAAAATATAATTGACAACCTATACTAATTGAGATATAATGATACACATGGTTGATGAACAACCAGTTTATTTGTAGGAGGTTTCAAAATGGTTGGTAAAGTAAAATGGTTTAGCGCAGAAAAAGGTTATGGTTTTATTGAGAGAGAAGATGGCGGCGATGTATTCGTACATTTCTCAGCGATCCAGGACGAAGGATTCAAGACTTTGGCAGAAGGCCAGAGCGTAGAGTTCGAAATCGTTGAAGGTGCTCGCGGTCCCCAGGCTTCAAATGTCGTAAAAACGGCCTGATAAGATTAATGACAAGATGCGTACCCGGCTCATTCGTGAGCCGGGTTTTTAATATTTCCGGAGCAAATGCAAATAGCAAAAGTTCAGAAATCTTTTTGTTTTTCAAGAAGGGTTTTTTCCATATTTAGAGAATATATACACCATAGGATACAGGAAAGGGGATGTGTCATATGGCAGCATTCACTGTTAGAGGAAAAAACATAGAAATCACCCCGGCACTCAGGGACTATGTTGAGAAGAGAGTAGGAAAGGTAACAAAGTATTTCGATACGGTTGGCGAAATCACTGTACTTCTTACCGTTTCCAAAGGCAGACATATCGTAGAGGTGACGGTCCCGGTCCACGGCGTTCTGCTGCGTGGTGAGGAAGCAACAATGGATATGTATACCTCCATCGACCTGGTGGTTGAGAAGCTGGAGAGACAGATTCATAAGCATAAAACCAAGCTGGAAAAACGCTTCCGCGGCGGTGCCTTCAAGGCTGAGGCTCTTTCGGAGTCTCCCATTGGTACGAAGGCCGATGCGGATGAGGAATATCCGGTAGTGAAGACGAAGCGTTTCGCCGTAAAGCCCATGGATGTACAGGAGGCCATCATGCAGATGAACCTTTTGAACCATGACTTCTATGTATTCCGTGATGCTTCAACGGAAGAGGTCAATGTGGTTTATCGCCGTACCGATGGCAATTACGGGCTGATCGAGTCGGGATCCTGATGAACTGAATGATAGGGGAGCTGCCCTGGAATACGGGGCAGCTCTTTTTTTCGTTATTTTTTTGACTTATATCCCATAGTCTGATAAAATCGTAAGATGGGTTTAATAATATTCGTTTAGTAATTGACTTTTGAGGAGTGGTTTTGGTTGCTGGGTTTCATTAAGCGGTTCTTAGGGGACAATAATGATAAAGAGATAAAGCGCATGCAGGAAATCGTGGAGCAGATCAATGGCTATGAGGCGGATCTGCAGGGTCTTAGCGATTCTACGCTGGCCGGGAACACGGATAAGTTCAAGGAGCGTCTGGCCAATGGCGAGACCCTGGATGATATCCTGCCGGAGGCTTTCGCCGTGGTGCGCGAGGCTTCCCGCCGCGTGCTGGGCATGCGGCATTTCGATGTGCAGATGATCGGCGGTATCTGCCTGCATGAGGGAAAAATCGCTGAGATGCGTACCGGTGAAGGTAAGACCCTGGTGGCTACCCTGCCGGTATACCTGAATGCTTTGACAGGCAAGGGCGTGCATATGGTCACGGTCAACGATTACCTGGCCAAGCGCGATAGTGAATGGATGGGACGGCTCTACAATTTCCTGGGCCTGTCCGTAGGTCTTATCAAGCATGACCTGGATTTCCCCGAGCGGAAATTCGCCTATAGCTGCGATATCACCTTTGGTACGAACAATGAATACGGCTTTGATTATCTGCGTGATAACATGGTCATCTATGCGGATCAGATGGTGCAGCGGGATCTGAACTTTGCCATCGTGGATGAGGTGGACAGTATCCTCATCGATGAAGCCCGTACACCGCTGATCATTTCCGGTCCGGGATCCAAGTCCACGGATGCCTATGCCCGTATGGCCAAGGCAGTGGCCCCTCTGAAGGAAGAGGTGGACTACAAGCTGGATGAGAAGCAGAAGACGGTATCCCCGAACGAGGGGGCTGTGGCCAAGGTGGAGAAATTCCTCGGCATCAAGAACCTTTACGCGCCGGAGAATCTGGAGCTTTCTCATTGCTTCACCGCCGCACTGCGGGCCAAGGCCCTCATGAAGCGGGACCGGGACTATGTGGTACGGGATGGGGAAGTCATCATCGTCGATGAGTTCACCGGCCGCCTCATGGATGGACGCCGGTATTCCGACGGCCTGCATCAGGCCATTGAGGCCAAGGAGGGGGTACGCATCCAGCGTGAGTCCCAGACCCTGGCCACCATTACCTTCCAGAATTATTTCCGCATGTACGACAAGCTGGGCGGCATGACAGGTACGGCCAAGACCGAGGAGGATGAGTTCCTCAAGATCTACAAGCTGCCGGTCATTGTGGTTCCCACGAATAAGCCGGTCATCCGTGAGGATTTCCCGGATGTGATCTACAAGACGAAGCGGGCGAAATACAAGGCGGTTGCCAATGAAGTGGAGCGGGTCCATAAGACGGGCCAGCCGGTGCTCATCGGTACCACCTCCATTGTGCAGTCTGAGCAGCTCAGTGCTGTACTGAAGAAAAGGGGCATTGAGCATAATGTGCTGAATGCGAAGTTCCATGAGATGGAGGCCGAGATCATTGCCGGGGCTGGTCAGCCCAACGCGGTGACCATTGCCACGAACATGGCCGGCCGTGGTACGGATATTACTCTGGGTGAGGGCGTAAAGGAGCTGGGCGGTCTCTGCATCGTCGGCACCGAGCGCCATGAATCCCGCCGTATCGATAATCAGCTGCGCGGCCGTGCCGGCCGTCAGGGCGATCCGGGTTCCTCCCGTTTTTTCCTTTCCCTGGAGGATGATCTGCTGCGGCTTTTCGCTTCGGATAATATCGCTTCCATCATGGACAAGCTGGGCATGGGTGAGGATGATCCTATCGAGCATAAGCTCATCACCCGTTCCATCGAGCATGCCCAGAAGAAGGTGGAGGCCCGCAACTTCGATATCAGAAAGCACGTGCTGGAATATGATGATGTCATGAACCAGCAGCGTGAGGTCATCTACAGCCAGCGCCGCAAGGTGCTCACCGGTGACAATCTCCGCGACAGCATCATGGATATGATCCACGAGATCATCAAGTCGGAGATGGATCAGTACGCCAACGAGAAGCTGTATCCGGAGGAGTGGTCCCTGGCAGATCTCATCAAGGATGCCGAGGAGACCTATGCCCCCACAGGCAAGATGACGAAGGAAGCCCTGGAGGCGCTGAGCCGGGACGAGGTGGAGGAGACTCTGGTCAAGGCTGCCGAGGAGGGCTATCAGCAGCGTGAGCTCATGTTTGGCGAGGAGAATATGCGGGAGCTGGAAAAGGTGGTTATGCTCCGGGTGGTGGACAACCACTGGATGGAACATCTGGACCGCATGGATCTGCTGCGTGAGGGCATCGGCCTGCGGGCTTATGGCCAGCGCAACCCGATAGTAGAGTACAAGATCGAGGCCTTCGATATGTTCGAGGAAATGATTGCGGGTATCCAGACGGATATTGCGAAGCTCATGTACCGGGTACAGATCGTGAGCCAGGAGGAGCAGCAGCTGCAGGATCGTCTGCAGAATGCCAAGGCTTCCCATGGCGACGATGTGGACGCAGCCGAGGCAAAGAAAAAACCGGTAGTGAATGGCGAGACCATCGGCCGCAACGATCCCTGCCCCTGCGGCAGCGGCAAGAAGTACAAGAATTGCTGCGGACGCAATAAATAATAGTGAAGTTTTGTTTGGTACAATGAATAGGATGTGAAGAAATGCTGGAAGATTTGAAATCAGAAATAACGGCACTTAAGGTGAAGCTGGACGAAATGGGGAATTCACTTTGACGTCGCTCACAAAGAGGACAAAATAGCT
>Ga0070399_1002640_pt1 | contig 16906 bp, 19 predicted proteins | sample BioMet4_FD_61217 | JGI IMG/M metagenome (GOLD analysis project Ga0070399, IMG submission 61217) | Microbial communities from bioreactor (seeded with sewage sludge) at LBNL, California, USA - Biofuel metagenome 4 (version 1) | ecosystem: Engineered > Bioreactor > Anaerobic > Unclassified ... | reverse complement strand
CGTTTCGCCCAGCTCGATTTCCAGTCCGCCGCTGCGGAGGGCATCCGCCAGTCCGAAGGGAAAATCAAAGGGAACGACAAAACCGCCGACCCCCAGTTTCCGGGCCAGCCGGGGCAACAGCATGGCATAGTCCCGACGGCGTTCTTCCGGTTGGAAAAAGTCATCGCTGCACCAGACTTCCAGACCGGGGCGGCATTCTTTCCGTCCGCGGCCGAATTCCAGTTGCGAAAGCACCACGCCCCGAGGGCCGTTGGGGACGGCGAACCAGATAAAAGCGTCCGGGGCCATAAAGCCCGACGCGTAAAGCATATCGGCATTGGTCTCACTCACCGCTACCAGCAATTTCGCTTTCATAATCACTCCCATATTTCGCGCGGTAATATCAATGGTAACAATAATGCCTGCCCCGGACAAATCAATCTTTATCGCGGGGATTGCCCTCGATTCCCGCTGCCGCCGTTTTGGCCGCCGGCGGCGAATGAGGAAACTTATACAGCAACTAACCTGTTGGAGTTAGTGTCTTTACAATCCGGCTCTTGCAATCCGGCAATCCCGCAGTATTTTACGCATTACGCCGAAAAATCGGGATTTAAGATAGCAGCCGTTATGAAAATCTGTAACACGTTAGCGTTATCAATGTTCTTCTTTACTTTGGCGGTAGCGGGATTTTTCCCGAATATCCCGTTATTGCCCTGCAGTACGGAAGCCGCCTGGAGTTTTGCCTATCCCGATCAGCAGGAAGTCGTGATGCTTGACGACGGCGGCGAAATGGCCGGAATGCAGGTGAAGAAACCGCATATCGCCAAGGCCGATGGTCTGGACGGCTGGGGACTGATTGCCATCCATGCGGCGTTCCGGCCATCGATGCGGTCGCACCGTTCCGCCTTGACCGTTGCGGCGATGGCGTTGCCGGACCGGGTAATCTTTCGTTTATGACCGGACGCGGCGACGAGGGCGTCGCCGGGGCGTCTTTCTTTTCCCGCCTTGGCTGATTATTGTTTCCTATCATTTCTTCCCATTGTCATTTGGAATTCATATCCGGAAAAAGCATAGAGCCGGACAAAAATGGACAGGAGGAATGGCAAAGACAACAGAACGGGTTATGGGTTTGAAATCGCAATTGAACAACTTTTCGTGAATGTCCCAAAAAGGTTTTCCCCGACGCCGGGTGGCGCCCCGGAGACCCCAAAAATCAAGGAGAATTAGTGAGATGAAGAGCAAGATGATGCTGGCATTGGTTGCCGCCGGACTGCTGGGTTGCGGGATGACGGTCAAAGCGGAAGAAGCGGCCGCGACGACGACGACTGGAACGACGACGGCGACCGCCACGACCGAAACGGCCGCGACGACGGCGACCGCTCCGGCTGCGTTGTCCAAGAAAGATGCAGCTTTCCTCAAGAAATTGAAGAAGACCCATCCCGATGCTTATGCGAAATATGAAGAAGCGGTCAAGGCCGACCCGACTTCCGCCGCCCAGGTTCTCAGCGACCTCAAGGCGAAATATGCCAGCAAGAAAAAGAGCAGCAAGAAATAATTGCCGCTACGGATTTTTGCAGCAAAAAAAAAGACAGTCTTCGGACTGTCTTTTTTTTATCTTTTACCGGCAACCGGAAGCCGACTATTTTTCGGAAAGTTTCTTGATCCGTTCTTCGGTGCAAACGATTTCCGTAATGCGCAGGCCGAAGTTTTCATTGACCACCACCACGTCGCCTTTGCCGACGAGGACGCCGTTGACCAGCAGATCGACCGGTTCGCCGGCCACGCGTTCGAGTTCGACTACCGAACCGGGCCCCAGGCTGAGCAGATCGCGGATCTTGATGACGGAACGCCCCAGTTCGGCACTGATATTGACGGGCACGTCAAAAACCATTTCCAGATTGCGCTGAATATCGTCATCGGTGACTTTGGGCGGTTCGGTATTGGTAAACTTGCCGAATTCGGCGTCCGCGATTTCCTCATCGTTCTTTTTTTCTGCCATAATGATCGCTCCTCAGGGGCGGCGCCTGGCGGAACCGTCCGGTTCGGTTATCCTCAATTTTTATCTTTGTCTCTGTCTTTGTCTTTATTCTTGCCATTGGCCGGCGTCGGGCCGGTTTTGGCTTCCGGTTCTTCGACTTTAAGGTCGGGCGCCGCTTCCGCCTTTTCCGCCCGTTCGCAGATTTTGACGAATACGTTTTTCTTGATCCGGCCGGGCCGGCCGTAAAACATTTCCCGTCCGGCCACGGTGACCGGCAACACGTCGCTGACGTTGGTGTTCAGGACGATAACGTCGCCCTGCTTGAGCCGAATCAGGTCCGAGCCGCGAATGGTGGCCTGGCCGAGCGACGTAATCACCGGCAGCTGTACTTTCATCAGGGATTGCAACATGTTCTGGCGGTTGGCGGGATCGCTCTTCTTGCCGTAATAAGAGTCCATCTGGCCGGCGGCGTTTTCCAGATACTCGTTGACGGCCTGGATGGTCGGCAGCGGGTAACAGATATTGACGGTGCCGTTGGCGAACCCGATTTTGACTTCGAACGTCAAGACGACGACCGGAGCGTCGATCGGGGCGGCCTGGATATATTCGGGGTCGGATTCGGTGCCGACCTGATTCAGCGAGACTTCTTTGATCAGCGAACGCCACGAGGTTTGCAGGGTATCGATCAGACGTTCGATAAAAGGCGTGATGATGGCGATTTCGATGTCGGTCGGAATACGGATCTTGCTTTTGATGTCGCCCTGTCCGCCCAGCAGCATGTCGAGCACGCCGAAAATCAGCGACAAATTGACTTCGAACACGGAAACGCCCGGCAGCGGATCGGCGGTAAAAATCACGCTGTGGGTAATTTGCGGCAACGTCTTGATAAATTCGCCGTATTGCTGCTGTTCGGTGGAAGTCAGTTCGAATTCCACGCCGGTTCGCAGGAACAGCGACAGACTGGCGGCGATTTCCCGGGCAAACGCCTCATGGATATCCTGAAAACTGCGCAGCTGATCTTTGGTGATCAGGTTCGGGCGGCGGAAATTGTATTCCGCCACCATCAGATCGTCGCGCTGGGTGATCGCCTGAGCGGCCTGTTGCTGGGCATCTTCGACGTTGTCCAGTTTGCCGCGTTCCAACGCCCCCAGCAGGGAGTTGATTTCGTCCTGATTGAGAATATTGTTCGCCATACGCGAGTGACTCCGTTGCCGTTTACTGGACCAGGAAACTGGGGAAGTAAACGTCGGTGACCACCCCTTTGACCTTGTGGTCGCTGAGGATGGCATTCAATTTCGACTGGATTTCCTTGCGCAGGGTATTGCGGGCGTCCTTGGTCAGCAAGCCGTCGATGGTCCGTTCGGAAAGCATGTCGAGAATTTCGGAACGGATCCGGTTGCCCATGCCGTCCGGATTTTCCTTGGTACTGAGCTGAAAATATTTGGCCATATCGCCATCGCTGACTTCCACGATCACGGAGACCATGGCGAACCGGGTGCCCTGCGACTGCGCCACGTTGAATTTGAAGTCGTCGAGTTTGACTTCGGCGGCTTTGGAGATGCGTTCCTTGGCGGCGGCATCGTCGTCTTTCGGCACAAAAGCCTTGAGGGCGAGGATCGTCACGATCGGCGTGAATACCAGCACCAGAATCGCCAGAACGATCAACATGATAATAACCGGTTTGGATTTATCCGGCGTGGCGGATACCTCTTTTTCCCGATCTTCCGATTTGTCAGCCATGGTTTTGCGGCCTTTCTGTTATAATGAACCCCAGTGTGCCGACGGCCGGTTTTTTCAACCCTGCCGAGGTCGGCGAGCTCCAGCCGGTCGGTTAATCGGCCGGAACCGTAAAGCCCGATATTTTTACTATAATACCGGACGGTAAAAATTCCCAACCCATGTTGCCGTCCGGGAAAACTTCGATACCCGCGATCCGGCGGTTCCGGTTCGAGCGGGGGGCAAATTTGACCTTGACGGCCGACGGCGGTGGCGCGGACTACGTTTTGTCCGTCGCGTCGTCTTCTTTATATTTATAGCACCGGTTTTTGAAAGCGGCAATCCGGTCGATGATTTCTTCCGGCGATTCGGTGACCATGAAGTTGTGTCCGTTATTCATGACCAGCAAAGTATCGGGGGTGGACTCGATCCGTTCGATCAAGTCGCAATTGATGTATTTTTCCTTGCCGCCGACATCGGTTACTTTAATCATGACTCCTCCTTAAGCATTGAACGCGACGCGCTGGTTGGTCATCATGTCGATGATATGGGAAACCGATTCCCGGACGAACAGGCTGTTGCCGTTGTCCAGAATGACGATCGTATCCGGCACTTCGCGGATTTCCCGGATCATCCGCCCGGGAACGGACGTCGGATTCCCTCGTAAATCAGTCAGTTGAATCATAGTGTACTCTCCGGGTTAATAAAGTTAACGGATCATGCCCATAATGGTTTCCATCAGAGTATCCGCCGTGGTGATGACTTTGGAATTGGCCTGATAGGCCCGCTGAGCCGAGATCAGTTTGGTCAACTCCGTCGCCATATCGACGTTGGATTCTTCCAGGGCGCCCTGCGTCAGCGTTCCGGTGCCGTCGTCGCCCGGGATCGATGGCTTCGTGGTGGCATAAGCCGTTTCGCCGGTGGGCGAATAGAGTCCGTTTTCCGACTGCTTCAGGGAGTCCGGATTGTTGAAATTCTGCACGACCAGCTGGCTGTTGGTAATTACGACGGACGACGGTTCCGCCGTCACGCCGCCGTCGGCGTCGATGGTAATGGAGGTAATGGCGCCGCTGGAAGTGGAGGAAGAGGTTGTGGTAAACGTAATCGCTCCCGTCAGCGTGGTGTCCGTGGAATCGACGGCGCCTTGCAGGACCGAGCCGTCTTCGCGTTCCATCACATACGTGGTGACGGTATTGCCGGATCCATCGGTAGAAGAACCGGTTTTGACCAGGGAAAAGTTGCCGTCGCGGGTATAATAAGTAGTGCCGTTCAGCGCGACCGGGAGAAAACCCGAACCGGAAATCATGATGTCGGTATCGCTGTTGGTCGTATTGACCGCGCCGGTGCTCCAGTCGGTAGTGGTACTGCTGACCGTGGTGCCGCTGCCGGTCTGGATGACGTTGCCGCTGGCGGTTTCGCCGCCGGAGACGATGTACGATTCGGCAAACAGGACGTCCTGCGATTTATAGGCGGTCGTGTCGGAGTTCGCGATGTTATTACTGATCGTCGCCAATCTGGTGGCTTCGGCCGACAGGCCGGAAACGCCGATGTTCATCATGCTGCTCATAGTATTTACTCCTTGATGTTATGGTTTCTGCCTGACTTGACGATTAATTGCTGGAGGACGACGAACTGTCGGTACTGGTGGTAGTACCGACCGAAACGGTCCGAACATCGTCCAGCGCCACGGTGCTGCCGTCGGTGAGGACCAGATCGTACGTATCGTCGTTTTTCTCCACCGAAGACACCACGCCGGAGCAGGTATTGCTGCTGCTGTCGGTATACGTAACGGTCGCGCCGATCAAGTAGGCCGCCGTGCTCAACGAAGCATTGGAGGCATACGTGGTCATGGTATCGTTGAGTTCCAGCGTGGATTCCGCGGCCGACAACTGGGTCAACTGCAGCACCATATCCGTCCCGTCGACCGGGTCGGTCGGATCCTGATTTTTAATTTCGGCCACCAGCAGCGTGTAGAAATCGCTGGCGTCAAGTGACGAGGTTGTACTCGACGACGAGCTGGCGCTGGAGCTGGTGGAACTGGCGCTGGAGGTTGAGCTTACGGTTGACATGGCGGATTCTCCTCAATAAATTTCCCGACGGATCAATGGTCCGATCATCTTTTTTTTACTTGAATTCTAGCAGGTTGCATGCCAGGTCGTCATTGAGTTTGACTCCCGCCGCGGCATGGCGGCCCACCGGAAAATTTTACCGATCAAGTCGCAGTCAACAACTCCAGGAGGTCGTCTTCCTGGGTGTCGCTGCCGAGTTTGACGTTATCGATATCCTCATTGCCGGCGGTTTGTGACTGCTGCTGAAAACTGCGCTGCTGCTGTTGCTGCCGCTGGTTGTTGATGATGACGGAAAGGTCTTGATACCCGAGATTCCGCAGGGTCTGCGCCATGTTCTGCTGCTGATCCAGCAATTGCTGCTGCGCGGAGTCGGAATTGGCGCTGATCGTGACCTGAATGGTATTGCCCTGCTGCTGCATCTGCATCTGAATCCGGCCCAGGGAACCGGCGTTAAAATCGATTTTCACCCCGTTGCCGCTGCTGCCGTCGGCGGCGGCCGACAACGGTAGATTGCTCTTAATCTGGTCGAGAATCTGTTCGACCTCCGTAACCCGTTCCGCGGCCGACGTGAAAGCCGGAGTCCCGGCGGTGCCCAGGAGAGTGGTCAGTCCGTTGGCGGTCGTATCGGAAGCGTTGGCGGAAGACGCCGCATGCAACAGCGCCGAATGGGCCTCCGTGGCGGAGTCGGACGTTGTCGAGGCGCTCTTTTTCTCCGGTTCGCCGAGGATGGCCGAAGTCACGGCCGTTTTGATCGAGCCGTTGGCGGCAGTACTGCTTTGCTCCGTCGGATTGTCGCCTTTCGCGTTGGCATGGGACCGGAGCGCGGCGGAATGAAGATCGTTATCCAGACTTTTCAGCAAATCTTTCTGCGAACTGCTGTCGATGACTACAGTGCCGTTTTCGGTTCCGGTGGAGGTTGCTGCTGCGGTCGAGCCGTTGCTTCCGGCCGCAGCAGCCGTGGTATTGATGACGGCATTGGCGGTGCATTGGACATTGGTTCCGGCGGCGGTAGACGTCTTGCCGGTGCCGGAGTTGGCGGTAACGGTGAGACTGTAAATTTCAACTCCGGTTTCCTGGCTTAACTGTTGTTGCAAAGCGGCGGCGGTAGCCGGTACCCCGGTGCCGGAAACAACCGTAGCGGAAACTTCTCCGGCGGCGACGGCAGCCGGACTGACGCCGGCGGCAGTTTGGGCGGTCGGAGACATTCCGACGGTGGCAGTGGAAGCGGTCATTTCAAGCTGGAGCAAATTCTGATCGAGATTGCCGAACACCGCCAGACCGTCATTCAAGGTCAGCGGGGCGACGGTAAGAGGGGTGTCCGCCGAATCGCCGGAGACGGACGTGTCGCTGCCGTCAGAGGCGGGTTGGTCCGGCGTATCCGCCTTGTCCGACACGGTTTTCGACGAGGTCGGTCGGGTTGCCGATGACGAAGCGCTGCTGCGGTCGGCGGTCGAAGTCTGGCTCGAGGCGGAAGCGGATCTCGTGGCGGCATCGCTCCGGTCGGCAGCGGAAGTCGACGAAGTTTTTTCCGCGGTCCGGCATTGCTGCTGGAAACGGGAAGAAAAATCCCGGTTCTGCGCCGTAGTGCCGACGGCGACAGCAGCAGTAGTTGTCGTCGAGGCCGTCGCGGACGACGGGGTCGCGAGCAGTTGAATGAGACTGTTGCTGCCGGTACTCATGGTTGTGCGTCCTTACTGTTAGGGTCTTCGGAAACTTTTTCCATCAGCTGAACGAGCCGCTGCGCTTTCTGCAACGTGGCCTTATCCTTGCTTTCCAACATGGCGCCGATAATCTTCGACGCCATTTTCTCATTGACAAAATACATCACTTCCGCCGCTTTCTTTTCATCCCACTCGGTCAGCATTTTAGCAGCTGACGCAGTATCCATGCCGGAAAGCATTTTGGCGGTCCGGCGCAGATTTTCCTGCTGTTTACTGTCGACAAAATCGAGCAACTGGCGAAGCTTTTTTTCCGACCCGGCGATTTTTTCCTGCATGAGTCTGGCCTGGTTCATAATCTCGTTGAGATTACGGTCCTTTTCGGCAAGTTTTTCCCGTTCCCGGGCAAGTTTTTCCCGTTCCCCGACGAGGTCTTTGTAGTAAGAGGCCAGATAATCTTCGTCGAGCCGTTCCCGGGAGAGGTCGGAGGTCGCGGAAACCGTCTTGGCCGGTTCCGAGGCCTTGGCATAAACCTTTTTCATCGCGGGCCCGGTGAGCGGCGTCAGATGAAACGGCAGATCGCCGGTCACCAGGGTATAACAAAGCAGACTGAGACAGAACGCCGCAATGGCGGAACTGAGAAACACCAGAAATGCAAGTCCTTTGTTCATAGTGACGGTTCCTATCGGCCAAAAGGTTTAAAGTTGACGCGGTTGATAAAAGTCCAGAATCATCCCGATTTCATCGCTGATCTTCTGTTCGTCGCGACGGAATTCCACCGTCCAGTCCTGATACTCCCGATCCCGGAGCTTTTCGATCTTTTTCAGTTCGATGTCCGCCCGTTGGAGCTTTTTCAAACAGGCGGCGACCGCGGACGCGGCCTGGTCCCGTTTGGTCTGCTGCTCCTTGCGCCGGCGTTTCAAGCTCGCCAGATAGCGGTCCCGCAACAGAAAATCGTTGCCGGTCGGCCGTTCCAGCGGCAGCGGCGCGGACAGCAGCGCCGCAATTTGACCGTTCAGATTGCGCAACGCGGTTTCTTCGGCCGCCAGCCGTTGCTGCGCCAGCCGGACATCCAGTTCGGCGGCTTCTTTCTGGGCGATCCGGGCATTGAGCAGACCACGCAAGCTGAATTCGAATTTTTTCATGCGCCGACGATTTCCTTCATGAGTTGTTCCGTCTCCGGCAGCTCGGTCATGTTGTTGAGATCCTGTACCAGCAACGCTTCAATGGCCTGATGCTTGGCGATGGCCTCGTCGATCTGGGGATTGCTGCCGCGGCTGTAAGCGCCGATATTGATCATATCTTCGGATTTGCGATACGTGGAAATCAGCGACCGCAACTTCTGCGCGTAATGTTGATGTTCGCGTTCGACCACGCCGGTCATGACGCGGCTGATGCTGGGCAGAATGTCGATGGCCGGATAATGCCCCTGCGCCGCCAGTTCGCGAGAAAGGACAATGTGCCCGTCGAGAATCCCCCGGGCGGTGTCGGCGATCGGGTCGTTCATGTCGTCGCCTTCGACCAGGACGGTGAAAAATCCGGTGATGCTGCCGAACTGATTGGTCCCGGCGCGTTCCAGCAGCGCCGGCATGATGCTGAACACGGACGGCGGATACCCTTTGGTGGCGGGCGGTTCGCCGACCGCCAACCCGATTTCCCGCTGCGCCATCGAATACCGGGTCACGGAGTCCATGACGAACAATACGTCCTGACTCTGATCGCGGAAGTATTCGGCGATGGCCATGGCGGTTTCGGCGCCTTTGACGCGTTGCAGCGGCGATTTATCCGAGGTGGAAACCAGCACGACCGACCGCGCCAGACCTTCCGGCCCCAGCGAGTCTTCGATAAAATCCAGCACTTCCTTGCCGCGTTCGCCGATCAGCGAAATCACGTTGAGGTCGGCGGCGGCGTTCCGGCAGATCATGCCGATCAGCGAACTCTTGCCGACCCCGCTGCCGGCGAAAATGCCCATGCGCTGCCCTTTGCCGCAAGTCAACATGGCGTCGATACTGCGGACGCCCGTGATAAACGGTTCCGTGATGCGGGTCCGCAACATGGAGTTAGGGGCGGCGCGTTTGACTTTCCAATAAGTTTCGGCCGGAATCGGCCCTTTGCCGTCGATCGGGCGGCCGAGGCCGTCAATAACGCGGCCGAGCAGTCCGGGGCCGACCGGCACCCGCAGTCCTTCGCTGACCGGCACCACATGATCGCCGCTGCGGACTCCTTCCAGTCCTTCCAGCGGAAAAAGCAGAACCCGGTCGTCGCGAAACCCGGCCACTTCGGCAAAACAGTCGCCGCCGTGAGAGGCAATCTTAACCAGGTCGCCGATGGAACATTGCGGACCTTCCGACTCGATCGTCATGCCGACGACTTTCACGATTCGGCCGACGGAGCGAAACGTATTGATGTGTTTCTCCACGTGGTCGAACCAGGTTGCCGTCAGACCGGCGATTTGCGGGGTCCGGATCATTTCAGTCGTTCTCCTCGGCGGGCGTGGTTGCCAGTTGTTTTTCCAGTTCATCGCGCAAGGTGGTCAGGCGGGACGCGAACGTGCCGTCGATGATACCCTGACCGGAGGACGCCTTGAGTTCGCCCGGTTTGAGTTCCGGAGCCGGGAGGATTTCCACGCCGGAACGGAATTTGCCGCCGGCGGCCAGGGTCGCGGCGACTTCCGGATTGACATACAATTTAATGTTGACGTTGCCGCCCAAGTCTTCCAGCAGCCGATTGAGCACTCGCCGATAGTCGTCGTGGTTGCTCAGTTCCCGTTCCAGAATGTATTCCGCAATCCGGAACGACAAGTCGACGATCTCCGTGCGGGTCTGGTCTTCCAGTTCTTCCAGATAATGGTTGAGCTGGGCGGGCAACTCCTGAAGCTTCTGTTGCGTCTGACTCTGGAGGTTTTTGATCTCCTGAAGTTTTTTGGCTTCGCAGTCTTTCCAGCCCTGCTGGTACGCCGTCTGGCGTTCCTTTTCGGCGTCGGCCTGACGGGCTTTTTCGGCTTCGCCGGCGATGGGTTTGTTGTTCACCACCACCGGATGGCCGGATTCGGCCACCAGGGTGACGTGATCGCTGAAGCGAAAGCGCGTGGTATGGTCGTTGAGATTAGACATAGACATCCTGTTCTTCGACGGCGTTGAGTTGCAGTTCGCCTTTGGATTCGAGGTTGCGGACGATGGCGACAATGGCCTTGCGTTCGTTTTCCACTTCGCTCCGTTTGATCTTGCCGGTCAACTCCATTTCTTCTTCCAGATTTTCCTTGGCGCGTTTCGACAGGTTCTTGGTGATTTTGTCCGCCACCGCCGTTTCGGCGCCGCGCAGCGCGATCACCAGCTGATTGGTGGAAACTTCGCGCAGAATCTTCTGAATGTCCATATCGTTGAGTTTGATCAAATCTTCGAAAGTGAACATCAGATCGCGGACCTGATTGGCCAGTTCCGGCGAATCTTCGGTCAGCGATTTAATCAGTTCTTCTTCCAGACTCTTGTCGACGCCCTGGAACAGCTCGGCCACGAATTCGGGACCGCCCAGATTGCTGCGTTCTTCTTCTTCACTGGTGTTGATGGAGGTGGTGACCTTCATGACCAACATGCTTTCGATGCGTTCCACAATATCCATATCCGCTTCCCGGTCTTTGGCCAGGCGGACAATGATTTCGTCGCGTACTCCTTCTTCGAGGAAGGAGAGGATTTCACCGCTTTTTTTGGGCGGAAAGAAGCTCAACACAATGGCCACCGTAGCCGGCTGTTCGTGCGACAGAATCGTCGCCAGGTCCTGCGATGCCACCCCGGTCAGTTGGGAAAACGGTTTCGGACGTTTGGGTTTGGCGCGTTCCAGCAGTTTTTCGGCTTCCTGTTCCCCGACCACTCCGGACAAAATGGCTTTGGCCACATCGTCGCCGCCGCTGTTGCGGGTCACGCCTTTGGTAATCTTTTCCGAGATCTCGCCGAAGACGGCTTCCTGAATTTCCTGGTCAATCGAACTGAGACTGCGAATTTCGGCGGTCAAGGTCTCGATCGTACTCAACTTGAAATACTTCATGATGTCGATCGCTTTTTCCGTCGGAATCGAGGCAAAGAAGATCGCCAGCTTTTTCGCCGTCCGCATCTTTTTGGTTTTTTCTTTGTCCGCCATATTCGCATACCCTTCTTACACTGATCGGTTGATATTGTTTGTCGGATTGGACCGTAACCGGCCGTCGCGTGAAAACATCCCCTGCCTATATTTTAACCCTGCGCCAGCCAATTTTCCATAAATTCCGCGATGGATTGCGGCGTGGCCTTGACTTTATTCTGGAGCGACTCCGACGCGGTTTCGATGGCTTTGGCCTGCGCGGCCGCCCCATCCGGACCGAGTTGTTTCACTTCGCCGTCGGCCTTTTCGCTGTTGTAAAGTTCTTCTCCGATGCTGCTGGTCAGTTCCGCGCCTTCCACCTGTTGCCGGGCAAAATATTTCCGGAAGACACCGTAGAGCACCAGCAAAATCAGAATGCCGGCAACCGGACGGACGACCCCCGAAGAACCCAGTTTTTCCAGTTCTTCCATAATGCGATCGGTGACCGGAATTGAGGTTTTCTGGAGGTCGGCCGGCTTGATGAACGGCAGCTGCTGAACCGTGACCGGACGTTCGGTCCGTTCGTATTTGTAGTTGGCGGTACCCACGGCGGCGGCCACCAGTTTTTCGAACGCTGCCATGTCGTCGGTCGACCAGGCCTTGCCGTCATCTTTCTGTCCGACGGTCACCGCGACGGTCAACTTGCGGACGCGCCCGCCTTTGCTGCTGACTTTTTCCATGGATTTCGGAACCACGAACTGCCGTTCGACGGTCTTGCGCTGTTCCGACATCAACTTGGGTTGATCCGGCTGTTCCGGATTGCTGACGGAAACATCGCGGGAAGCGGCATTGGCGGCGGCTCCGGCGGGACCGCCGGATTTGCCGGTACCGCTCTTGCTGGCGTCGTCGGTAATCATCTTTTCGGACACCACCGCCGTCTGTTCGGTATTGACGCTTTCCACCACGCGGTCGACGTCATCGAAGTCGATATCGCAGGAGACCACCGCCACCACTTTGTCGGCGCCGACGATCGGCCGGAGAATCGACTCCGCTTTTTCTTTCAAATCGGTTTCCACCGCGGTCCGGAATTCGTTCCGGGACCCGGCATCGGCGCCGCTGCCGCCGCCGCTGCCTTCAAGTACCTGGCGTCGCAAAAGGCGACCGAGATTGTCGGTAATCGTGACATCGTCCGGCGTCATGCCGGGCACGGCGCTGGACACCATATAGCGGATGCTGTTGACCTGGTCCGGCGAGAGATAGGCGCCGCGGTTCATCACCAGCAGTACGGAGGCCGACGGCCGGCCGGAATCCTTTTTGAACACGCTGCGGGCCGGCATGGTAATCATGATCTTGGCGTCGGCGACGGCGGGCATTTCGGTAATCATGCGCTGCAACTCGCCCTGAATGGCCCGCTGATAAGCAACCTGCTGCTGCCGGTCGGTCAGACCGAGCTGCATATTGTCGAACAGTTCCAAGCCGGTGCCTTTGTTGTCCACCTGGACGCCGGCGGAAGCGACTTTCATTCTCATATTATAGACGTCTTTGCTGGGGACCAGGATCGTTCGGCCGCCGTCGGTGAGTTTCGCCGCGACGTTGTTGTCTTTGACGATATCGCAGATTTTGGCGGCGGTCTTGGCGTCCATGTTGGCGTACAGGATACGCCAGTCGGGACGCGACCCCATGTAGAGAATTCCGCCGATAACCCCGGCGCTGACCAGCAGAATCAAAATAATGCTGACTTTCTGGGCAACGCCGATGTTGCGCCAGATCTCCAGTAACCCGTTAAGCAGATTTCCCCTTACGCCATTCATATCGGTCTACCTTATTTACAGGTTCAATTTTCCATCATATTAAATGTTCACAAGGGACTTTCGCATATCCCGGACCAGCTTTATTGTCGATGGCGCCGGCCGGCGGTCCATGCCAACCGCCGTATTCGCGATTTTCGCGCCAGACTGTTTTTTCAGACCGGGAAAAAGGGCAAAAAAAAGCCCCGCCGGAGCGGGGCTGAAGAAATAATGTCGGACTTTCGGACTCAGGCTTTGACCGCCGGAGCCGCCGGTCCATTGTCTTTAATGGCTTTGGTGATCCGGCCGCCGCCGATCTTATGGTGCCAGATCCAGACGATCGGGCTGGCCACGAAAATCGACGAATACGTGCCGAAGCAAATCCCGATGAACATGATCAGAACGAAGTCGTAAATGGCCGTACCGCCCATGAACAACATCACCACCACCACGATCTGGGTGCAGAACGAAGTCAGCACGGTTCGGCTCAGCGTAACGTTGATGCTCTGGTTGATCAGGTCTTTGAAACTGGTGTTCTGGAGCAGATGGTTGTTTTCGCGGATACGGTCGAACACCACCACGGTGTCGTTCATCGAATACCCCATGATGGTCAGAATCCCGGCGATAACCTGCAACGTGATTTCGTGACCGCCGAAAATCGAACCGATCAACAGATAGACCCCCAGCGTCCCGATCACGTCATGGATCAACGCGATGACGGAAGCCGCCGCAAAGGTGAATTCGAACCGGATGGCCACGTAGATCATGATGGCAATCGTCGACAGCAGAATCGACCACAAGGCCGATTTAGTGAATTCCCAGCCGATCAACCCGCCGATCGAAGTTTCGGTCGCGCCGGCGAATTTGGCGTTCGGATACTGTTTCTGGAGCAGCGCCTGAATTTCATCTTTCGGACTGGCGTCCTTGCTTTCCAGCGTGGGCATATCCTTTTCGCGGATCAGCAGGACGAGTTTTTTGCCGTTGGCTTCGGCCTGAATATCGGTTTTATAAGAGATATTGGCATTTTTGAAACCGGCGGCGGCAAGCGTTTTGATCAAGGCTTCCGGCGCAATGCGGTTGGTGTAGTTGATGGTGATTCCGGACCCCCCGGTGAAGTCGACCCCGAAACTGTCCTTGCCGCGGATTCCCATCAGGACCAGCGACCCGAGAATTACCGCGATTGAAGCGATAATCACATATTTGCTGATGCCCATGAAATCGAATTTCGAATGGGGAAAGAAGTGCATCATGTGAATTTTCCGCAGTCCGCCGAAGCGTTCGATGAGGTCGAACGTCAGCCGGGAGACGTACAGCGCGGTATACATACTGGTAATAATCCCGATGGTCAGCACCACCGCGAATCCTTTGACCGGGCCGGACCCGAACCACATCAGCACCAACGCGGAAAACAGCGTGGTCAGGTTGGAGTCCAGGATCACGGCGAAAGCGCGGTCATAGCCGAGAGCCAGCGCGTTATAGAGCGTTTTGCCGTCCGCGAGTTCTTCGCGGATGCGTTCGTTGATCAGCACGTTGGCGTCGACGGCCATCCCGATAGTCAGGATGATCCCGGCGATGCCCGGCAGCGTCAGCGTACATTCGAACGCCGCCATGGCGCCGAGCAGCAACACTACGTTCATGCACAGCGCCAGATTGGCCACCCACCCGGCCAGCCGGTAGTAGAACACCATGAACGCCATCACCAGCAGAACCGAAAAGATCCCGGAATAGATCCCGCGGCTGACGTTTTCTTTGCCCAGAGTCGGGTCGGTGTCGAACACGGCGGCGACTTCGATCTTGACCGGCAGACTGCCGCTGACCAGCGCGTTGGCAATGTTTTCCGCTTCTTCGCGGGAGAAACTGCCGGAAATTTCGGCGCGGCCGCCGTCGATCACCGTGCGGATGACCGGGGCGCAGTACAGCTTGTCGTCGAGAACGATGGCCAGCTGACGGCCGACGTTGGCGCGGGTCACGTCGGCAAACCGTTCGGCGCCGACGTGATTGAAGTTCAGGATAATCCGGCGCTGGCCGAATTCGTCCTGCGACTGAAAGGCTTCGGTGATGTTTTTGCCGTCCATTTCGGGTTTGATCTGGACGAAGTAAATATGTTTGACCGGTTTCTTTTCGCGGCCGATGTCGGTTACTTCCATGCGTTCGTAGCCGAGCGGCGGAATAAAGCCGTTGGGATCGGCTTCGTATTGCGAAACCAGTTGGTCGTTCTGCGGGTTGACCAGCCGGAACTGAAGCCGGGCGGACATCTTGATCAGTTCGAGCAGCTTGAGTTTTTCATCTTTGGCCACGATCGGGGCTTTCAGGGAGATATAGTCGGACCCGGTCGGCGCGATTTCCGATTCGTAAATATTCTGGCTTTCGAGACGGTTGCGAAGAATTTCGATGGCGATTTCACGATTCCGGGCCTTGTCGGCTTCCGGGGTTTTTTCGCCGGCTTTGAACTCGCCTTTTTTATCGGGTACGAGTTTCAGCGTGAATTCGACGCCCCCGTTGAGGTCAAGGCCGAGACGGATCGAGCTGCTGGCGTTTTTCCGTACCAGACTGATGGCGTCGCGGTTGTCGGAAATGCCTTTCCGGATTTTCAGGTGGTCGCGGAGATCCATGCCCAATTCCTGCGCCGACTGTTCGATGGCGGTGGACGCGAACAGGTTCTTGTCCTTGGCCTGCTTTTGCTGGGACAGGGCAATCAACTGCTCGATCTTGGGATCGTTCTTCTGTTCCAGCAGACTGCGTAACGTGGCATAGAAGTCCCGCTGCTGGAGCGGATACATCGAAATGGTAAAAACCGCGAGTACGATGATCGCGAAAAACAGTCGGAGAAAAACGGGTCGTTTGTTCATACCTGAAACCTTTATGGTCCTTATTTTGCGGGTTCCGGACGCTGGACGCTGGTAACACCGCCCTTGTCGATTTCAATTTCTACTTTATCGGCGATTTCCAGATGGAACGATTTGTCGGTAATCTTCGTGACATTGCCGTAAATCCCCCCGGCCGTGACGACCCGGTCGCCGGTCTTGATGCCGTCCAGCATCGTCTGACGCTGCCTGGCCTGTTTGCGCTGACTGTGGAACATCCAGAAGAACATCAGCCCGATAACGATGAACAGCGGCAACATGCCAAGCAATTGTCCGGAACCGGAAGCACTGGGTTGAGCGGCGGCGGTGGCTTCGGCGAGCAGGGCGGAGACGGTTACATTCATGAATTACCTCACGTTGTGATATTTTAATGCCTGTTTCATTATCTTAACGGATGATTAAGAATCAAATAGCAGGAAGTTACATCCCTTTTCGACAATAACAAGCCTTGGTCCCAATTTTATCCGCAGTTTTAACGTTCCTGCGGCCGGATGCCCTCCCCTCGGCTACGGGGATTTCGCACTTCGTGCGACCAGCGATTCCGCGCTGGACCCGGCCCGGGCGCGGCCCGGTGCGGGATGGTGGGGCGAATTCGGTTTCGCTCCGGCTGACGCCGTCGCGAAAGCTCGAATTCGCCTCACGGGTCGCCGTATTCTCTCGCTGGTGCTCGAGAATCTCGGACATGATAGAGAACAGTTGAACTCGTGTAACATGCAGAACGGCGTCGAGGTGTGATTCCGGGGTCCAGGGGCCGACGCGAAGCGGAGTATGCCCCGGGAATAACGCACCGGGTCGCACCCGG